>Ga0247740_1000515_pt1 | contig 18519 bp, 13 predicted proteins | sample UWRJL148409B2_FD_180942 | JGI IMG/M metagenome (GOLD analysis project Ga0247740, IMG submission 180942) | Plant litter microbial communities from Arlington Agricultural Research Station in Wisconsin, United States - UWRJ-L148-409B-2 | ecosystem: Environmental > Terrestrial > Plant litter >...
CCGATTAACGTACTGCTGCACACCAAGGCGGGGCTCGTCAGCATTCAGACGGACCGGATCGGTGATGTATTGACCATGGACTCCGACGCGCTGGATAGCGTTCCCGACACGCTACAGGGCCGCGCAAAGGAGGTCATCGTAGGCGCCTTGCGGCTACCCGAGCGCTTGTTGCTGGTGCTCGACCCCGAGCGCATCGCCGTGATTTAGGAACCGAGAGCGAGATGGAACCGTTGCACAAATTCAGTATCAAAGGTCGAGTATTGAGCTTCGTGGCCGTGGCGGCCTGCGCCGCGCTGGTCCCGATTTTGGCCATGGCTATCGGCACCGCGCCGGTCCTTGCCGACGGCGCCGATCTCGAGCGACTCGCGGAGCAGCGCAATCTGATCTCCGAGCTGCGGGCCCCGGAACTCGAACTCACGGGTGCATACATGCTCTGTATGCGTATCGCCCTGGCGACGGACCGCTCGCAACAGTTTTTGGACCTGAGCCAACTGCGCGTCCTCGCGCAACACGGGGAGGCAAGATTCAATGCTGTATTGCTGCACAACCAGAATGCGGAGCTGCAAAACGCCGCCAGCGATCTGCACGAGGGTACGAAGACCTTTTACGCCGCGGTCGAAGCCGCGCTCGCGCCGGCCGTCGCGCGTGGTGACCAAGCGGCACTGAGTGCCAACGTCCTCGGCCCGATTCGGACCTTGTACGAGGCAAACGCCGCGCAAGGTCGGCGCCTAACCAAAGTCGCCACCGCGGTCGCGAGTGCGACCGAAGCGAACGCCAATGCGCGCGCGCGTTGGAGCCTAGTCTTGGCGTGTACGCTTGCGCTGGGCGGGTTAGTTGCGCTCCTGGTCCTGGGTCGTATGTTGGCGACGTCTTTTCAGAAGACACTGCGCCGGAGCCTGTCGATCTTCGAGTCGATCGCCGAACGCAACCTGACGGTGCGCTACGAAAGTGACGGCGGGCAAGGCACCGACGACGCCGTGGCTCACACCGTCAATACAGCGCTAGAAGCGGTTACGGTCACGCTCCAGGCCGTCAGCAAGCAAGTCGAAACGCTGGTCGCGGCCTCCGACGACTTGTCGGCCGTCAGCCAGCAGATGAGCGCGAATGCCGAGGAAACGGCGGCTCAAGCCCATGTAGTCTCGGCGGCTTCCGAGCAAGTCGCCAAGACGATTCAAACCGTGGCGTCCTCGACCGAGCAGATGAACAGCAGCATCCGTGATCTTTCTCGTGGGAGTAGTGAAGCCGCGCATGTGGCCTCACAAGCGGTGCGCCTGGCAGAATCCGCGAGTAGCGCCATGCACCGCTTGTCGGAGTCGAGCACCAACATCGGCAAAATCGTGGAGGTGATCAGCTCAGTCGCCGAGCAGACGAACCTGCTTGCCTTGAACGCCACTATCGAAGCGGCGCGCGCCGGCGAAGCGGGTAAGGGCTTTGCCGTCGTTGCCACCGAAGTCAAGGAGCTCGCGGCCGAGACCTCTCGCGCGACCGAGGACATCTCGCGTAAAATCCAGGCGATCCGTAGCGACGCAATCAGCGCAGTCGAAGCGATTGCCCAGATTCAGTCGGTGATCATGAAGATGAGTGAGCTTCAGGACAAGATTGCGGCATCGCTCGAGACGCAGAGCACCACCACCGCCGCCATCGTGCGCAATCTCGCCGACGGTTCACGAGGCGCGGCGGAGATCACCAGCAACATCGGGGGCGTTGCCCAGGCTGCACGCGGTACCTCGACCGGCGCATCCGACACACGCAGCGCGGCCGAGGAGTTGTCTCGCATGGCGAGTGAGCTCCGGCGACACGTTGCGGGGTTTGTATACTGAATGAACTCCCCTGTGACCAAACGTCTGCGCGTTCTGGTAGTGGATGACTCCGCGATCGTGCGACGCTTGGTCGCTCAAGCGCTGAGCCTGCAGCCAGACATGGAGGTCACGGGCTGTGCCGAAAGCGGGTTGGCCGCGCTCGAGCGGGTTGCCAGTGACCGACCCGACGCAGTGGTGCTGGATCTGGACATGCCAGTGATGAACGGACTCGAAGCGCTGCGAGAGCTGAAGAAAAGGTACGGCGATCTGCCCGTGCTGGTGTTGAGCTCGCACACTTCCGAAGGCTCACAAGGGGCGATCGACGCGTTGCTCGCCGGCGCCGACGACTACGCCACCAAGCCCGCGAACCTCGCGCCAGGTAGCACGCAATGGCTCGCGGTGCATACGGAACTTGCGCTCAAGCTAAGGTCGATCACTCGTCGCGCGCGCCGCATCGAGCTGGCCCGCACGGTGCCCATCATCAGCGAGCGCCCGCCGGTCAGTGGAAACAGCAGCCTCGTTCGCACGAGAGTCCGCGCCGTCGCCATCGGGACTTCGAGCGGCGGCCCGGAGGCCCTAGCGGTGCTGCTCCCGCGCTTTTCGGCGGCGCTAAAAGTGCCCTTGCTGATCGTGCAGCATATGCCGCGCAGCTTCACCGCGGCATTGGCCGCTCGCTTGCACGCTAAGTCTGCCCTGCGCGTCACGGAGGCCGAGCATGGCCAGGTCGTAGAACCTGGAGTCGCGTTCCTGGCCCCGGGTGACCGCCACATGCAAGTCTCCAATCGTATGGGCCGGATCAGCCTGTTGCTGGACGAAGGACCGCTGGAGAACGGTTGTCGGCCAAGCGTTGACCCACTATTCCGTTCCGCCGCCGAGACGTACGGGGCCGGGCTGCTGGCGGTGGTGCTCACCGGCATCGGCTCGGATGGTCTCGAGGGTGCTCGACGAGTGGCGGCCAACGGAGGGCATATTTGGGTGCAAGACCGGGAGAGCTCGGCGGTTTGGGGGATGCCGGGCGCAATCTCACGCGCGGGCCTGGCGCGGCGCACCTGCACCTTGAACTCGATGGCTAGCGCTATCGAGGCCGCGATCGCGGATGGGTTACCCGCGCACTATCCCTCCGAAGCAGGAGCCTGCTGAATGTTACCGGCGGGCGACGAAGCGTTCGTTCGCGCGCTTCTGCTGGAACACGCGAGCCTCTCGTTCGACGACCAGCAAACGCATCTTCTCGCGTCTCGCCTGACGTCGCTGGCCAAACAGAAGTGCTTCACCGACGCGGCGGCGCTCGTTCGCTCGCTTCGCATCTCGCCGTCCAAGGTCTTGCTGGATAGCGTCGTCGATGCGCTGACCACTCACGAGACCAGCTTCTTTCGCGACCGTCTCCCGTTCATGGCACTGGCGGAGGCCATCATTCCCGAACTCGTGGCCAAGCGCCGAGCAGAGAAGCGTCTGTCCGTCTGGAGCGCGGGCTGCTCGACGGGGCAAGAGGCTTACAGCGTTGCCCTGCTCTTGCGCGAGCGGTTCCCGACGCTGGCACTCTGGCAGATACAAATTTTGGCAACCGACGTCTCGGCCACGACGATTCAACGTGCTCGTCTCGGCCGCTTCAGCGCGCCCGAGATCAAACGTGGCATCAATGACAAGCTGAGAGAAAAGTACTTCGAACGCTGCGGCAACGAGTTCGTGTTGAGCGAGTCGATTCGGAATTCGGTCACGTGGGCGACCGCCAACTTGGCCGGCGATTGGCAACATCAAGGCAACTTCGACATCGTGTTGATGCGCAACGTGCTCATCTACTTCGCACCGGCAGTGCGGGCCAGGATTTTGCAACGGACGGCGGCGCATTTGGCGGCTGACGGCTTTCTATTGCTGGGCGCGAGTGAAACCACTTTTGGACAGTGCGAGGCGTTCAAGGCGCAGTCTGTTTGTGGCGCCACCACGTACCGGAAAGTACCGCCCCGAGGCTTCGCGGAGGCCGAGCAACGGCGGCCATGAGTCACCCCGTCCTGATCGTCGACGACGACTTCAAGAACCTGACCCTACTCACTCGTCTGCTCGACCAGCCGAGTATCGACTTGTCTCTCGCGTGCAGTATCGGCCCCGCGCAGACCCTGCTCGAAAGCCGAACACCCGGCTTCGACCTGATCTTGCTCGAACGCTCGCTCCCCGGGGGGGATGGCCTGAAGTTCCTACGAACGCTCAAACAAGACTCGCGCTTTGCCCACATCCCGGTGATCATGCAGACGGCGTTCGCGTCGCCCGAGCAGATTGCCGAGGGGCTGGAGGCAGGCGCGGCGTACTACGTAGCGAAGCCCATCCAACCGGATCTGTTGATGGCATTGGTTCGCAGCGCACTTTCCGAGTCGACGGGGCGGCGTTCGATCGAGCTACGCGAGCATCAGTCGTCCTGTTTGTTGCAGAACTTGCAGGAAGCAGAGTTCAACTTTCGTACGCTTCCAGAAGCCCGGGCCCTCGCCGAGGAACTGAGCGCCCTGTGTCCTGAGCCAGAACGAGTGGCGCTTGGGCTGATGGAATTGATGGTCAACGCAATCGAGCATGGAAATTTGGAGATCAGCTACCTCGAAAAGTCAGAGCTGTGTCGCGCAAATGCCTGGCAGTCGGAAGTGGAGCGACGACTCCTGCTGCCGGTATACCGCCGACGACTCGCGCACATCCGCGTGTCACGTGGAGACGACTCGCTGCGATTCATGGTGCGTGATGAAGGCCCCGGTTTCAGTTGGCGTGATTTTCTCAAGCCGGACGCCGCACGCGCCTTCGCGCCTAACGGGCGTGGTATCGCGCTCGCACGCGAGCTTGCGTTTTCCGAGCTCGACTACCAGGACCCCGGCAACATCGTCGTCGCCCACGTTATCACCAAGGAAAGCCAATGACGGGGCAACTGATACACGACTCCAAAGCATTGGAGGAGATCACCCGTCGCGTCGCGGCGCGCCCCGCGCGAGCATTGGTGGTAGATGACGACGACGTATCACGCACCTTACTCGTGAAGCTGCTCCGGCATCTTGGGCACGAGGCCATTGGCGCGGCGAGCGCGGAAGAAGCGCTCGTCAAGTTCGAAGCCGAGGATCCCGACCTGGTACTGATGGACGTCATGTTGCCGGGTATGGACGGGATTCAGGCCATGAAGCTCATGAAGCAGGCGCGGGGCGACCGCTGGTTGCCGGTGGTCCTCGTGTCCGTCAAAGACGCATCCAGCGAGATCCTGTTCGGGCTACGCGCCGGCGCGCACGACTACCTGACGAAACCGATCGTGTTCAACCAAGTCGTTGCCAAGCTGCGAAACTTGACGGAGTCCCTCGCGCTCCACACGCAGCTGCATAGCTCGCTGCGCTTCGCGCGCGCGGTCATGGAACACATGCTCGAAGGGCTGCTCTGCATCAACGACGGCGGGCGAGTCCTGGCCAGCAACCCTGCTGCGGAACGCATGTTCGGCTATCGCTCCGGCGAATTGAATGGCAAAGACTTCGCGCAACTGTCGATCGGGGGGGCGCCCGACGGCATAGGCTCGGGGCCGGGGCTGGCGGGCCGTTCCTTCGGTACGGGGGTGCGCTGCGACGAGAGTCATTTCCAATTCGAAGCTCAGGTCTCGGCGGTGGAGTTGGACTCCCGCAAGGTCACGGTGATGACTCTGCGAGACATCGACCGCCAGCTCGACGAAGAGCGTCGCATGTTGAACGACGCCGCGCGTCTCCGTGAGTACCACGCGGCGCACGAAGCGGAGAACGAACTCGGTCGCGAAATGCTCGATCGGCTTCTTTACCGCCATGATGCGATAATCCCGAACGTAAGCTACTCAACCGCAGCGGCCACGGGATTCAGCGGGGATGTAGTCGCGGCGCGTCGTTCGCCGAGCGGCAAGCTGTTCGTGATGATGGCAGACGCCACCGGGCATGGCTTGGCCGCCGCGATCAGCTTGGTGCCCGCGCTCTCCGTACTCCATGCCATGGTCGGGAGGGATTGCGCGCTGACGGACATCGTCAAAGAAATGAACACCAAGTTGTGCGAGCTCACTCCGGTCGACCGCTTCCTGGCGGCCATCATTCTGCGTTTCGACGAGGAAGCCCGCCGCGGCGAGGTCTGGGTGGGTGGCATGCCGGCCGCACTCTTGCTCGACGGAGCGAGTCACGGATTGACGCGCTTCGAGTCTCGGCACGCACCACTGGGGATTTGCCCCAGCGACGACGAGCTCGCGCAAACCGAACCCTTCGACTGGCGACCTGGTGGGCAGATGGTGATGATCTCGGATGGCGTGATCGAGGCCGAGAGCCCAGTTGGCGAGCAATTTGGAGAAGCACGTTTGCTCACGGCACTGGCGTGCGGCGATTGCCAAGATCTTCTCGGCTGCGTTTCGCGAGCATTGAGCAAGCACTTGTGCGGCTTCGGCGCTCGAGACGACGCTTCGATTGCGGTGGTCAGGCTGTCCTGAGAGCCTATCAGGACGACTCAGCTCACGCCCAGCTCAGCCGTCTTAGCGGTCGGCGCGCAAGCAACGACCACGCGCGAGATGGCAGTGCGTAGGGCGGTAACCTCGAACGGCTTGGTGACGAGGATGTTGTCGACCACATCCAGAAACTGACGCGCGTTCGCCCCGAACGCCCCACCCGTGAGGAAGACCACTCGCTTGACGAGCTCGGGCGCGAGGCGAGTCAGAGCCGCGTAAAAGTCTCCACCCGACATCGCGGGCATCATCAAGTCGCAGAATATTACATCGGCGGCGGGGCCGTTCCGTAGGGCTTCGAGAGCCTCACGTGCGTCGCGGAAGCCGACTACTTCGTGCTCGGCCAGCAGGCGGCGGACGAGCGTGCGCAGATTGGGCTCGTCATCGATGATCATGATTCGAAGGCGGGTCAACTCCGGCTCGACCAGCGTGGGTCGCAGCGAGCGGCGCTCGACCGCCTCCGTCGTCGGCAACGAGACGCTGAATTCGGTGCCCACCCCGAGCTTGCTTTCGACGGTGATTTCGCCTCCCAGTTCGTCGATGAGATTGCGACAGATAGCCAACCCGAGTCCGGTGCCGACGCCCCTCGGCTTGGTGGTGAAGAAAGGTTCGAACAAGCGCGCCAGGACATCGGGCGGAATGCCCGCGCCGGAGTCCGCGATGGACACCACCACGCGCTCGCCTTGGCTCGCAATCTTGATGCGGATCTCCTGGCGATCCAGGTCTCCGTCCGGCAACGCTTGAGCTGCATTGACGAGCAAGTTCAAGAAGACCTGACCGACACGCGCCTCGTTGCCCAAGACCGACGGTACACTCGCAAAGTCTCGAATCAGGCGCGCGCGATGCCGAATCTCGTTCCACGCCATGTTGATCGAGGAGTTCATCACTCGCTCCACGTCCATCGGCGCTGGCGGGCTGTCGTCGTTCCGGGCAAAGACTCGCAAGTCTCTCGTCGTGTGGCGAATTCGGTCGGAGCCCTCGCGCGCCTCCTGCAGAGCGTGCTCCAGCGCTTCCATGTCGGCGCATGCGTTTGGCCCCGCCCGGAGCGCGGCCAGATGCTGCAGGGCAAAATCGATGTTGCCAATTACGTAGGATAACGGGTTGTTTATTTCGTGCGCCACGCCGGCGGCCAAAGTGCCGATCGAAACTAGGCGATCGGAGAGCAGCAACTGTTGCTCCATGCGCGTGCGCTCGATGCGGATTGCGGATTCACGCAACTCGCGTTCGATCACGACTCCCAACCTGGCGAGCTTTGATTTCAATAAGAAGTCATGAGCCCCCGCGCGCATTGCATCGATGGCGGTTGCCTCTGAAATTGCGCTGGATACGATGATGAACGGCAACTCGATGCCGCGGGCTTTCACGATCGCGAGCGCGATTCGACTGTCGAAGGTCGGGAGGGAGTGATCACACAAGAGCACGTCCCAGCTTTTTCGTTGGTCGAGAGCGAGTTCGAGGTCAGGGGCGGTTTGAACGCGTTCGATCTCCAGCACATAGCCCTGATCGACTAGCTCCTGGCGAAGCAATTCCGCATCGTCCGCTGAGTCTTCTACCAGGAGAATCCTGAGCGACTTTGCGGGTGGGCTTGGTATGGTTGCGTTCAAGAGGCTTCGTGCTCCCCTGGAGTCAGCGAAGCGCTGCAACTCGTGATCGTCTGTGCCAGAGTATCACCGGTAGCGCAATGCCCAGCGCTGAGTTGAGCCGCTGATATAGACGAGGCGTTTGTGTTGCGCAATTTTGCAACGTGCAGAATCTGCGCTGAGTCATTGCCTTCGGCACGATTGCTTTCGTGACTTGGAGTATCCATTGTCATTCGATGCATATCGAAAGCGCTCAGCCGGTTCAGCCCGGCGAGCGCGCGAGGCGCGAGCCATTGCACTTGGCGGCCGAGCCGGCGAGTTTGGATTGGCTGGTGGGCGGGGGTGAGATGGGCAAGCTGATTCGTGCCATCGACTGGGGGAAAACGGCGCTTGGGCCCGCCGTCGCTTGGCCCCAGAGCCTGCGGACCACGGTTGGGCTGTGCCTGGCATCGAACTTCCCCATCTTGCTCACCTGGGGGCCGAACCACACTCAAATCTACAACGACGGTTATTGGCCAATTTGCGGTGCCAAGCATCCCCAATCGATGGGGCTCGACTTCCGGGAATGCTGGGAATCGGCGTGGCCGGCCATTGGCGCCGCGTTCGAGCGCGCCGTCGCCGGAGAAACGTCTTACCTCGTCGACCAGCGGATGTTTTTGGACCGCAACGGCTACCTCGAGGAGACGTTCTTCACGATTTCGTTCAGTCCGATTCGCGCCGAAACGGGGGACATCGCCGGCCTGTTTCACCCAGTCACGGAAACGACCGCTCGCATGCTGCAAGAGCGACGGGTCCGTATTCTCAGCGACCTACTGGCAAAGGTATCCAACGCGCGTACCGTTCAGGAGGTTCTGGAGCTTTCGGCGAGCACTCTGGCAGCCGCCGCTTTGGACCTGCCATTCGCGCTAATCTACACGGTCGGTGAGCCCGGCGGCGAGGCGGTATTGTCAGCGAGTTCTGGGCTGGTCGCCGGCGATCTCGGTTGCCCAAGAGCGATATCGCTGGGGGAGCCGGCGGAGCCTACATGGCCAATCGCAGGAGTGGTGCACTCGAAGCAAACGCGCGAGGTGCACGGACTCGAAGCGATTTTTGGGCCGATCTCCTCCGGGCCATACCCCGAGTCCCCGCACACCGCGCTCGTCTTGCCGATCATCCTGCCGGGGCTGGATAGGCCTCTGGCGGTGTTGATCGCGGCCACGAGCGCGCGACTACCGCTCACCGAGCCCTACCGCGCCTTCATCGAGTTTTTGGCTTCCGGCATCACGACCGGCGTGGCGAAGGCACGGGCAGACGAAGAACTACGCCGCCGCGCTGAGGAGTTGGCGGAGCTCGACCGTGCGAAGAACGACTTTTTCTGCAACGTCAGTCATGAGTTCCGTACCCCGCTCACTCTGATGCTGGGGCCGCTGGAAGAAGAACTTTCGGAGTCAGCGGCGCCGCTCCCGCGAGAGCGGCTCGAGCGCCTGTCGACCGTTCACCGCAACGCGCGGCGCTTGCTCAAGTTGGTCGACAACTTGTTGGACTTGTCACGCCTCGAAGTTGGGCGTGTCGAGGCCAGCTATGAGCCGGTTGATCTAGCAACGTATACCGCTGAACTAGCCAGCGCATTTCAGGCCGCCTTCGAGAAAGCCTCACTCACGCTGAGCTTGGACCTCCCGACGCTCCCCGAACGCACCTTCGTCGATCGTGAGATGTGGGAAAAGATCGTCTTGAACCTGCTGTCGAATGCGTTCAAGCACACGTTCGAGGGCGGTGTCGCCGTGCGCTTGCGCTGCGTTGGAGAATACGTAGAGCTCGAGGTGGCGGACACGGGCACGGGCATCGAGGCGTGCGACGTGCCGCGGCTCTTCGAGCGATTTCGTCGGGTCCGCGGCGCACGCTCGCGCACTCACGAGGGAACCGGCATCGGGCTGGCCTTGGTGCGTGAGTTGAGCGCACTGCTCGGCGGTTCGGTTCGAGTGACGAGTGAACCCGGCGTCGGCAGTCAGTTCACGGTTAGGGTCCGCCGCGGGCGCGAACATTTGCCTGCAGCGCAAGTCAGTGACTCATTGACGCCGAGCTCCACGGCAAGTTCCGCAGCTGGCGCGCACGTAGATCAATGCTTTTCTTGGCTTCCGGAGGCGACGCTAGCAGGGCCGGTCACGGCCGCCGCGAAAGGCCTACCCAAGGGCGACGTTGGTCCAGAATCGCACCCCGCGCGCATCCTCTTGGTCGACGACAATGCAGACATGCGTACGTACGTGACGCGCCTGCTCGAAAATGAGTACCAAGTGACGGCCGTGAGCAACGGCGCCGAGGCCGTCGCCGCAATCATGGAGGGCGAGCCGGATCTCGTGCTTAGCGATGTCATGATGCCGGAACTCGATGGGTTCGCCCTCTTGGACAAGATTCGAAGTGAGGTGAGAACCCGTGCCATCCCGGTCATCCTGTTGTCGGCCCGGGCCGATCAGGGCTTGCCCACCGGTCCCGGTCGCGCGCGGGCCGACGACTACATCATCAAACCGTTCGTGGCGCGTGAGCTCCTGGCGCGCGTCCGAACCCACTTGGACCTGGCCCGAGAGCGCAAAGCATGGGCGAGCGAGCTCAAACGTGCCAACGAGGAACTCGAGGCATTCAACTACTCCGTGTCTCATGACCTCCGCACGCCGCTCCGCGCGATCGAAGGGTTCAGTCGCGTCATCTTGAACCAACACGCACAGCACCTCGACGAAGACGGGCGAATCTGCTTCGAGCGCGTGCGTCGGGCCTCGGTGCGCATGAGCGAGATCATCGACGATCTACTGGATTTGTCGCGAATTTCTCGCCAGTACGTGAGCCACGAAGACGTAGACCTGACCAAGATTGCGCGGAGCGTTGCGCGCATACTGAGAGAGTCCGAACCGCCACGGGACGTGGAGTTCACGATTCAGGAGGGCCTATCTGCCAACGGCGACGCGCGGCTGCTGCGCATCGTGCTGGAGAATCTGCTCGGCAACAGCTGGAAGTTCACGCGTCACCGCGAACGGGCGCGAATCGAAGTGGGCCGCTTGGAGAGCGGCGTCACGCCTTCGTTCTTCGTCTCCGACAATGGCGTCGGTTTCGATCCCACGGGCGCCGACCAAATTTTTCAGGTGTTCCACCGGCTGCACGGCGAAGCAGAGTTTGCCGGTACCGGGATCGGGCTGGCGATCGTCAAACGGGTGATCGAAAAGCACGGCGGAAGAGTGTGGGCGGACGGCAAAGTCGATGAAGGCGCGACATTCTCCTTCCAGCTACAAAGTCAGCAATGACGCATCGGGCGATCCTGCGTGGAGGACAACGACGACGATGCGGCTGGAATACTTGCACGGACCGCGGCGCTCGATGAGTTTGCCCGTCGCGGTCCTGCTCGATCTGAACCTCCCCCAAATGCACGGACTCGAGGTCTTGAAGGCAATTCGTGCCAGTGAGACGACGAAGGTACTACCGGTTGTCGTGCTCACATCCTCCGCCGAGCATTCCGATCGCATTCAGGCCTATTTCCAGCACGCCAACAGCTACGTGCAAAAGCCGGTCGACTACGAGCGCTTCGTACTCGCGTCGCGCGAGCTGGGTCTTTACTGGACGGTAACGAACGTGCCTCCACCTCATGCTGACGACGCCACCTCGGATGGCTCGACAGGATTGGCGCGACGCCAATGGTGAACGCTGCTTGCCATTAGGTCCTCACAGCTGATGAAGTTTCGCTTCGGCGCGCACTTACTTCACTTCACGGACCACGAGCATAGGTGAGTGTCGCCGCCCACCACGATGCGGCCCTTGACCGCGATCGGCGAGCTCCAGCGGCGCGCGCCGCTGCAGTTGTTGGCGCTGGTATACAAGCTCGCGCCGCTGTCACCGTCCACCGCGTTCAGCTTACCGCCGCTCATGAACCAGACCACGGCGTCGGCCGTGCCGTCGGTCGTGGTGGCAATGGGCGCAGTCACTTCACCCGATTGGGGCGCGCACCAGTCGACCTTGCCCGTCAGCGGGCTGCCCGCGGTGAGCAAGACAGAGACGATACGCGGGCCCGTGCCCGACATCGGGCACATGGCGCCGCTGTCCGTCGAGAACGTGATGTGGGTGCCCTCGGCCGTGCGATAGACGGTGGGCGAGGTCTTCACGGCCATATTGCCGGAGGCCACGTTGATCGTCGCCACGGCGCCGCCCATGCCGCCCAGGTTGGCTGCGTTCAGCACGTACAGCTTGCCGTCTTTGGCTACGGATGCGACGTAGTTGGGGGGCGTGGCGCCGGGGATGCTGAAGTAAACCGGGTTGCTGCCGCCCAGGTCGGCGTCGGTGTCGTCCATGGTCTTCCATGTAGTGGGGAAGAACAGGTTTTCGTCCTTGCGGTCGACCACGCTCAGCCCGGTGAGGCGCACGACCTGCTCGCTGTCGGTCGTGGTGCGGTCGGCCGCGTGCTCACCGAATGGCGTATGGTTGCCGGTGGCGGCAAAGATCGCCGTGCCGTCGGAGGCCATGCCGCCGGCCGCCCAAATCGCTGAGCCGCTCGTGTCCAAAGTCGCCCATGCGCCACGCTTGGTCGGATCCGCGGTGTTCACGCTGATCACCCAGCCGCGGTAGAGGCCGCAGTCACCGACGTGGCCCCCGTACGCGACGTACAGTGTGCCGCCGACGAGCGACAGCGCGCTGCGCTGGTTCTGGACCTTTGGCGCAAACGTGACGCTGCCGGCCTTGGTGCCGGTGACGTCGATCGGCCAGCCCGAGACTTCCATGCCGGTCTCGATGTTGAGGGCGTGGATCTCGTGCTTCTCGATTTGCGCCGCGCCGGTCGCGCCCGCGACGTAGACCACGCGTTTGGCCGCGTCGATCACGGGGGTGCTGATGATGCCGATGGGGCTGATGTTGCCGCAGCCAGCGCCGCTCTGCGTTGGTGCGGTGCCGATGCTCTTGGTCCATAAGACGGCGCCCGTGGTCTCGTCGATGGCGTACACGTTGTTGTTGGTGGCAACGGCGATGAACACGCCTTTGCCGCCAGGGCCGTTCGCGATGTACAGCGGCGATGCCCACATGTTGCCAGTGAAGCTGGCCATGAAGGTGGAGTCCGTGGTGAGCATCGGCACGGCGGCCTTGGTCAACTTCGGTTGAATGAAGTGCGCATCACGCGAAGCGTTCTTGTTCCGTTGGAGTACGTCATCCGCACCGCCTGCGGTGCCGCCGCCACCAGCTCCCGCGACGGGCCCCGAGCCCGCGGTGTTGCCGCTGCCTGCGGTGCCGCTGCCGCCGCCTGCCGTGCCGCTGCCGCCGGTGCCGTTGCCCGCGGTGCCGCTGCCACCGGTACCCGAGCCAGCGCTGCCTGGGCCGCTACCTGCAGTTGCGGTTCCGGCACCGCCCGTTGCTGCGCCCGCGGTCCCCACGGTACCACTACCGGACGAGCCCGCCGTGCCGGTCCCCGGAGTGCCTGCGGTACCAGGTGCGCTGCCGCCAGTGGCGGTGCCGGAACCCGCGCTACCGCCACCCGACTCACTCGACCCGCAGGCTTGCACGCCGAATAGCGCGCCCGCCGCACACAGGCTCATCAGCACAGCAGGGTTGAACGCGATCAGACGCCGCGTGCGTTGCGATTCGGTCGGGGGGCGATGAGTCACTGCAACCTCTTCTGGGGCTAAACGAGAAGGCGAGATGGCGCGGCTCGCACGAGCGAAGCTGCACTCAATTGGGTAGTAACTTTAACGCTCTCGGTGCAGGCGGGTCAAATGCCGTCGGCCGTCGCCGGGAGTGTGATTAAACTCACCCCTCCTGGGTGACTCGACCGCGAGACTTTACCTGCCTTGCGATGCTGGGGTGGTCAGGCCGCGGGCGCGATGTCTAGCTTTGGGACCGAGCGTTCACGCACGGTTGCCAGAAAATTTACGTTGAAGGGATCGACGAGCAATGGCTAGGTTCGATCAATGAATCAGCACTTGCGGTGCGGGTGTTCGCTCGGCGCGTTGGGTTTCTTGGTCGCTCTCGCTTCGTGCAGCAGTGACGGCCCGGGCGGCAGCGGGCCGAGTTCTGGCGGCAGTGCGGGCGTCACCATCGCCGGTTCTACGGGCACTTCCGGCGCTTCGGCGGCCGGCGCAAGCGGCAGCAGCGGGACCGGTGGCGTAGGCAACGCGGGGACGAGTGGCAGTAATGCAGCTGCGGGCGTTGCGGGCGCTGCCGTGAACGGTGGCAACACAGGGAGCGCTGGCAACGCGGGCACCGCTGGGACCACCGATCCGATCCCCGGCTCGTGCGCCCCCGTGTCCGACATCAACGCCCCGTATCAGAAGCTGAGCCAGACCGGCTGCATGAGCGCTACCGAGCCGACCAAGTTCGCGGCGAAGGCCGTCCCGTACGAGGTGAATAGTCCGCTGTGGTCAGACTCTGCTGACAAGACCCGCGCGATGGTGATTCCTGCCCGTCAGATAGTACACATCAAGAACTGCGCCGTCGCGGCAGATGGCTGCACGCAAGGGCCGGCTGATACCGGTCAGTGGGTGTTCCCGATCGGCACGGTGATGCTCAAGAATTTCTCGTTCGACAACAAGGTCGTCGAGACACGCCTGTTCATTCACCACGACGCGCAAACCTGGGTTGGCTATTCCTACCGTTGGGATGAAGCGCAAACGGAAGCCACGATCAACCCGGCGGAAGACCCCACGAAGGTGATGTTCAACACCGGCACGCGCACGGTGCCTTGGGTTTATCCGAGTCGCACCCAGTGCATGAAGTGCCACGACGCGAAGGCCGGCTCCACGCTGGGTCCTGAAACGCGGCAAATGAATCGCGAAGTCGCTGGAAAAAATCAGATCGATCGACTGATCGAGCTCGGCCTCTTGGGTCAAGGGCCCACCAAGCCTTACGCGGCGGCGTACGCGACGCCCTACGCGGGGCAGGCGGGACCGGCCACTACGGGGACCACCGAAGAGAAGGCGCGCTCTTATATGCACGCCAACTGCGCGTTCTGTCATCGCCCCGACGGCGAGTTCCCGCAGATTGACATGCGCTACGACACACCGCTCGCGCAAATGGGCGTGTGCAATGTGACCCCGCTGAAAGGCGACCAAGGCGTGCTCAATTCCGTCGAGTTGAAGCCGGGTGAGCCCGCCAACTCCGTTATCTACCTGCGCATGAACGCGCTGCCCGGTGCGGGCCGCATGCCGGCAATCGCCACCAATCAAATCGACACGGCGGGCGTGAAGCTCATCAGCGACTGGATCACCGGGGTCACGTCTTGCCCCCCGCCGTAGCCGCGGTTCGCAGTCCCTAGTGGGCTCCCGTTACCGCGCCCCACGGTGCGCCGCCCGTGGGCAGCTTTTTTTCCACTTTGCCGCTCGCGAGGTCGACGACCGAGACGTCGTCCGAGGGGCCATTGGCGGTGAATGCACGTTTGCCGTCGCTCGAGATGGCAATGCCCCAGGGTCGCTCGCCGACGCCTCGAATCAAGCGCGCGAACTTGCGTGTGGCCACGTCAATCACGGCGACCGCACCACCGCGACCCGTGGTGACGAACAGTTGGGCTCCGTCAGGCGAGAGGGCGAGGCCCGTGGGGCGCTCGCCCTGGGGTGAGTTTGCCTCGACCGTCACGCTGCCGAGCGGCCGATTCGCGCGTGAGTCGAAGGTGGTCAAGGTGCCGCTGAATTCATTGCTCACGAAGCCCACGCTGCCATCTTTGCTGAACGCAATCGCGCGTGGGCGCGTGCCCGCGGCGATCTCTGCGACGGGCTCGAGCGAAGTCGTGTCGATGGCGGTGACCTTACCGTCTTGCTCGGACGCGACGTATACGACTTTGCCGTCCGGCCGCACGGTGACGCCGGCAGGCTCGGCGCCCACTGGGATCGTGCGCTTGACCTTGCCGCTCTCGAGGTCCAGCACGCTCAGGGTCGAGGTTTCCTCGTTCGACACGAACAGCAGCTTGCCGTCGAGCGAGAGGTCGACGCACTCGGGGTCTTGCCCGCCCGGCAGCGTGCGCACGAGCTTGCGCCGCAGCAGGTCGACCACCGCGATGCCGTCTGCCGCGCGATCGGCGTGCGGCAATGTGGGCCCGTCGAAGGCCGGGCTCCGGCGTGCTGACCCCGAAAGCGCGACGAACAGCGTGCGACCGTCGTGCGAGACCTTGAGCCCGCGTGGGCGCTTGCCCACCTCGATCCGCGATAGCACCGAGGCCGCGTCTGGATCGATGACCACGATCTCCCCGCTGGCCTCTGCGCTCACGTACACGAGCTTCGGGTCCGGCTTCTTGCTACAAGCCAGCAGGCCAAGCAGTCCAAAACCGAGGGCCAAAGCAGTGAGCGGGTGGCGCATTGGCCGCTGTCTTAGCAGAGACGCTCCGGCGCCAAAGGCCATTACGAATCGCGCGGTCGCTAACTCCCACACTGTGCGCGCCCGCGCGGGCGCCCTTGGAAACATCCGGCTGCGCTTTAGCGCACGGTCAGCGCTGCCGTTCGCGCTTGGAGCGGGCCGGCGTGAGCCGCCGGATTCGGCTAGAATGGACTGCGTCACGACGCGGATCCGTTTTCGCGTGACGCGACCATCTTGCGAGCGACCCTTGTTCCTTTCTGGAGACTCAATGCGCGATCTGAATTCTTCGAAGCTGCCGGCGCTTTTCGGCCACATGAGGCCGCGTGCTCTGTTCGTCGGCTGTCTCGCTCTTCCTGTCCTGTTGTCGGGAGTACCCGGTTGCGGTAGCGACGCGGACTCTTCAAAGGTCGGCAGCGCCGCGAGCGGGAATTCGACTTCTTCTCAGGCAGGTGGCCCAGACATCATCGTCCCGGGCGGCGCGGCGGGTAGTGGAAACGGCACGGGCGCCACGGGCAATGGCTCGGGCGGCGCTGGCCCGTACATGTTGCCTTCGGACTACACCAAGGCAGACAAAGGCGGCTTCAAGCTTGGCCCGGCGGTTGACGTGGGCGCGGCAGGTTCCGCGAGCGGCACCGCCGGCGGGACAGGCACCGCAGGCGCGCCCAGCTCGGGCTGCGGAACATCGATCTTGGGTGTGGTGCGTGACTTCAAGGGCGACAACGAACCCGGCGGTCATCCAGACTTCGAGACCTACTCCGGCGGTGATGCCTCCAAGGGCATCGTGAAAGCCACCCTGGGTGATGATCAGAAGCCCGTCTACAACGGTACGGGGCCGATCATCGACGCCAGGAACGGTCGTCAGACGACGAGTAAGATGGACTTCGACGAGTGGTATCGCGGCACGGCCAACGTCAACAAGCCGTTCGAGGTCTACTTTTACTTCGAGCCCAACGGCGACGTGCTCACGTTCCAGAGCAAGGCGTTCTTCCCGCTCGACGGCAAGGGCTGGGGCAACACCTGCCACGAAGACGGCGCGACCTGCAAAAAGTGGGATCACAACTTCGGTTTCACCACCGAGATTCACACTCAATTCAGCTACAAAGGCGGCGAGCGGTTCTCGTTCACGGGTGATGACGACTTGTGGGTCTTCATCAACAAGAAGCTCGCGATCGATCTGGGTGGCCTGCACCGAGAGACGTCCGACACGATCTTGCTCGATAGGGACGCGGCCAAGCTCGGGATCACGGTGGGCAACGTCTACGATCTCGACCTATTCCACGCCGAGCGTCACACGAACGAATCGAACTTCCGTGTCGACACCAATCTCGCGTTCACCAACTGCGGCACGATCATCGACGAGCCACCCGTGAAGTAAGGCGGGCGCGAGCGCGGCGAGTGTCTTCCGATGGGAGACACTCGCCTCTCGCTGCCGCTCGTCAGTTATTGCCGAACAAGTCCTGAATCTTCGAGTCGAGCGCGATCGCGATCTTGTACAAACTCGAGATCGAGGGGCTCGATTCAGCGCGCTCGATCTGCGACAGGAGCGAGATGCTGAGGCCGGTGCGGCGGCTCATTTGCTTGAGCGTCAGCTCCTTCTCTTTGCGCATCGTGCGGATCGTGTCGCCGATGATCTTGTGCAGTTGCTCTTCGGGCGTGCGGGCCAGGCCCTTCTTCTTCATCACGCGCGCGAGCACTTCGCGGAACTCGTCCACGTTGAACGGCTTCTTGATGTAGTCGACCGCGTCGAGCTTCATCGAGGCCACCGCGGAGTCGAGGTTCGGGTGCGCGGTGAAGATCACCACGGCGATGTCGCTGTCGATCGTGCGGATCTTCTTCAGCACCTCGATGCCGTCCATCTTGGGCATCATGAGGTCGAGGATCAGCACATGGTAATCACCCTGACGAACCTCGTCTTCGACGAGCGTCGGATCACTCAGGGTTTTGACGATGAAACCGTCCTTCTCGAGGAGCGACTGCATGAAGTCGCAGATCGCTTTGTCATCATCCACTATCAGGATTCGGACGCTCGGTACTTCGATGGGCAAGGCTCGCTCCTCTGGCTAGTTCTCAAGGGGTTGCAGTGACACTACAATAGCAAGCTGTTTACCACGTTACTAGATTTTTGTTTGCCTCGGATCCGGCCCAAAAATCGCGATTTTCGTACGGATATTCAATGGTTGACCGAAGAGCCGGGATCCGGCGCACAAAAAAAATGCACGCCCTAGGGTGCTGGCGGAAGCCGCGGCACACCAGGGCGAGCATGAATGGGGACGCAGGGTGGGACAACGGGGAAGGTCGCGCCTCCCCGTTGCTTGCGCGGAACGCTTAAGAACCGATCACGCCGCAGCCGATGCGGCCGCCTGCGTTGCCGACGGGCTGACCGCCGTCGTCTTTCTTG
>Ga0247740_1000516_pt1 | contig 18514 bp, 15 predicted proteins | sample UWRJL148409B2_FD_180942 | JGI IMG/M metagenome (GOLD analysis project Ga0247740, IMG submission 180942) | Plant litter microbial communities from Arlington Agricultural Research Station in Wisconsin, United States - UWRJ-L148-409B-2 | ecosystem: Environmental > Terrestrial > Plant litter >...
TCCAGTTTCCGGGTAGACCGCTAGAGGCGTGCGGCAACGTACGTCGTAGATAGATGGCCGTCCAGCGCGCACTCTCGGGTGCGCGTCAACAGAACCCGGCGTATCAGCCGGCCCATTCACCCACTGCTCCTGAGCGCGGCGCCTCCAGCGGCTTCTTCATCTGCGTCGCCGTCACGCCGTAGCCGAGCGAGTCGTAGAGCTCCTTCGCGCCGGTGTTGTAGCCGAACACGTTGAGTCCGATCGACGTGGCGCCGCGCCCGAGCACCGCCGCCTCGCCGAGTTCGAGCGCGCGGCGCGCGTAGCCGTGGCGACGGTGCGGTCCGTCGATCTCGATGTCGAACACCCACCACTCGGTGCTACCCGCGGGCAGCGGCCCCAGCCAGAGGTGGCCGACGACCGTGTCATCCGCCCACACGTCGAAAAGCAGGTGGGTATCGAGCGGGCGTCCGTTCGGAAAGTTCTCGGCCCGCGAGCGAGACGCCTTTTCTTCAGCCACCTCGCGCGATTCGCCGGCACGCATGCGCGACTCGAGGTAGTGGGTGTGGCTGGATTCGACCCAGGCGGCTAGGCGCTGCGGGCGCATTGGTTCGAGTCGGACCGTCACGATGCCGGGGAGTCTTCGACGGTCTCGCCCTCGAGCAGCGCCTTGAGCGTGTGCAGGTCGGCGGCGATCGTCGCGGCGTCGTGCTCGAACTCGGCGTCGGTCTGGTCGTCTGCGCGGCGGAGGGTGAACACGACCTCGCTGCCCGTCCCGTGCTGGATGACGCGCATCGGGTTGTAGAACGTCTCGCCCGTCGCGAGCGTCACCGTGTGGTCGAGAACGCCGAGCGTGTTGGTTGCGACGAAGCCGATGGTCAACCGGCCCATCGGCGACTCGACGACCCACTCGCCGTCGACCAGCTCGATGCTGTCGCCGATGCCGCTCGCCCAGTTCGGCAGGTTCGTGTGGTCCGACGTGTAGTCGTAAACTTCGACGGCCGGCCTGTCGATGTCGAGGGAGATGTGCCGTGATTCGGATGCCATGGGCCAAGTCTGCTCGACGGGCGCCGGTTCGGTCTACATTGAGCGTATGGATGGCACAGCCGCGGTCGATTCGTATATGGCGTCACTCGACCACCCCTTCGCGACGGAGGTGCAGACCGTGCGCGAGTACATCCTCGCGGCGCACCCGCTCGTCACCGAGCGCATCAAGTGGAAGTCGCCGAGCTTCCATGTCGGCACCGACGATCTCGGCGCGTTCGAGCTGCGGCCCACCGGGTTCCTGCGGCTCATCCTGGTCTTCCCCCACGGACTCGTTGCCGACCCGACTGGGCTGATGACGGGAACCTGGTCGGACCGCCGCGAACTGCGGTTCACCAGCGCCGCGGATGTCGCGGCCAAGCGTTTTCCGTTGCAGCACGTCGTGCGGGACTGGGTGGCGTTGCTGCCCGCCCCTGTCTAGGGGCGGGTCAGAGTGGGCGGCGCCCCGCGAACAGCGCGTGCAGCAGGGGGAGGACCGACGCGATCATCAGCACGGTTCCGAGCACGGCGTCGTCGGGCCGCAAAACCGCGCCCGCGATCAGCAGCGCACCGAAGAGCAGAGCCGACACGAGTCGTCGCGCCGTGCGGTCGAGCCGGGCGACCTGCCGTTCGAGCTTCGGGCTGCCCACCGACAGGGAGCCGTCTTCCAGCCGGTCGGCGAGCGCGTCGAGACGCTTCGGCAGCCGCAGTGTGACGGCGGCGATGTCGAGCGCCTGGCGCCCGAGGTCCTGCGCAATGTTCCCCCGCTCGTCGCGGATGAGCTGCGCCGCGTAGGGCTCGACCGAGTCCCACAGGTTGAACGAGGGGTTGAGTGCACTCGCCACGCCCGACGTGAGCGTCATCGCCCGGATCACGAGCAGGAAGTTCTCGGGCAACTGGAACGGCAGCGAACGTACGACCTCGCCGAACTGCACAGCGAAGATGCGGAACTCGCGCGGGTCGACCTCGCGCAACTCGGCGAAACCCATCCCGCCGAACCGGGCGAAGAGCGCGGTCATGGCGCGCTCGAGCTCGGCGGTGTCCGCCGTCGAGAGCAGCACGCCGACGTCCTGCATCGCAGTCACCAGGCCCTTGCCATCGCGCGAGGCGGCGGCGATCAGCAGCTTGCGCAGACCGCTGCGGGTCGTCGCCGGAACCTCGCCCATCATGCCGAAGTCGATGAAGGTCAGCCTCCAGCCGCGCGCGGAGTCGTCGGGGGATACGAAGATATTGCCGGGGTGCGGGTCGGCGTGGAAGAAGCCGTAGGTGAAGAGCTGGTCGAACATGACCTCGGCGAAGACGGGCGCGACCTCCGCGGGATCGATGCCGGCCGCGACGAGGGCGTCGACGTCGGTGATCTTGATCGCGGTGACGTCTTCGAGGGTGAGCACGCGGCGGGTGGTGCGCTCCCAGACGACGGTGGGCACGGCCACGCGGTCGTCGCCGGCGAACTGCTCGGCGAAACGCTCCGAATTGGATGCCTCGTTCAGATAGTCGATCTCTTCGAGGGAGGTGTGGGCGAACTCCTCGACGAGTGCGGGCGCGTCGACCCGGTCGTACACCAGCCGCACGTGGCTGAGCCAGCCGCCGACCTTGCGCAGCGCTGCGAGGTCGACGTCGACGATCACGTCGATCCCGGGGCGCTGCACCTTGAGTACGACAGCGTCGAGCCCGGTGTCGCTGGCGTCCGTCGGGCCGAGGGTCGCGCGATGGGCCTGACCCAGCGACGCGGCAGCCACCGGGCTCTCGGTGACCGCCGTGAAGACGCGGCCGAGCGGCGCACCCAGCTCGGCCTCCGCGAACGCGCGGATCGCGGCGAACGGCACCGGCGGCACCTCGTCCTGCAGCCCCTCGAGCTCCTTGGTGATCTCCGGCGGCAGCACGTCGAGTCGCGACGACATGTACTGGCCGACCTTGATCATCAGCCCGCCGAGGTCGACCGCGAGCACGTGGAAGCTGCGCGCGAACCGGCGCATGCGCGCCGTGCGGGTGCGCTCGGCGATCCGGCGCAGCCCGATGCGCGGCAGGAACAGTTCGAACCACCAGGTGACCGCGAGATACCAGGAGGCAAAGCGCAGGATGCGCCGGTAGCGGGCGCGTCCTTCGCCGACGAATTGGGCGGATGCCACCCGGGTCAGTCCTGGGCGAGGATCGAGTACAGGCGGCGACGGGCCTCGTCGAGAACCGCGGCGGCCTCGGCGATCTGCTTCTCGGAGCCGGAGCGGTTGACCTGTGCCGCGGCCTGCGCGAGTTCGACGCCGGCCTTGGGCAGTGTGGCGAACCGGGCGCCGTGACCGGACTCGGCGGGGTCGAACGGCGAGGTGGTCTCCTCGCCGGCTACTGCGCGGCCGGCCTCGGTCAGCGAGTAGATCTTGCGGCCGTTCGACTCTTCGGCGCTGATGAGGCCCTCGTCGGCGAGCAGCTGCAGCGTCGGGTACACCGAGCCGGCGCTGGGCTTCCAGCTGCCACCGCTGCGCTCTTCGATCTCGCGGATGATCTCGTAGCCGTGTCGCGGCTTCTCGGCGAGCAGGGCGAGCACCGCGGTGCGCACCTCGCCCCGACCGACGCGCGTGCCCGCACGCTTCTCGAATTTCTCGCGCAGCTGCTCCATTGCCTGCCACACTGCGTCGAAGTTGCCGGCGCCGAATGCACCCGTAGAAGACGAACTCGTCATGGTGTTCTCCCTGTCAGTCGCGAACGATATAGAACGATAGCCCTAACGATATACCTCAGCGCTATATCTCGCCCGGTGTGAACCGGTATCCCATGCCGGCTTCGGTGAGGAGGAATCGCGGTTTTCCCGGCTCGGCTTCGAGCTTCTTGCGCAGCTGGGCGAGGTAGAGGCGCAGGTAGCCGGTATCGGTCGTGTACTGCGGACCCCACACCTCTGTGAGCAGCGTCTCGCGCGTGACGAGTCGGTCGGGGTTGCGCACGAGCACCTCGAGCAGCCGCCACTCGGTCGGGGTGAGGCGCACGGCCGCACCCGCGCGGGTGACCAGGTGGGCGGCGAGATCGACGGTGACGTCGCCGAACGAGACGACCGGTTCATCCGTCGCCGTCGGCGTGCGCCTGGCCAACGCGCGGATGCGCGCGAGAAGCTCGTCGGCCGCGAACGGCTTGGTCACGTAGTCGTCGGCGCCGGCGTCGAGCGCGTCGACCTTGTCGAGCGAATCGCTGCGTCCCGACACAACGAGGATCGGCACGGTCGACCAGCCGCGCACCCCCTCGATCACCTGGATGCCGGTGAGACCGGGCATGCCGAGATCGAGCACGATGATGTCGGGGTGGGCGTCGGCGGCGAGCCGCAGCGCCTCACGGCCGTCGCTCGCCGTGACGACGTCGTAGCCGCGAGCGGCGAGGGTGATGCGCAGCGCACGCAGGATCTGTGGGTCGTCGTCGGCGATGAGTATCTTCACGAGGCATCCGTTGCGGCTGAGAGGGGGAGGGCGACGACCATGGTCAGTCCTCCGCCCGGAGTGTCTTCGGGCTCGAGCGTACCGCCCATGGCCTCGACGAATCCCTTCGACAGGGCGAGGCCGAGACCGACCCCCGTCGTGTTGTCGGTGTCGCCGAGGCGCTGGAACGGCACGAAGACGTCGTCGCGCCGCTCGGCCGGGATGCCGGGCCCCGAGTCGATCACGCGCAGCTCGACACGTTCGCCGAAGACGCTGGTGGCGATGACCGGCATCGCGTCGGCGGGGGAGAAGCGCAGCGCGTTCGCCAGCAGGTTGACGATCACGCGCTCGAGCAGCACCGGGTCGGCCGCCACCGCGGGGATGTCGGCGTCGAGTTCGAGCCGCACCTGGCCGGGTGACGTGCCGAGGTCGTCGAGCGCCTCGAGCACGACCGCGTCGACAGCGACCGGTTCGATTGACACACCGAGCACCCCGGCCTGCAGGCGTGACGCGTCGAGCAGCTTCGTCACGAGGGCGGCGAGACCGTCGAGGCTCTCCTCCGCGGTCTCGAGAAGCTCGGCGCGGTCGGTGGACGACAGGTCGACCTCGGTCGAGCGCAGGCTCGTCACGGCGGCGGTCGCCGCGGCGAGGGGACGGCGTAGGTCGTGACCCACGGCGGCGAGCAGCGCGGTACGCAGGCGGTCGGCCTCGGCGATCGGCCGCATGCCCTCCGCTTCGGAGACGAGCGAGCGGCGCTGCAGCGCAGATTCGATCTGGGAGAGGAAGGCCTCGAGGATGCGCCTGTCGGACGCCGGCAGGTCGGGCCCGCGCAGGTAGAGGTGCGCGTTCCCGCCGAGCGGCAGCTCGGTCTCCACGTCGTCGGGCGACGCGAGCGTCGACTCGGTCGCGGTGTACAGCGCAACCGCGTCGTCGTAGACGATCACGCTCGTCATGCCGAACGCCTCACGCATCCGCCCGACCAGTGCCTCGAGGGCGTCCTGCCCGCGCAGCACGCTGCCGGCCACCGTGGCGAGGGTCTCCGACTCGGCGAGGGCGCGGGCGGCCGCGCGCGACCGGCGGGCGGCCTGGTCGACGACGATACTCACGAGCACCGCGACGATGATGAAGATCACGAGGGCCACGAGGTGCAGCGGGTCGTCGACCGTCACGGTGTACAAGGGTGAGACGAAGAAGAAGTCGAGGAAGAACCCGGCGAGCAGGGCGGAGACCAGCGCCGGCCAGATGCCGCCGACGAGCGCCACGATCACGACGAACAGCTGGTAGGCGAGAACGTCGCTCGTGATCGAGGCATCCGTGCGCACGAGCCCGAGGAGCCAGGTGACGAGGGGCAGGCCGACCACCGCGAGGGCGAGCCCGATCAGCCGGCGGGTGGTCGACAGGGCGCCGCCGACGCGGGGAAGCGCCCGGCGGCCGGCCGACGCGTGCGAGACGATGTGTACGTCGATGTCGCCCGCCTCGCGGATCACCGCCGCGCCGTTGCCCGAGCCCGTGAGCAGCGTGCTCAACCAGCCGCGACGGCTGACCCCGATGACGAGCTGCGTCGCGTTGACGCTGCGCGCGAACTCGACGAGGGCCTTCGGAACCTGCTCGCCGACGACCTGGTGGTAGCTGCCGCCCAGCGTCTCGACGAGGGCGCGCTGGTCGGTGAGCGCGCCCGGATTGACCTCGGCGAGGCCGTCGGTGGCGGTCACGTGCACGGCGAGCAGCTGGCCGCCGCTCGACCGGGCGGCGATGCGGGCCCCGCGGCGCAGCAGGGTCTCGCCCTCAGAGCCCCCGGTCAGCGCGACGACGACGCGCTCGCGCGCCTCCCACTTCGAGTCGATGCCGTTCTCGGCCCGGTAGCGCTGCAGCGCGCTGTCGACCTCGTCGGCGAGCCAAAGCAGGGCGAGCTCGCGCAGCGCCGTGAGGTTGCCGAGCCGGAAGTAGTTGGACAGCGCCGCATCCACCCGCGCCGTCGGGTAGACCAACCCCTCGCCGAGGCGGTCGCGGAGGCTCTGCGGCGCGAGGTCGACCAGCTCGACCTTGTCTGCGCGCCTGAGCACGGCATCCGGGATCGACTCCCTCTGCACGGTGCCGGTGATCTGCTGCACGACGTCGTTGAGGCTCTCGATGTGCTGCACGTTGACTGTCGACATCACGTTGATGCCCGCGGCGACGAGCTCTTCGACGTCACCCCAGCGCTTCTCGTTGCGGGAGCCGGGGGCATTGCTGTGCGCAAGCTCGTCGACGAGCGCCCACTCCGGACGGCGGGCGAGCACGGCGTCGAGATCCAGCTCGCTGAGCTCGACGCCGCGGTGGGCGACGACGGCCCGCGGAACGACCTCGAGCCCGTCGATCAGGGCGGCCGTGGCGGCGCGCCCGTGCGTCTCGACGACGGCCACGACGACGTCCCGGCCGGCGGCGGCGAGCCGGCGGCCCTCCTCGAGCATCGCGTAGGTCTTGCCGACGCCGGGGGCGGCGCCGAGCAGCACGACCAATCGCCCGCGCGTCATTCCGTGGCTGCCATTCGGTACGTCATCACTGTCCAGGTCTCACGGGAAAGCGCCCGGCGCAAACGCGCGGCACGAGAGAATCCTAGACGCGCCGCACCCCACCGGTGTCGCCGCCCACCGTTTCGGAAATTCAGGAGACGCGGTCGGTGCGGCTGACTACGCCCGCGTCATTCCGCGGGCGTACTTTCCGGGGCGGGCGCCGTCTCCTGAGTTTCCGTACCGGAACGCGCTAATGGGCGCATGCGGTTGCGCCGTTTGGGGCACTCTCCCGCGCCGGCTGCCCCATACGGCGCAATCCGCGCTCCGAGGGGACCGCCCGACGCGGCCGTGCCCGCGTACTTTCGGAAACTCAGGAGACGCGGTCGGCGCGGGTCATACTGCCCGCGCCGTACCGCGGCAGGCTGAAGCTACCCCGACGCCGTCTCCTGAATTTCCGACAGAGCGAAAGCGACGGCGGCGGCGCGCCAACGTGAAGAGCCAGCGGCGCAGGCGCGCTACCTACGCGATGCCCTCGGGCTTCTTCACGGCGAGGGCCGCTGCGCCGAGGATGCCGGCGTTGTTGCGCAGCTTGGCCGGCACGATTGGCGTGTTCAGGGTCAGCAGCGGCAGGAACTGCTCGTGGCTCTTCGAGACGCCGCCGCCCACGATGAAGAGGTCGGGGGAGAAGAGAAACTCCACGGTCGAGTAGTACTTCTGCAGGCGCTTCGTCGCCCACTTCTCGTAGGTGAGGCGCGAGCGCTCCTTCGCGGCGAACGACGCGCGGGTCTCGGCGTCCTTGCCGCCGACCTCGAGGTGGCCGAGCTCGGAGTTGGGGATGAGCACGCCGTCGTAGATCATCGCCGAACCGATTCCGGTGCCGAGCGTGGTGAGGATGACCAGACCGTCGACACCTTTCGCGGCCCCGAAGCGCACCTCGGCGACTCCGGCCGCATCCGCATCGTTGACGAAGGTGATGTCGCGGCCCAGGGTCTTCTCGAACAGCGCTTCGGCGTCGAGGCCGATCCACTTGTGCGAGACGTTCGCGGCGGACAGCGTCTTGCCGTGCTTGACGATCGCGGGGAAGCACACGCCGAGCGGCACGTCGGCCGCGACTCCGCCGAGCTGGGCGATGAGTTCGACCACGGTGGCGAGGATCGCCTCGGGTTCTCCGCCGGTCGGGGTGGCGAGTTTGACCCGCTCGCTGATCAGTTCGCCACTGTCGACATCGACGATGGCCCCCTTGATTCCGGTTCCACCAATGTCGATACCCAGCGCCGTTGTCATGTCTCCAGCCTAGAGGAGCGGCGGCTAGGCGAGCGTCAGCACCTCGGCGCCGCGCTCGGTGACGACCATGGTGTGCTCGAACTGCGCGGTCCAGCTGCGGTCGGCGGTGACGACGGTCCAGCCGTCGGCCCACATCTCCCAGTCGGGCGAGCCGCCGAGGGTGAGCATCGGTTCGATCGTGAAGACCATGTTCTCGACGATCTCGGTGTCGAACCGGGGCGCCGAGTCGTAGTGCGGGATGATCAGGCCCGAGTGGAACGCCTCGCCCACGCCGTGCCCGGTGAAGTCGCGCACGACGCCGAGGTCGAAGCGCTTCGCGTACGACTCGATGGCGCGGCCGATCACGTTGACCTGGCGGCCGGGGGCCACCGCCTTGATGCCGCGGTTCAGCGATTCGCGGGTGCGGTCGACAAGGTCGACCACCTCGGCCGAGACGTCACCGACGAGGAAGGTGACGTTGCTGTCGCCGTGCACACCGTTCTTGTAGGCGGTGATGTCGATGTTGATGATGTCGCCGTCTTGAAGCACCGTGTCGTCGGGGATGCCGTGACAGATCACCTCGTTGAGCGAGGTGCACACCGACTTCGGGAAGCCGCGGTAGCCGAGGCACGACGGATAGGCGCCGGCTGCGACCACGAAGTCGTGCCCGATCTGGTCGAGCTCGTCGGTGGTGACGCCGGGGCGTACCGCGCGCCCGACGGCCTGGATGGCCTGCGCCGCGATGACGCTCGACTCGCGGATGAGATCGATGGATGACGCGGAGTACACGTCACCGCCGGTGAAGTTCTTCGGCGCCTTGCGCCCCACGTACTCGGGCCGGGCGATGTCGCCCGGCACACTCCTCAGCGGTGAAATCCGGCCGGGGGTGAGGTGTCCGTTGCTGTCGCGAGGCATACACTCAACTCTAGTTTCGATAGGAGGCCCAGATGAGCCAGTGGTGGTACAACACGAAGACCGGCGAGGTGGAAGAGGGCGCGCAGTCGCCCGGTTCCGATCGCGATGGCCCGTTCGCGACGCGCGAGGACGCGGCCCGCGCGCCGGAGATCGTCGCCGAACGTGCCCGCAAGTGGGCCGAGGAAGAGGCAGCGGAAGACCGCTAGCCGTCTACTCCGGGTACTCGTTCTCGGGCGCCGGGAACTGCACGGAGGTCACGTCGGCGATGTAGGCCTTGGTGGCGTCGCCGAGCACCGTCTTGAGGTCGGCGTACTGGCGCACGAACTTCGGGATGCGCCCGGTCGACAGGCCCGCCCAGTCGGTCCAGACGAGCAGCTGGCCGTCGACGTGCGGTCCGGCGCCGACACCGATGGTCGGGATGCGCAGCTCTTTCGTGACCTGTGCGGCGATGCCCGAGGGCACCATCTCGAGCACGACCGCGAAGGCTCCAGCGTCTTCGATCGCGTGCGCGTCGGCGAGCAACGCCTCAGCGCCCTCGCCGCGCCCCTGGATCATGTGACCGCCGAGTCCGTGCTCGCTCTGCGGGGTGAAGCCGATGTGCGCCATCACGGGGATGCCTGCCTCGACGATGCGGCGGATCTGTTCTGCGCTGCGTACACCGCCCTCGAGCTTGACCGCGTGCGCGCCCGTCTCCTTCATAAAGCGGAATGCGGTGTGCAGCGCCTCGTCGGGGCTCGTCTCGTACGAGCCGAACGGCATGTCGGCGACGACGAATGCGCGCTTGACCGAGCCGGCGACGGCGCGGGCGAGCGGGATGAGCTCGTCGACGGTCACCGGGAGGGTCGTGTCGTGCCCGAACACCGTGTTGCCGGCCGAGTCGCCGACGAGGAGGAAGTCGATGCCGGCATCGTCGAAGATCGATGCCGTCAGCTGGTCGTAGCTGGTGAGCCCGGTGATCTTGATGCCCGACTCTTTCGCGTTCTGGAAATGCCGGGTGCGGACTCTTTTGACTGCCTGCTCTGCCATGGGGCAAGTCTAGTTCGCGGTGCCGCCGCGGTGCCGACGCCGGTCAGCCGCTGAAGACGGGCTGGAACCAGAAGACGTCGACGATGAGCGCGATCACGAGCACACCGATGACCGAGTAGCCCCAGGCGAGCGCGGAGTTGGGGGTCGCTCGCAGCTTCACGGTGCGCAGCAGTCCGATCGCCCAGACGAGGGGGAGCAGCAAGGCGGCCGCGAGGTCGATGCCGACGGGGTCGCCGGTGAAGCCGAAGAACACGAGGTGCAGAACGGTGAAGAACGCGACGGCAGCGAAGACCACGGCGTAGACGAGGTAGAGCACGACGAGCCTGACGGGCGGTCGTCCGGACTTTTTTCTGGCTCGTGCCTTGGTCGTGGATCGGGTTGGTGCGGGCTTGGCCATTATCGAAGTGTACGGCCCACGGCCGGGCGCCAAGCGGAGAGGGTGCTGAGCCAGTAGCCTTGTACCGCGGTAGACGACCACCGCCAGAACCACACAAGAGGAGCCGGATGGACAAGCAGCGGGACTTCGTTCTTCGAACCATTGAAGAACGAGGCATCAAGTTCATCCGCCTATGGTTCACCGACGTCGTCGGAACTCTGAAGAGCGTGGCGATCGCCCCGGCAGAGGTCGAGGGCGCGTTCTCCGAGGGCCTCGGATTCGACGGCTCGGCCATCGAGGGCTTCACCCGCGCCTACGAGGCCGACATGCTCGCGCAGCCCGACCCCACCACGTTCCAGATCCTGCCGTGGCGCGGCGAGATCGACCCCACGGCGCGTATGTTCTGCGACATCACCACGCCCGACGGTCAGCCCGCCGTCTCCGACCCGCGCCACGTGCTCAAGCGCACGCTCGCCAAGGCGGCCGACCGCGGGTTCACCTTCTACACCCACCCCGAGATCGAGTTCTACCTGCTCAAGTCGTCGAAGCTCAAGGGCGGCAAGCCCGAGCCCGTCGACTCGGCCGGCTTCTTCGACAACGTCCCCGGCGGCACCGCACACGACTTCCGCCGCCGCTCGGTGCGCATGCTCGAGGACCTCGGCATCTCGGTCGAGTTCAGCCACCACGAGGCCGGCCCCGGCCAGAACGAGATCGACCTCCGGTACGCCGACGCGCTCACTACCGCCGACAACATCATGACGTTCCGCACCGTCATCAAAGAGGTCGCGATCGAGCAGGGCGTCTACGCGACGTTTATGCCGAAGCCGATGAGCGACCAGCCCGGCAGCGGTATGCACACGCACCTCTCGCTGTTCGAGGGCGACACCAACGCGTTCTACGACGCCAGCGGGCACTACCAGCTGTCGAAGATCGGCCGCCAGTTCGTCGCCGGACTGCTCAAGCACGCGCCCGAGATCACCGCGGTCACGAACCAGTTCGTGAACTCGTACAAGCGACTCTGGGGCGGCGACGAGGCCCCGAGCTTCGTCACCTGGGGCCACAACAACCGTTCCGCGCTCGTGCGCGTGCCGCTCTACAAGCCCAACAAGGGCCAGAGCGCGCGCGTCGAGTACCGTGCGATCGACTCGGCCGCAAACCCCTACCTCGCCTACTCCCTGCTGCTCGCAGCCGGACTCAAGGGCATCGAGGAGGGCTACGAGCTTCCGCCCGAGGCCGAGGACAACGTCTGGGAGCTCTCCGACTCCGAGCGCCGCGCACTCGGCTACAGCCAGCTGCCGACGAGCCTCGACCACGCTGTCTCGCTCATGGAAGACTCCGAGCTCGTCGCCGAGACCCTCGGCGAGCAGGTCTTCAACTACGTACTGCTGAACAAGCGCCGCGAGTGGCAGGCCTACCGCGCGCAGGTCACGCCGTACGAGCTGGAGAGCAACCTCGAAATCCTCTAGGTAGGCACCATGCGCCATCAGACGACGTTGACTGACCTGGCCCGGCTCGGCTTCGCCGACCTCGAAACAGCGAGAGAACGTCTCGCCGAATTGGGTGAGGCGGCCGGCCAGGTCATCCCGCTGTTCCAGAACGCCGCCGACCCCGACCAGGCCCTGCTCGCCCTCTGCCGGTTGCGTGAGCAGTCTCCCGCGGCGTTGAAGAACACGATGGCGGATGACGCGGCTGCCGCCCGGCTCGTACGTGTGCTCGGCGCCTCGTCGGGTCTCGGCGACTTCCTGCTGCGCCGGCCGGCCGAGCTCGACGCGCTGCTGCATCCGCTGCAGAAACCGCTCGACACCGCCGGGTACACCGTCGACATCGTCGCGGCGACCGAGGGCCTCGACCTCGACGCTGCGGTCACCGCCCTGCGGGTGCGCTACCGCCGGCACCTCGTGCAGCTCACCGTCTGGGATCTCGAGCAGACCGACCCGCTGGCCGCCGTCTCGGTGGTCGCCGCCGCTCTCGCCGACCTCGCTGCGGCCGCCCTCGACGCCTCCCTCGTGCTCGCGCGACGCTCGACCCGCTTCCCCGACGCCGACGTCGCCCGCACCCGTCTGGCCATCATCGGCATGGGCAAGGCCGGAGCGCGCGAGCTCAACTACGTGAGCGACGTCGACGTGATCTTCGTCGCGGAGGGTGCAGACGACCTGCCGAGCGACCGTGCGGTCGAGATCGCCACCCGTCTCGCGATGGAGACCATGCGTGGCATCCACGAACCGGCTTTCGAACCCGAGCTCTGGGAGGTCGACGCCAACCTGCGCCCCGAGGGTAAAGACGGCGCCCTCGTGCGCACGCTCGACTCCCACCTCGCCTACTACGAGCGCTGGGCGAAGAGCTGGGAGTTTCAGGCGCTGCTCAAGGCCCGCCCGCTGGCCGGCGACCTCGAGCTGGGCGCGCGATACGCCGAGGCGGTCGCGCCGCTGGTCTGGTCGAGCGCGAGCCGCGACGGCTTCGTCGATTCGGTGCAGCGCATGCGCGAACGGGTCACCCACAACATCCCCGGCGACGAACTCGACGTGCAGCTGAAGCTCGGCCCCGGCGGCCTGCGCGACGTCGAGTTCACCATCCAGCTGCTGCAGCTCGTGCACGGCCAGAACGACCCGCTCGTGCGCCAGGGGGCCACTCTTCCCGCACTCATCGCCCTCGCCGACCAGGGCTACATCGGCCGGGTCGAATCGGCTGAGTTCTCGCGCGACTACCGCTTCCTGCGGCTGCTCGAGCACCGGGTGCAGCTCACGAGGCTCAGCCGCACGCACCTCATGCCCACCGACCCCGACGCCCTGCGTGTGCTCGCCAGGGCGACCGGCGTATCGCAGAGCGGCGTCGACCTCTTAGAGCAGTGGAAGCGCACCAAGAACGCCGTGCGACGGCTGCACGAGCGGCTGTTCTACCGGCCCCTGCTGTCGGCGGTTGCCGCCCTGCCCGAGGAGGGGCTCGCCCTCAGCAGCGAGCAGGCCACCGCCCGGCTCGCCGCCATCGGCTTCCGCGACCCCGCCGGGGCGCTGCGGCACATCGCCGCGCTCACCGGGGGAGTCTCCCGCCGCGCGACGATCCAGCGCAACCTGCTCCCGGTGATGCTGCAGTGGTTCGCCGAGGGCGCCGACCCCGACCACGGACTGCTCGCCTTCCGCCGGCTCAGCGACGACCTCGGCGAGGCCTACTGGTTCCTGCGCATGCTGCGCGATTCCTCAGCCGCCGCCCAGCGTCTCACCCACGTGCTCTCCGGCTCGCGCTTCGTCGGCGACCTGTTCGAGCGCATCCCCGAGGCCGCGGCCTGGCTCGAGAGCGACGGAGAATTGCGCCCGCGCCCCGCCTCGGTGCTTCTCGACGAAGCCCGCGCCACCGTGGCGAGGCATCATGACAACGCGGATGACGCGGCTCTCGCCCTGCGCACCGCGCGGCGGCGCGAGATCCTCCGTCTCGCCATGAGCGCCATCCTCGGCACCATCAGCGTCGAAGAACTCGGCGCCGGTCTCTCCGACGTCACGACCGCCATCCTCACCGGTGTGCTCGCGATCGCCCACCGCTACGGCGACGGCATCGAGTTCGCGGTCATCGCCATGGGGCGGTACGGGGGAGGGGAGCTCGGCTTCGGCTCCGACGCCGACGTGATGTACGTCTACCGCCCGGCCGGGGCCACCGACGAGGAGGCGCAGTCGCGCGCTGAGAACATTGTGCGCTCGCTCGCCCGGCTCACCGAAGACCTGCGTACCCCTCTCGACCTCGACATCGGGCTGCGTCCGGAGGGCAAGAACGGCGCGATCGTGCGTTCGCTCGAGTCGTACCGCGCCTATTACGCCCGCTGGTCGTTGACCTGGGAGGCGCAGGCCCTTCTGCGCGCGAGGGGCGTCGTCGGCGACGCGCCGCTCATCGAGGCGTTCGAGACGCTCGCCGACGAGGTGCGCTTTCCGGTCGCCATCAGCGAGCAGGACGTGCGCGAGGTGCGGCGCATCAAGGCCAGGGTCGAGTCGGAGCGCCTGCCGCAGGCCGCCGACCCGGCGCGGCACCTCAAGCTCGGCCGCGGCTCGCTCAGCGACGTCGAGTGGTTCGTGCAACTGCTCCAGCTGCGATTCGGTGCGGCCAACCCCGGACTGCGCACCACCTCGACCCTCTCGGCCCTCGCTCGTGCTGTCGACGCGAAGCTGGTGACGGCGGCCGACGCGGCCAAACTGCACCACGCCTGGGTTTTCGCGTCGCGCGCCCGCAGCGCCATCACCCTGTGGAGCTCGAAGACGGCCGACGTGCTGCCCACCGACCGCGAACAGCTCGAGGGTGTCGCCCGCCTGCTCGAGTACCCGCCCGGTTCGGCATCCCAGCTCGAAGAGGACTATCTACGCACCACGAGGCTCGCCCGGCACGTTTTCGAGCGCGAGTTCTACGGTCTCCCCGTCAAAAACGGCCCGTACCCCGCCTGAGGCGAACGGCGCATCGCGACGGAATTGTTCCCGCACGTCGCACATGAGAGCTTTCTCACGCAATTTTGCTGCGTGTGGCGCGCTCCGAACACAGGTTTACTGCGCGGCAATTTGCTGAGGGAAATATTCTTTAACCGATTTTTAGGCTCGATCCGAGCCTGAAAAAGCGCTGTGAGCGTTGTACCCCGATTGCCGGATTCGCCCCCCAAAAGCACCACGCGACTCGCGAGGCCACGACGCGATGGGAGCGTCGTCGACGTGCCACCCTTATGGGGGTACCGCCGCGGAAACGCTGGAAATGCGACCTCCAACCGGGCGGTCGGCGCGGTGGTGAAACGTTCGAATCCGAGGCATCCGAAAGGCTCCTCTTCCGAGTCCCCCAAAGCGAGGACAGCGACGATATGAGGGTTACGCAGCTGTAAGCATCGACCGTTTCGCAGCGCTACGCCGTCGGTCGAAATCGCCTTGCGGCCCCCGTTTGCGGCACACATACTTGCCATACCCGAAGCGCAACATTCCAATTCCCCAACGCTGTGGAAGTCAAAACGAACCACAGCCACTGGGGGACTTATGTTCATTTTCATACTTCAAATCCGCCATCTCATCGAGGGCCATCCGGAGCTCTACCTCTTCACGGTGTACTCGGCCTGCATCTGGATCCTCTGGGTCATCAAGGTGCTGGTCTCACGCCGTTACCGCCCGTTCACCGGCACCTACACCGGAACGACGAGCGTGGTCGTGCCGGTGGTCGACGAGCCGCTCGACCTCTTCCGCGACGTGATCGAGCGCATGGTCGAGCAGAAGCCCGGCGAGATCATCGTCGTCATCAACGGCGCCGAGAACCCCGCGCTGCAGGCCGTCTGCGACGAGTACGCGCCGCTCGTGCGCTGGGTGCACACCCCGATCCCCGGCAAGCGCAACGCCGTGATGATCGGCACCAACCTGTCGAACGGCGACATCACCGTGCTCGTCGACTCCGACACCGTCTGGATGCCCAACGCGCTCGACGAACTGGTCAAGCCGTTCGCCGACTCCCGGGTGGGCGGCGTGACGACGCGTCAGCGCATCCTCGAGCCGGAGCGTTCCTGGATCACCCGCTGGGCCGACTGGCTCGAGAACTCCCGGTCGCTCTACTCGATGCCGGCGCAGAGCGTGATGGGCCAGGTCGGCTGCCTTCCGGGCCGCACCATCGCCTTCCGCCGGTCGATCCTCATGACGGTCATGGACAAGTTCATGACCGAGCGGTTCATGGGCGTCTTCCTCGAGGTCTCCGACGACCGCACCCTCACCAACCTCACGCTCAAAGAGGGCTACCGCACGGTCTACCAGCACACGAGCCTCGTCTACACCGACGCCCCGCTGCAGATCAAGAAGCTCTTCAAGCAGCAGCTGCGCTGGGCGCGCGGCAGCCAGTACAACACGCTGCGCATGCTGCCGTGGATGCTCGGCCACGCGCCGCTGCTAGCGCTGTTCTTCATCATGGACATCATCCTGCCGTTCTTGCTCGCCGGCGTCATCGGCGGCTGGGCCTATCGCGCGCTGTCGGGGCAGGGCTACAACTTCTATGAGGGGCTGCTGAGCGAGTACGGGGTGCAGTCGGGCCTGCTCTGGATCGTCGGGCTGATGGTCGTGTCATCCGTTCTCAGCATGGGCATCCGCCAGATGCGCCACCTCGGCGAGAAGCCGTCCGACTTCTTCCGGCTGCCGATCTTCATCCTCGCCTCCACGTTCTTCCTTATGCCGGTGCGGCTCATCGGGTTCTTCCGGATGGGGCACGCGAGTGGCTGGGGAACGAGAGCCGGCGCCTATGCCGGTGGAGGACAGGATGACGCGACCGACGCGTCGCGCGAACAGGCCGTCGTCAACCCGGGCCACCTGGCCCCGACCGGCCAGGCCGACCTCGGCGACATCGACTCCTCGTGGGCGCTGTCGACGAGCGGCGAAAGCGGCGCCCAGCAGGCCGAGTACGGCGCGCAAACCAGCAGCGTACTGGTCGCGGAGCGCCGCGCAGAAACCATCCGACCAATTGTTCAGAAGCCCGTCATGCGACAGACAACTCCGCGGCGTCGTCTCAACCCCAAAGCGGCGTTCCCTTATCTCATCGGCTTCACCATCTTCTTTGTAGAGGCGGTACTCCTTGTCCAGGTCTAATAACTCGTGGTGGGCATCCAGCACGTCGAGCGCACGGCGCACAACACTGGGCGCGAGCGCCATCGGACTCGCCCTCATCGCGGTCTGCTACTTCGTCTGGATGTCTCCGGCCAACCCGATAGCCGAGGTGCGTGACTCGGTCACCGCCGCGGTCGTCGATCCCGCGACCGTCACGACCATGAAGCAGGAGCGCAACCGGCTGCTCAGCCGCACGGTCGAGCTCGAGTCGAAGATGGACGACATGAACGGCCAGCTGGCCCGCCTGTCGACGCAACTCGAGTCGACGCAGCGCAAGCTCGCCGAGGCGACCGTGGTCGAGGCCGCACCCGTCGTCAAAGACAACAAGCCGCCGGTGGTCAAGACGCCGACGCCCGTCGCCGCCAAGCCGGCGACGCCCGCGAAGCCGACGACACCGACGAAGCCGACGACCCCGGTCGTGACCCCGCCGGTCGAAGAGGTCACGGTCATCCCGACCAAGGCCGAGATCGTCAACCCAGACTCGCGCTATCTCGGGCTCTACACGACGCAGGCACCCTTCAACTGGGCCACCTACGACGAGGTCGCGACGAAGCTCGGCAACGAGCCGAGCATGGTCGGCTACTTCAGCGGCTGGGACGAGACGTTCCGCGCCAACGCCGTCACCCGCGCCTGGGACCGCAACCAGCTGCCGATGCTCACGTGGGAGTCGCGTCCGATCGGATCGCCGAACAGCCAGGTCGACGAGCCCGACTACCAGCTCCCCGACATCATCGGAGACCCGGCAGCCGGCGTTCCCGGCACCTACGACGAGTACATCCGCCAGTACGCGAAAGACATCGTCGCCACCGGCCTTCCGCTCGCCATCCGTTTCGACCACGAGATGAACGGTGTCTGGTACCCGTGGTCGGAGACCACCGGCAAGGGCGAGCCGATCAACGGCAACCGCGTCGGCGACTACGCCAAGACCTGGCAGCACGTGCACGACATCTTCGAACAGGAGGGTGCGAACGACCTCGTCATCTGGACCTGGGCGCCGAACATCGTGAACAACCTGCCCGCCGCCAACAAGAGCGTCGAGTTCCTCACCTCGCTCTACCCGGGCGACGAGTACGTCGACTGGGTCGGTGTCTCCGGCTACCTGCGCCCCGCGTACAAGGCCGAGAACAACTTCACCTTCGACTACACCTTCGGCAGCACGCTCGACCAGCTGCGCCAGATCAGCGACAAGCCGATCGTGTTGGCGGAGATCGGGGCGTCGGAGGTCGGCGGCAAGAAGGCCAAGTGGATCACCTCGGTGTTCGACGCACTCGCCGATCCGAAGAACTCCGACATCGTCGGACTCGGCTGGTTCAACCTCGCGGTGACCAGCTACACCGAGGGAGAACTGGCAACAAACGACTGGCGCATCGAATCGCGACCAGAGAGTCTCGCAGCGTTCAAGGCGGGAATCCTCAAGCCGGAGGACAACTTCAACCTGACTCCGATCCCCGTCCCATG
>Ga0247740_1000517_pt1 | contig 18507 bp, 14 predicted proteins | sample UWRJL148409B2_FD_180942 | JGI IMG/M metagenome (GOLD analysis project Ga0247740, IMG submission 180942) | Plant litter microbial communities from Arlington Agricultural Research Station in Wisconsin, United States - UWRJ-L148-409B-2 | ecosystem: Environmental > Terrestrial > Plant litter >...
ATGTGCAGCGGGCGCGGGGCTCGGGCGGGGGGGAGTGGAGTATACAATATCAAAAATGAGGTTCTCGCGGGAGCTTTGCGGAGGTAACTTTAGCCGATGGCGCGCTAGGCCAGTCCATGACATGGCCGGCCGCCCTTACGCTCGAGCAAACTTCGATAGCTTGACCTCTCCGCCCTTGGCCGTCGCCGGTTGCCCCAGAACATCGACCTGCGCCCTAAATGCGTTCGAATAGCGTCTCCGGCCTCGTCAACCTTGATCTCTTCAAGGCCCAGCCCCCGCGCTTCTCTATACGAACGCTCACCTGACGGCGGTCCCGCTGGCTGTGGGTGCCTTTGGCTTTGGCCTTGGCTTGGGGTCGACAGTCCCAGTCCCGCCTGCACAGCGGCGAGCCACGTAGAAGAACACGGCGTCGACATGGCCAAGAAGAAGAAGCCCGCGGGGAATCCTGCGCGCGGCTTCGCGACCACCTCTGTCGCCAGCAAGGCCAAGCCTGAACCGCCCCTCGCTCCCAAAGAAGACATCAACCTCCCGGAAAAGGAAATCGCGCTAGTAGCGCAAGCTACCACAAAAGCCACCACCACAAAGGCCACGCCCTCGACCCAGCCTCTCCGCGACGTGGTCGAGCAGACCCCCGAGGAGCTGGAGGCGCAGCTGGAGCATGACGAGCTCCAACTACTCGTCGACAAGTATGCATCCAAGGTGCGACGCGATTCGCACCGCCACATCTCCAAGTTCCAGACCGACCGTCGAGTGCTCCGCTCGCAGGCTGAGAACATGACTGTGCATGACTGGCTTCCGCGAGAAGTCATGGATAGCATCATCGCGCTGGCCCAAGCCGAATCGAACGACTCGAATCGGAGACAGGGCCAGCAGTCGTTCTTGAAAATCCTCTCCGAAGATGACGCTATAGCCAAGTTGTGGATGCTGCATCTGAGCCTCCGCGACTTGGCCTTCTCTTCCAGTCATATAGAGTCCGTCCTTCGGTGGCTCTGTGCCAACGCTGCTGGTGTCGACAACAGCACCGGTGTGTGGGGGCTACCAGAAGCACTCGAATGGCTTGCTCTAGACCATTGCGACGACCATTCCCTTTCGTACGTAAATCTTGCAGAGCGGCTCATCAGGGAAGACTGTGTTCTCCAGTGTGAGAAGGCATACACACTCACACCCTACGACCGAACTGTACTGACTTGGTACAATCGTGTAGGTATGGAGAGTCCAAGCCGCAACGTCTAGTTACAGAGACTCCCGATATATTGCGACCGAGTAAGTCGCCCTGGAGCATTATTTTCGGTGTAGACATGCATGCTAGCGTCCTCTTGATCAACCACGCCAACATTCTCCATCCTCCATTTCTTACTCTCACCGTTACGCAGTCATCAGCTAATGAATTGCAGGCACCCCTTCGTCCAATGTTCCCGCAGACGGCACCAGCACGACCAAGAGTACCAATAGCGACTCGTCTAAACTTTTACCTACCGTCCTCTCGGTACCAGTCGACGACACGCCTACCGGATCAGATCCCGGTGACATTGCTGTGAGCGATCTTGACAGCGACCTGGAGCCGGATCAGCTTGTCTCAACTTATATCAAGATCAAAGGGAAATTGTTCGACATTGATCCTGATGCGGTCGACGCAAAGCCACTCAGGCAACCCAAAGGTGCCAAAGGTCGACAGACAAAGCACGCCAATGCTGTACAACCACCAGCAGTTCGAAAGCTTCTGTCGCAGCTCCAGCAGCTTGCGTCGGATGCACTGTTTGACGAAGTAGATGCCGAAGCTCTGTGGCCAGTGAAGCGAAACGAAATCGCGCAAATGAAAGCCGCGCAGAGGCAGGAGCAAAGCGAAACGCCAAATGTGCCTGAGCGTCATAATGGTACGGCGCCAGCAACAAATTCTACAGCCAGCAAAGAGGTACAGCCTGAGGCTTCATTGAAAGCCGAAGATGCGTCACATGAAGACGACGAAGACTCAGCACTTCTAGGAGACATGTTCTCCGCGGTGCCTGACGATCCTGCCCCAGCTAATGCAGCCAACGGGACAATATCCGATAATGTTACTTTGCGAGACTTCGGCAAGCAAAGTGGCTTGTCTCCGCGAAGGGTGTTGGAGGAAACAGTGCGCGCCAGGTTCGTCACGACAACTCGCTGTGAAGACAAAGACTAATCCTGCGTCAGAGATACCGGAGCTCGATTAGTGTACAAGCTGGTCTCTCCGACTGTCTACTCTTGCCGACACTCACTAACTATCTTCTGGTCCAAAGAGCTAAACGACGAGTACGATTGTGAGATCGCTGGCGTGGTCTGCACAGTTTCAGCCTCCCGGGCCAATTATGAAGCGACCTCTGTTGCTGCTATCTCGATCGAGCAGAGCGAGAACTTCATCGCCACAGCAGCTTTGTTCGGTCTTTGCGCTCCATCCACTAAGGAAGAGAAGATCTACCTACGACTACCACCAAATTGGAGAGACCTTTATCGGGATCTTTTGGAGTGTCGCAAGACTCGCATTGATTCTATGGACCGCGACACAATCAAGTATTTCCGGTCGCTTATCCAAGACCAACTGGAGAACGAGGAGTCAGATGGGGTCGTGCTCACGAGTCGATTCAAGATGCGCAATCAGGCAGCAGCAAGTTCGAGTACCTCTAGCTCAGGGCACAACACCCCTTTACGAAGCTTCGACGGCCTCAAAGACGTGTGGAACCAAAAAGCTTCCACACCCGCGTATCAACGCATGCTATCTGGTCGCGCCACGCTACCTGTCTTCGGTTTCCGCGAGCCAATTCTCGCCACAATCGACAAGCACCAGGTGACGATTATCTGTGGAGAGACGGGATGTGGAAAGAGTACGCAGATACCCTCCTACCTTCTTGAGCACGAGCTCTCCCAGGGAAAGTCCTGTAAGATCTTTTGTACGGAACCACGTCGAATCTCCGCAATTTCACTCGCCCAGCGTGTCAGTGAAGAGCTCGGTGAAGGGGCTAAAGATCTCGGAACCTTCCGCTCACTTGTTGGTTATGCGATCCGGTTGGAGACAAAGACATCCGCCCAGACGAGATTGGTGTTTGCTACTGTCGGTATCGTGTTACGCATGCTGGAGTCATCCGGTGGACTCGAGGAAGTGACACACCTAATCATCGACGAAGTCCATGAACGAAGGTATGTGTGACCCACTAAAGGATTGCCCCATGACTCCATAAGCTTACATGTTCTAGCATTGATACCGACTTTCTACTCATCATCTTGCGCTCACTTATGCTCACGCGACCCGAACTCAAAGTCGTACTTATGAGTGCTACTGTTGACGCCCAACGCTTCTCCAGGTACCTCAACAATGCGCCGATTATGAATGTCCCCGGTCGAACATTTCCAGTGCAGACCCGATATTTGGAAGATGCGATCGAGATGACCCACTACACCGCACCTACCGGGGATAAAGCACACGACTCGGATACAAGCGGAAACGATGATGAAGACGCACCTAAAGAGAAATCGGGCATACCCAGCAAGCTTACAGGCTACAGTTCCACCACCCACAACGTTCTCGCGGACTACGACGAGTATGCAATCGATTACGACTTGATTGTTCGATTGATGGAAGTTGTTGCATTCGATCCACAACTCAATCGGTACAGCAATGCTGTACTGTGCTTCCTACCTGGTATCGCTGAAATTCGCCAGATGAATGATTTGTTACTGGCCCATCCTGCATTCGACAATTCTTGGCTTATCTATCCTCTGCATTCTTCTATATCAAGCGAGGAACAACAGGCTGCGTTTCTTCTTCCTCCGCCCGGTATGAGAAAAATCGTTCTTGCGACCAATATCGCCGAGACCGGTGTCACAATTCCGGATATCACCTGTGTAATTGACACTGGTAAACACAAGGAGATGCGTTTCGACGAAAGACGACAGCTCTCCCGACTTACGCAGTCGTTCATATCCCGCGCAAATGCGAAGCAGCGACGTGGGCGTGCTGGACGTGTCCAGGAGGGCCTGTGTTTCCACCTGTTCACAAGATATCGCCACGATAATTTGATGACGGACCAGCAGACGCCGGAAATGCTTAGGTTGTCTCTTCAAGATCTGGTCATGCGCACCAAGATCTGCAAGCTGGGTGATATTGAAAAGACCCTTTCGGAAGCATTGGACCCGCCATCCTCGCGAAATATCCGTCGTGCTATCGATGCGCTGATTGAGGTGGACGCTTTGACTCCTGGAGAAGATCTGACGCCCCTTGGAAGACAGCTTGCAAAGCTTCCGCTAGATGCCCACCTCGGCAAGCTAGTACTATTGTCGAGCATGTTTGGATGCGTCGATGTTGCAATAACCATTGCAGCCATTCTATCATCCAAGTCCCCATTTCTTACGCCTTTTGGTGCACGACAACGTGCCGATGCCGCGCGCTTGGCTTTTAAGAAAGGAGATTCAGACTTGTTGACGACCTACAACGCGTACAGATCCTGGAAAGCAGTCTGCACCACCGCAGGACGCTCGGAAGTCCAGTTCTGCCACCAGAACTTTCTCAGCCCACAAAACCTTGGGAACATTGAGGATCTCAAAGCGCAGCTTCTCTCAGCCCTCGCCGAAGCAGGTTGTGTCCAGATGTCGCCCGAGGAGCGTCGCATGCTCAGCCGATATCGCAGCAGCTTTAGACACCGCACATTCGTTACAGTACCAGCGCAGTATGACGTGAACACGGAAAACGACATTCTCGTCAACTCTGTCATTGCCACTGCGTTCTACCCCAAGATCTTGACGAGAGAAGGCAAGGGGTGGCGCAACATCGCAAACAACCAAACCGTCAGCCTGGCTCCGACCTCGGTGAACAAAGTCACCTCCATCAACACATCGACTGCAAAGTACCTTTCATACTACCACATCATGCAGTCTACAAGCAAATTTTACAACGCGCACTCTACGTCTATTGTGCATCCTCTGCCTATGGTACTCATGGTCGGCGCGGAAATGGATTTCAAGCTGCATGCGGGTGTCATCAGTTTACCTGGCAACGTGCTGAGATTTGCTGTGAAGGATTGGAGAGCCGCAGTTGCGCTGAAGGTCCTGAGGAAGAGGGTTAAGGAAATCTTAGCAACCTGTTGGAAGAGTCCTGGGCGGGAGCTGAATGGAAGGGAGAAGGAATGGATGAGTTTGTTCTGCAAGATCTTCGAAGAGAGATTCGTTAAGGAGGAGAGAATACGGGAGCGGGGTGGGGCCACGAAGGGGAAGTAGGCTCGTGGTGTTTGGAGCATGGCTACGCCACTTGGTGGGGGTGTAGCGCTGTGGGCGACGCATGAATTGTCATGGTTTCATGAGGCGAAATGCGGCAATTGCACTGCTATGTTGAAATACGAGTATCAGGTATCGCAATATTTGACGCTCTCCATTACGCGCCGGGCGACAGGCGTCCCTTTGTCGTAGTCGAATCAAATAATGAAGCAACCTCAGTAAGGCCTCCAACGCTCCAGACATCACTGCATACCTGCAGCCGTGTTTCCGACTCGAACGTCCAATTCGATGCAAACATCCTTCGTTCAGCTCAGCCTGACGCCCTTTGTCAGATTTCGCGTACACTTGGACCTAAATGGCTACGGACTTACGACTGTCTGAAGAAGTGTCCCAATGGTATGGGCGGTTGCGGGGCTTAGTTTGAACGGTTGGTCGGTGGTGATCTAGGTTGCGGCGGTGGCGTTATTGTCGCAGATGTTGCGGGAGGAAGTGGCTGTGTAAATCGTATGTGCTATGACCACATGCATGGGGAGAGGGCTGTGCGTTCTTTGAGGTAAAGCAGGCTACGTGTGACGACGTGATTTTGGTTGCCTGGTTTTGTGGTTGCCTTCTCCTCGCTAGCAGGCGACAAACCTGATGTGAGCGATAAGGCTACGGAGCCGTCGTGTTATAAACGAGACAGTAGCAATACCACCCCACTTATTTCTTGTGTTCGACTTTCACTTCCTACGGTGCGCCCATCTTATGAAGACCCCTCCACAGTTGTAGCCATGCTTCTAAGCTTCGCATTGCTGTTCAGTTCGTGCTACACCACTCTAGCTGCCCTCACACGACCTCCTGTTGTCCTCACTCCTGCTAGTTATAACGGCCTGCCTACCTCTTCGCCTCCACGAAGTCTTACACCTTCCGACGCCGATGTCCATGTTGAACTCCGTGCCCTGCTACGGCAACCTTCCGTAACCCTCTCGACATATTACACCACTAGACCTAGTCCTCCTGTGGAAGCGCGAGCTGAGACAACGCTTGCTCCTCAGATCATAGGGTACACGTCGACGCAAGGGATCTGTAAGTGTGCCAGTGCTTTCATGTCATTGCTTACTTGATACTGATCTAGGCAAGTCTCTCCGTTCAACTGCCATGACGCTGGCACATACTTCGCCGTCTCGGGTTTCGCGCGATGCTGCGTTCAGGCGCAGACTGATTGCCCCGTCTACACAGAATGCGCGAATACGAGTACTGTCAGGAATGATCAGTACCATATGACATGGTAACTATCTCCCCCACAATTCAGCGCGAAGGGTTAGCTAAAATGCAGTGAAGCTCAGGTACGGACAGTCAGACTGTTTGCGTGACGGGTACTATATTCGAAAGCCTCGGTACGTACGATCCAGTGCTCCGCTCCGTGGTTAATACGGCTAACAGCTTTATGAAGGCGATACAGATCCTAAGCTCTACGTCGGCTGTTGGCCAAGTTGGACCGGAGGGAACTGGAAGGCCACAAGAACAGTGCCTAGTGATGATAGTAGTAGTGGCGGAGGAGGAGGACCGCCGACGGGAGGTAAATTAGCCGGTATCATCGTCGGAGCGATTGCCGGACTTGCTGCATTAGTCGCAATAGGTATCTTCGCGGCGAAACGCTATAGCAAGTTGACAGAAAGATTAGTAGTTCTAGAGGGCCAAGCTCGGCAGCACAAGGAAGAGAACGGATCAAAGGGATCAGACAAGGAAGCAGATGCCGAAGTCACTCCCCCGGAAACGGCAGCCCGTCGATCTTCTAGAGTCCGGCCCCAGCTCGTGGGCAACGCACTTCAAGCCAGGAAAGACTCGCCCCGAAACGACTCAGTTGGAACAATTAGCAAAACGTCGGTTCGCGGGTCCAAACAGGTCTCACCAGCACGTGTAAGCGGCTCGTTGCAAGATGAGATACAAGAAGTGTACGGTCGTCAGGAATACCGTCACGAGTTGGATGTTCAGCGGCCCGAGATAGCGCGGTTTTTGTGAGGAGTGAACGGGCGAGGATTCCGTATGTTGATGCTTGAGAGAGTGTGGTGTGAGTAAGCTGGTGTTTGAAATTCCGAACGCGACTATATTCTTAAGCCCAAAGCGACTTCTAGTGTTATGATGGATATAGTTCTTCCGTGGTATACATACTTATCTTGTGAGGAGAGTTGATCTAGACCCAGTCTGATTGCGTGGTGGCAAAACACAGGTACATAATCCACCGCGGACTCGTCCGTATTCGTAACGCTGGGACACAAAAATGCGTCGCAATTTAGAGACAGACGGCCTGTACTCTAGTACATTGCAAATTGAGACCTTACCAACTTTGTGACCCGACCTTAGGATTCTACAGTCCATTTCTAGAGATGCAGTTGCTCATCCACTAGATCTTGCTGCGGTCCCTGATGCCTTCCACCAGACCTTAGTAGTTAGCCTCTGTATGCGTCACGCACAACCAAGTCGCCCTACCTCAGTCGCTGTACTTCGTCCCTCAAGGTCTTGTATTTCGTTCCCCGCCATCGAATCCCCATCTGCCGTACCATTTCCCTCAACGCCCCGCATCTCGAATCCCGCCGGCGATCCCTCATTCTCGCCGACTTTTGTATTTTGACCTTGCTCCCAAGTCCACTGTTGCAACGCACTGATAGGCCACAGCAAGAAGGTGCCCACCACACAAACAAACGTCGCAATGTAATGCCAGAGCCACACTAGGACCCAAGCCTGGGGAAATGCAAATTTGACGAATTCGTCTACTTGGTATAGGTCGTTTTGGCTTTGGATGTAGTACTTCCTGTCGTTGGTGTCTTGTTGCAGGGTTATGATGGTCGTGAGATTGACGGGTGCGCGGTAGAAAGGAACTATCCAGATCCGGAAGACTTGGGAGATGTTGACATATAGGGTCAGGTTCTGTTCGTCGTAACCTAGAATGGAGAATCAGTAATATGTGCCGGCTTCGGTGCAAATTCCTTCGATGTGACCTATGCAGTGTTGAATGGGTTGCATCAAGAACAACAAGAACATACCTATAGAATGGACTGTAATATCAATCCTTGGGCTCATGATTTTATACCATTGGTAGATTGCTTGTATCAAGAACCGCGACTTCTTCCAGCTTCCCGTCCGGCAAAAAGGATGTGTGAACGAGGCATTGGGCATGAAGTACGTTTCTATCGTTTCCCGTTGAATTGAAGGTGGTGACTGGGTAAGGAGGTGGATTACACCCGTGATTTCCTGGCCTGCGCTACTGTTAGTAAAGCATTGAAATAAGGCTCAGTTGATGGGACAAAAATACGTGGATCCTCCATTGTTGGACGAAATGTACAACGGCGCTGCAGCACGGCGGAGCTCTTGTCAGATGGAAGCGTGAACCATGTTGTTGAGACACGTCCGAAGTAGGGAGGTTGGTCTTTCACATGCTTGCTTCACATTGACGTCATGCCTGGTGGTACGACGTCGCGAAGAACGGAGAACATATACACTCTCTTCTTCGGACTCGGATTAGTCATCATCTTGCTCGATAAACACAAGATCCTCATTGGTGTGCAAGATAGCTCAATCAGAGCCTTAAGACATTGTTGAACCCGTCGCTGTCCTTCACTGCGCCTTATGAGTCGCGCCCTTTCCCCCAAACTGTCGTCTTCAGCAACTTCGGGCATCGTAACTGAAACTTCTCCTGTAGCCTAAATGCAAATTCTTTGTACGCTCTACCACTCGTGCACTCAAGATGGTTTAAGGATTCATGGGTCATATGGTTGACTCTCTCCTGCTGACCTTCCGAAATACCAAGGATGTACTGGCGGTCTACTTCGACGGGAAGAGCGCCAGCCTGAGCGGAGATGGTATGGACTTGCAGATAGTGTTTCTTTAAGACATAGCTAACGTAACATAGCGTGATGAATTAGGGCCATCACCTAGTGGCGGAGGAGGGGACCATGAGCACAAGGGTGAGGATGAACCACCATGTTGGCTCAACGACAACCATTTTCGTGCCCGAGAGTCATGCAAATGGATCGATACTAGCGGATTTGGGGGCCAAGGTTGGGACTGCAAGGGCATTTTGAGGATGAATGCTGGCTTCGAGTTTATCAGGTGCGATTCTTAACGTCCACCGCTCGAAATTGTATCAAATCTCAACGTTTTTGCGCCTGATGCCCTTCATAAGCAAACTGCTGCTTTCAGCATCCTCCTAACTCGCCGTACGCGAAACAAAGACTACAGAAACTCTTCACTTTGGACACGCCCCTCGCAGAGACGACTCTAGAGCAGTGTATTTCGCACTACGCCACCCCTTCCGCACCATCGTCCGCACCATCTACGATTTTCGCCCCGCCCTACCAAAATCTCTCCATATTTTCTGCAGTACGACCCTCCAAATCGCCCTCGGTATCGAAACCATTGGTTTGAGTACTGTGATCACATGCCCGAGCTGTGGGATGTTGTGCGGATAACGAATACATACCCTGCCATCATACCGTGGAAGTGCTTATTGCATGGCTGGGACGGGCGGAGCTGTGGGTTGGGTGTAAGTAGAAAGTAGTACTGGGAAAATATGATGATCGCCGATGTGGCCAGTCGGTGGACGGGGAGTGAGCAGAAAGGAAGAGATGAAGGGAGGAGGGAGGAGGGAGAAGGGGGAGTAGATTCCTGCGTGGTTTATTTGGGGATGGATGGATATGCGCCAGAGAAAGGGGAGGACACGTATATGTGTGTATTGGAGGAGGTGCTGTGTTGGATAGTGAATTTGGATATCGTGGCGCTACCCAATTGCTCTACAACTCTCTCGGACTTCCATTTACTTTCCACTGGTTGTTACGAATCAACACGAACTCAGAGCGATGGATTTATAGCCATTGTGGAGTATCTATCGCTATGCAATGATTGGACTTGGCCTTAACGCCGAATATTAGCAATACCCCCAAAGGAAACCTAGTTCGGATGATCCCCCATATCACTGGACGCGTCAACATCATGACAGTTCCAACACCTCGTTCTTCTGCCCCGCCTCCGCAGCCCTCTCTCTTGTACTTCTAACCCCCCACTCGAACTCCTTAAGCGCCCTCAATTCGCTACTAACAAACAACCCACCCAACAGCCCCTCGATAACTCCTACACTTAACGACAACGACGAAATGAGCATCAATATGAAAGAAACGTAATTGCGTGGAGACCACCATACTCCAACCAGACAGCCGATCGTGAGACACAGTTGGAAGCCAAAATGGCCCATCCGTAATCGCCGCTGGGTGCGCTCTCGCGCTTCGTATTTCGTAATCATGGTTAGTATCTCGTCGTAGTAGTTGATGGGGAGATACGTCTCGGGTATATCGAGGGTATGTTCGGTAGTTGTGGGGCTTGAATTTAGGTTGCGGACTAGTGTTGCTTCGACGGAGAAGTGGTCGCTGAGAGAGCAGAATAAGGTGGGATGGCGTGCCGTCATGCCCACGTTCGCCTCTTTGAGGGTCCAGTCCGAGGTCTGCTGTCCAGTCGCTGTATCACGGCGCGAACCACTGCTAAAGAAGATGTAGTCCAGGCGCTTTGCGTTCGGGTCCTCTACTGTCGAGGGAATTTGCACATTCTCGCCTTTCGCAAGACGCTGGCTATGACCCTTGTTCCACCGCCACGTGTTGAGCGCACTGTCGCAGGTAGCACCGTTCTTCGTGATGTTGAATTCTGCGTTGGGCATTGGCACGTTCCTCAACTGCTCCACCTTGTCTTTTGCAGCGCCGACTGAGGAGTCGGGGTAGAGGACCCGCCAGACATCGCGTACAGGCGAGTGTGTCTCTATTATGCGGTGGGCGAGCGAGAGAGGAATCATGTTGAAGTCGCCTAGACCGATGACCAGGTGTCCGCGTTCGGCGGCTCCACGCATGAGCTTTGCAATTTCCCATGCTTGGGCTGTGCGGTGGCATATGTAGGAGTCATGGGGCTCGGTCTCGTAAGGGGCGTGGAGCTGGCTCTGTCAGCTTATGCTACAGCGCGATCTAAACCTCATACATGTGTGCAGAAGACTTCGACCATGTCTTTTCTCGAAGGCCCCATACGTATCCGCGCATGTGCTACTCCCTTTCCTACATACCAATCGCCCCTGTAGAATGCGGCAGGCCGTCCATTGAGCGGGTACGGCGTCATATTGCTCTCCTCAATCGGCCATCTCGACAAAATTGCCAGACCACCACCAAATATGCCGCTGTGGTAGAACTTGCCATACGGCAAAAGATGTCGCGTCTTCTCCCGTATCACATTGTAATCCCGTTGCGTCCAACACTCTTGCAGTCCCACAATGTCTGGCGGTTGCTCCGCCGCGGCAATCTGGTTTCCGATCTCGTCCAGGCGCTCATTGCGGAGTTTGGCGATGTACTTTAAGCCCCAGCAATTGAGCGAAAGGATGCGCAGATTTGCGGGCGGAAGGGTCGTTTCGGCGGCCATGAAGGGAGATTCTGGGGGTGAGTGCATGGGGAAGTGGTGACGATGGGAAAGATGCGGAGGAGTGAGTGAGCTCCGGTAGGGATCAGGGATGTCCGTCGTTCACCGCCCGGGCTGGAGCGATTGACGCGCTTTGGCGTGGCAGAAATAATGGCAGCGCGCGCGTACCTGGCGTTTGCGAACGCTCAAACAATCCCCCCCTCTCGCGTCGTATCAACAGTCATTGCTGAACGCCGCAAACAACGATTCCACCATGGCCGAAAACATTCCGTCCTCCCCCAAACGACGCAGAGACGACGAAGACGATCACGACTCTCCCCCGCCAAAGCGCTCGGCATCGCGCAGTCCACCCAATGCCTCCCCCCAATACAGAATTGCGGAACGACCACGCCGGCACAGCAGAGACGACGACGAACAGGACCGGACATACTACCGGGAGCAAGGCAGTCCACGTCCACGATCACGGTCACGAACCCGCTCAAGATCACACTCAAAGTCCATACCAGATCGACCCTCAAAGTCTCCCCAACCCGCCCCAACCCCAAGCAAACCCACCGAACTCGTCTACAAAACCACCTTCATTCTCCGTGGCCACAAGAAAGGCGTAGCCGCCGTCAAGTTCTCGCCAGATGGCCGCTGGATCGCAAGTGCGTCCGCAGACTGCACCATCAAGCTCTGGGACGCGCGGACGGGGAAGCTCGAACACACGCTCGAAGGCCATCTTGCCGGCGTCTCCACAATAGCTTGGTCGCATGACTCCACGATACTCGCTTCAGGTTCAGACGACAAGTCGATACGATTATGGGACGTGTCTACGGGCCTGGCGCATCCCACCCCCTTCATCGGCCACCACAACTACATTTACTCCATTGCCTTCTCGCCCAAGGGCAATATGCTCGTAAGCGGCTCCTACGACGAAGCCGTGTTCCTCTGGGACGTTCGTGCAGCTCGCGTCATGCGCTCGCTACCCGCGCATTCAGATCCTGTCGGTGGAGTCGACTTCGTGCGAGACGGGACCCTCATCGTGAGCTGTTCGCACGATGGCCTCATTCGCATCTGGGACACAGCAACAGGGCAATGTCTCCGCACCCTAGTCCACGAAGACAACGCACCCGTTACGTCCGTCATCTTCTCTCCGAACGGAAAATACGTACTCGCCTGGACACTCGACTCCTGCATCCGACTCTGGAACTATATCGAAGGAAAAGGGAAATGTGTAAAGACGTATCAAGGGCACAAGAACACCAAGTACAGCCTGGCTGGTGCGTTTGGGACGTATGGAGGTGAAGGACCGCTGCAATATGCGTTTGTGGCTTCGGGGAGCGAGAATGGGGAGATTGTGCTGTGGGATGTGAGTTCGAAGAATGTCCTACAGAGGTTGGATGGACATGTGGAGGCGGTGTTGGCAGTAGATATGCATCCGACGGAGAATCTTATGGTGAGTGGAGGATTGGACAGGACAGTACGGATATGGAAGGAGAGCGAACCACCGCCCCAATCTGCGGCGGAGGCAGAACCACCGAAGGCTAACGGGGTTGATCCGAACGTGCTGCCACCGAATCCATTCGCAGAAGCTCTGGACTGACGTTGTTTCTCGCCATGTAGTTTACAAGATACCCAACACGTTTGCAGCATTCAGTGCGTTGCGGAAAAGAACAATATTTAATTACAAAACGTGTTCCAGATCCGCTAAGTGTAGATACAGTATATGTACATAAAAGAGTTTTGAGCGCCGATCTTGCTTGCTGCTGGAGAGGGGTGTGGCCTAAACCGAGCAGTGCCTCTCATCTATGACAACATTTTGCGAACGCCACTGGATTCCGAAGTTGAGTACTCGTACAGATGGCCACCCGAGCTAGCCGCTCGTGTCGTGACGACGTTTTGTCTATTTTCGCCTCTTCATAACCTTGGTGCACATTTCGATGAGTCCACTCTTCGCGTCGCTGTCCGGGAAGAATGCTATCGACTGTGTGGCTTTGTCGACGTACTCCTGGGCCAGGGCGCGTGTTTGTTCAAGACCAGTGCTTTCGGACACGATTTCGCGGGCCTAAGACCAGATTAGCTTCAACATTACTAGACTCTCACGCAGATTGAAATCTTACCCTCTGCACATCCCCTTCGCCAGAAAACTTCCTCCCAACCAACTTTCCCAAACTCTTGTTATCCTTCCACGCAAATAGCAGCGGCGCCGTAGCAAGTCCCAGCTCCAGATCCGCACCAGCCGGCTTCCCGAGCTCCTGCCCACTCACAGTGTAGTCGAGCATGTCGTCCACAAGCTGAAACGCGAGACCGAGGTTCTTGCCATACTGATATGACGCTTCCACCACTTCCTGCGAGCTTCCTCCGAGAATGGCTGCAGCCCGACATGACTTTGAGATCAAAGACGCAGACTTTAGGTATGTCTTTTGCAGGTAGTACGTCAGGGTGTCTTCGGTCCATTTGGGGTTTCGCTCATCCGACGCCGTGTTCTTGAGCTGCATGAATTCGCCCTCGACGAGGTTGGCGATAACGGTTGCGAGTAGCTCAGTAACTTCTGGGTCGCGCAGTCGAGCTAGTGCAACAGATGCTCTGCCCAACAGAAAGTCTCCAGCCAGCACCGCCATCTTGTTGCCGAACTCAATGTTCGCGGAGGGGTTCGAGCGACGCGATATCGAATGGTCTATGACATCGTCGTGGAGAAGGGAGGCCGTGTGGATCAATTCCGTGATCTCAGCTAGACGGCGTTGCGAGGGCAAGATATCAGAGTCTTCGCTCCGATACGCGGTATCGTTGTTCAAAGAAGTAGCACTGGGATGATCGGCGGCGGGTGCAGAAGGGTTATCGTCTGAGAGTATGCTGGAGCTCGTTATCGGGCGATTGACGTCGTACGGACTGCTATCTCTCGTTGCCGTCTTGGGCGTGAGTGCCGTAGCCCTGCTCATAAGCAATACCAGCATCGGCCGTACATATTTCCCCTCACTTTGCGTATAGTACTTCGCCACAGTATCCAGTGTTGGGTGTCCCGAGCCAAGTAACTGACGTATATTGCCCGTCAAAAACTTCATCTCTTTCGCAACGGTGCGGAACGGGTCGATTGATATGGGGGCATTTGGGTCGGGGGCAGGCGCATTGAATATCGTCTGTGCCGCTGTGACAGCGGCCGCCCATGATGATTGCTCCCGCCGACGGGACGGGTGGTATAATGTGGTGACTTTGGGATTCTGCGAGCTCGTGCAGTAGCACGGTGCGAGACGAGGTGTCGAACGCGCGAAGCTCGTTGCGAGCCGTGAGGAGCGACTCGTCATGGAGGAATTGTGGCCAAGTGCAAGCGTTGTGCTTGCAATTGGAGCTCGCCGGGAGGGTTTCGGGACGTAAGAAGGTATTTGATGGCGTTGACAGCTGCTTGTCGGAAAGTTTTGGAACGACAAGTCGAGGCATGACGCTAACACGCGGCGAGGCGGAACTCCGACCTTGACCGACCCACCTAGGCCCAGAGACACTCAGACACGCGCAGGCCGCCAACACCCACAGCCAAACCGCAGCATGGTGCTCCTCACGATGACGCCCGCCATCGTGCGCGCGCTGGCCGCAGCTGCAGAATCTTCGCCCGAAGCCTATGCAAACCTCCAACAGCCTTCGGAAGCCACCCTTGCGGACGCCAAAGTCGGAAACCCCATCTCGCACGGCCAGCTCATCGATCTTTCGAAGCTCCTCAAGGAGCATGGCCCCGAAGCTACCACTGCCACACGCGAAGACACAAAAGACGAGAAGGAACCGCCTCTCCCATCAACCCTCGACGCCCTCCTCCGCAGCTCGACCGTCTACGTCCCTCCACCTCCACCCAAAAAAGCGCCCACTCCCGCCTTCACCCGCCTCATGGCCCGACTCCGCGCTGAAGAAGAAGCCCGCGCCTACGAACGTATGACGAACCCAAACCCCCTCGCAAGACTCGAGTCCTTCTCGCAACGCTTCCCTAGCACGACCCACTTCAGCCTCGGTGCCGATATACCCAAGAGCGAAGAAGAAGAACTGAGCTACGAAGAAGTGCACCGCCAGATCATCCTTATCATAAACGTCATTGTCTCGATTGTCGCCTGCTCGGTATTTGTGTGGATAGCTGCGCGCCACTGGAGTGTGCCGAAGAGGCTGGGTCTCAGTATGGGCACCAGCGGTGCTGTGGCGATCGCCGAGGTGGTGGTGTATAGCGGCTATGTGAGGAAAGTGGCAGAGGCGAAACGTCTAGAGAAGAAGAAGCCCGAGATCAAAGAGATTGTGCAAAGTTGGGTCATTGATAGCAATAGCAGTGAGAAGATGAAGGAGGCTGGAACTTATGTGGGAGCCAAAGAGAGGACTGAAGATGGTGTTAGATACAGAAAGGGCAAGCATCGCTAAAAGGCCAAGCCATGATGGGAAGAAGTCAAAACGCCCACTCCGCGATAGCCCGTCATGCATAGTCTAAAGCACCGAAACAGACTCCTCACCATGCACTCTATACCAGACGCAGCAAGAACTGTAGTCCGGGCCGATTACTTCTTCTTTCTGCCCGCAAGACCACCGCCCGCGAACCGCCCCAAGTTGCTCAAGCTACTCCTCGGCTTATGCCCCGGCGCCTGCTGTCCGACCGGTGCAGGCAACGGCCTCCCACCTGCGGGGGGCGGACCCCTCATACCCGCACTCTTTGGCGGCACCTCAGGCGGCTTCTCCTTCTCCTGTACCGGACTCATGCCTATGTCCTCTCCCATGCTCGCCAGTCTCTGGCTTTTCCTCGCCTTCTCCTGCGTCTTCTTGAATCCGTCTAGCAACTCGCTCCACTTCACGGGGCCACCGTCCTCTCGGGCCTTCAATCGATTGTCCCGCGCGAAGCTAGACACGGGAGTGGACTGGGGTGTACTGGCAGAACCGGTCTCTGAGCTCTTTTGTCTCAAGTGGTTAAAGTTGGAGGAGGGCACGTACGTTCGGGGCGCTATGTGGAGGTATCCGATTGCGGAGACGCTGTTCAAGCGATTCTTGAGGGCAGCAAACGCAGAGGACTGTGGGAGAAGCATCAGGAGGCCGTATAGGCACTTGTAGAGGTGCGGAAATTTTTCTGGCTCGAGGAGCTGCATTCGCAGGTCTGTGTGCAACGTCAGACGAGCACTGGGAGGGTTTCAGAAACATACATGTGAAGACAGGAGACTCGATTAGCTGGACAAGCTTGTCAATCTGTATAAGCATGTTGACAGTCATTTCGAGGTCGGCACTAAGCTGATTAGCATGCAGACAATGTACGACGACTTGTAAGCTCACAAGACCTGAAGAAGCTGATATGCCTGCTCGTATGCTTGGGCCAGTAGGCAAAGCGAGAATGTGGCGACGGCATTGTGACACCACGATTTGAATAAGGACTGGAAGAATGACTGTCCATCTCTTGAGTCCAGATTGCGCAACCGTCTCCTCAGATCCGCAAGTTCGGGCGCGGTGATGAGGTTGTTGTTCAAGTTTTGCACCATGATGCTGGCGAATTCAATGTCCTAGACCATTAGAACACTGACGGACATGCAATTTCATCGACGTACCTCATCTTTTTCCAGGCAGTCCGCCATGGTGCGATATATCCGTTCCGCACTGAGGGTGACACATAGCTGGCGGATGATCAAGTTGCCACGCGTCTCAAGCAGTCGGCGATCGGTGCAAAAGAGCTTCAGGAGGTTAACCATGAAGGATGTGAAGTAAGAGTCGTCACTGTTCTTGGAAATTTGTGAGAGCAGGAGGAGGTCTCTTGTTACCACCGCCTCCGAGGGATCTGACAGGGTCTTGAGGAGTGCGGGGAAGGTCCCGTCTTCAACTGATAGAATCTGAACGACATCGTTAGCAGACGCTAGATTGGACGTGCAAGGTCTTCTACCTTGCCAGGCGCCATTCTATGGAGCATAATCAGCCATGCTATGGCTGCAACCCGAGTAGCTTCGTGTTCGTTCAGGAACTGCAGAGTGAGCGCATTGACCGCTGCTTGGTAGTCAAGTTCTGGAATCGGTCGTGGTGAAGGGCCCCGTTCCTCGGCCGGTGTCGGTGTCCGTGTGCCTTTACCATCTACAGATCTCACGTCCGTTCGATCCTGGATCACAGTCTTGAGTAACCGACTAGAGAGGTTAGACTCTCGTCGCTCGACGCCGGTGAGTTCTTTACCCAGGGCAGACAACGAACTGGGAAGCTGGATTTGGCTGTTTGGTGTGCCGTCTGGCTGGTGGCTATCGTCGGAGAGGGACATGATGTAGTCCATTAGCGACGCGTTGACTTTGTTTGCAGCTTGACGAACGGAATCTAGGTCGTGGGACATGCGAGGTAGCACGTGCGTCAGTAGGCTAGGTACAAACGGCATGATATCTTCAGGACATATGTCGAAGAAGCTGTCGATCCACCGCAGTGTTGTGAGAAGAATCTCGTGGTTCTCCTCCTCTGCAAGCTGTTAGAACTGAGAATCAAAGCCTCTCGCGAGAGAATATACCTTTATCGCCAAAAGGAGCGCCCAAGAACGTGACCAAGATTTCGAGGATCTTGGGATAGTCGACGTGCACGTCTTGGCCGGGGACCCAGTCGCCATCCCCGCTGGCGGATTTGTCGTCTTCGACTGCGATTGACCCGCTATCTACACTGCGGTCGTCCTTTTCGTCCATTGACTCGCGTTGGTCTGGAAGTATGCTGCTGTTCGCCTCGCTCTCGGCATCCGCTCCGCTCCGAAGACTCGAAGTGGAGCGCTTAAATTCATTGTCTCCCTGACTCTTCTTGCTCTCGGCAATGCCCTGTTTTATGCGTGCAATCTTCCTGATCTCGCTGAGGAATCTGTCCAACGCAACCTGCGTGGCCGTGTGCACGTCCTGATTCTGATCGCTAAGGAACTTG
>Ga0247740_1000518_pt1 | contig 18506 bp, 11 predicted proteins | sample UWRJL148409B2_FD_180942 | JGI IMG/M metagenome (GOLD analysis project Ga0247740, IMG submission 180942) | Plant litter microbial communities from Arlington Agricultural Research Station in Wisconsin, United States - UWRJ-L148-409B-2 | ecosystem: Environmental > Terrestrial > Plant litter >...
CTGCGCGGGTACGAACGGGTCGCCGCGGCGGTCGCCAAACGCCGGCTTGATCACCATGTCGTCGAGCGACGCGAGCACGAGCGCGAGCGACTGCGGGTCACCACACCAGAACGTGGGGACCGACTCGACCATCAGCTCTTCACCGAGAACGGCGCGGGCGAGTCCGGGCAAATACGCCTTCAAAGCCGGCATTTCCGTGATCACGGAGCCGAGCGGATTGGCAAGGCCCACGTTGCCGGCACGCGCGGCCGAGACCAAACCGGCGACGCCCTGCATCGAACCGCCACGCAAAGCGAGCGCGTCACACCAGGCGTCGCCGACGCGGCGTAGCAGGACGTCGACGCGACGTAGGCCGGACAGTGTCTTCAAGTAGACGATGTTGTCGCGCACCGTCAGGTCTCGGCCCTCGACGAGTTCATAGCCTAGGTAGCGAGCGAGGTAGGCATGCTCGAACGAGCTTTCGTCGCGCGCGCCTGCGGACAGCAAGAGCACGCGCGGTTGGCCCCCATTCACCTTGGGCGCCAAGCTCTCGACCGTGCGGCGCATTTTCGCGAAGAAGCCCGCGATACGCTCGACGCGATAGTCGCGGAACAAATCGGGCAAAGTTCGGCCCATGACGAGCCGATTCTCGAGCGCGTACCCAGCGCCGGTCGGAGCCTGCGTGCGATCAGAATAGATCGTGAACTTCCCGGTCGGGTCTCGGCCCATGTCGACCGCGTACAGGTGCAAGCGGTGGCGGCCGACGGGCTCCCAGCCGTGGCACGCACGCAGAAAGTCCGGATGCCCGAGCACCAGCTCGGCGGGCAGGAGCCCCTCACGAACGAGGCGTTGCGGCCCGTAGCAGTCGGCGATGATCTCGTTCAGCAGCCGGGCTCTTTGCCGAAGGCCGCGGCACAACGTGAGCCACTCCGCGCGTTCTACCAAGTAGGGCAGTACGTCTAGATGCCAAGGTCGGTTCGTCCCCTCAGGGACGCCTAGGATATTGAACGTCACCTCCTGCTCGGTGATGCGCCAACGGACCGACTTCTGCAGCTGGTCGAGCTCGGCCGTCGAGCGCTCCGCTAGGAAGCGCTCGAGCAAGCTTTGATGCGCGCGTAAAGCACCGCCCGCATCACGGAATTCATCGAAGGCGGTCACGTGCTGCTCGAGCGCGTTCGGCGATCCGATGTACGGCCAAGAATCTACAGCCACTATGCGGTGTCATACGCGAGACTCGGGGCGGATGTCACGCAACTCACGGCATGCGGCGCAAATCGAGAGTGAACGGAAAGTGCGGGTCCAGCCTGGGCTGTCTCACGGCGAAACGCCCGGGCACGTGACCCATGTGGTCGAAGCGGGCAATGCGCCGGCTTTCAGCAGCCGCCGCGTTGACCGGACGGACTTCGTTGGAGCGACCACCGGGATGAACCACGTGATACGTGCAGCCCGCGATCGCCCGCTGATTCCAGCTGTCGTAGATGTCGATGTGGAGCGGCCCGTGGATGCCGATCGTCGGATGCAGACAAGAGGACGGCTGCCAAGCGCGATAGCGCACTCCGCAAACCCCCTCCCCGCCCACACCGGTCGGCTGGAGCGGCAGCGGGTAGCCGTTGACGGTGATCAGGTGACGTCCCTCGGTGAGACCCATCGCCCGGACCTGTAGCCGCTCCAACGATGAGTCGACGTAGCGCGCTTGACCACCGGCCCCGCTCTCTTCCCCGAGGACGTTCCAAGGCTCGAGCGCTCCACGGAGCTCCATGAACACAGAGTCTTTGGTCACGCGGCCGTAGAACGGGAAGCGGAACTCGTAGTGCGGACGGAACCACTCGTCGTCGAACTCGTAACCGCGCTGACGCAGGTCGCTCATCACGTCCGCGAAGTCTTGGCGCACGAAGTGCGGCAGGAGAAAGCGATCGTGCAGCAGTGTACCCCACTTTACGAGGGGCGCGCGGTAGGGGCGCTCCCAGAATGCAGACACGAGCGAGCGCAAGAGCAACTGCTGCGCGCTCGACATCCGGTAGTGCGGCGGCATCTCGAAAGCGCGCAGCTCGAGCAGGCCGAGACGCCCCGTGGGGCCGTCCGGCGAGTACATCTTGTCGATGCAGAACTCGGAGCGGTGAGTGTTCCCCGTAACGTCCGTCAGGAGGTGGCGGAAGATGCGATCGACGAGCCAAGGCGGCGTGTATCCCCCCACTTCTGGGAGCTCGCGGAACGCCACCTCCAGCTCGTAGATGGAATCGTTGCGGGCTTCGTCCACGCGCGGCGCCTGCGAGGTGGGACCGATGAATCGCCCTGAAAACAAGTACGAGAGCGACGGATGGTTGTTCCAGAACGCGACCAAGCTCGCTAGCAAGTCGGGGCGCCGCAAAAATGGACTGTCGGCCGACGTCGCCCCACCCATCACCATGTGGTTTCCGCCGCCGGAGCCGATGTGCGCGCCGTCGAGCTCGAACTTCTCGGCCGTGAGGTGCTCTTCTCGGGCTGCGCCGTACAGGCTCTCGGTTTGTTGGACCAACTCTTGCCAGTTCTTGACCGGTGGGACGTTGACCTCGATCACGCCCGGGTCTGGCGTCAGTCGGAACACGCCCATGCGCGGATCATTGGGCGGCTCGTAGCCTTCGATCTGAATCGGGAAGCCGAGATCTTTGGCGGTGTGCTCGATTGCGGCGACTAGCTCGAGGTAGTTCTCGAGCAGTGGAATCGGCGGCATGAACACATGCAAGATGCCGCCTCGAGGCTCGACGCACAGAGCCGTACGGGTGATGCCCGTTGCCGACTCGAACGGCAACGGCTTCAAGTGCGGATCGGCATTCGTGAACGGCTCGTTCGGATGGCCAGGCCGTTGCGGCCGGCGCACGCTCGGACGCGCTACCGGCGCGGTGGGTGGGAAACGATAAGCCGCCGGCAACGCCGGACGTTCTGCGAAAGGATCGCGTTCGGGCTCTGCGTCGGAGTCACCGCTCGCCATCCACGGAATCGAATCGAGCGGCAGGCGCAGGCCCATCGCCGAGTCGCCCGGCATCAAGAACAAATGCTCTTCACGCAGGAACCAATCGCCGGAGACCCAACCGCCTGAGTACCCGAGCGGCAAGCAGTAACCGACCACGCTGCCCAAGTCTTGGCGAAACACCTTGGCGATTCGAGCGCGCTCGATCGGATCTGCCAACTTACTCTGGAGGGGATCGACGTTCCCCGGGAGGCGGCGTTCACGCCACAAGTAGTAGAAGGCGTCTTCGTAGGCCGGCATCAAGCCGTTCTTCTTCAGGCCCAGCACCTCGATCAAGCGCTTGACGAAAATCTCCGCGTGCTCGGTGCGGTGGCCGGGCGGCGCCGATTCTTGAGCGATGAGCTTGGGGTCTTGCCAGATCGGCTCGCCATCTTTACGAAAAAAGCAGCCGAGGGCCCAGCGCGGTAGTTGCTCGCCCGGGTACCACTTGCCCTGGCCGTGATGAAGCATTGCGCCCGGCTGCCAGAGCGCGTGCAACCTGCGCAGCAGACGATCTGCAGTGGGCAGCTTCTGGCCACCCAGCGCGGCTACGTTCCATTCCGGCGCGTCGGGTTCGAGCGCGCTCACGAAGGTCGGCTCGCCGCCCATCGTCAAACGCACGTCTTGCGCTTCCAGCTGAAGGTCGACTTCCTCACCCAATGCGAGGATGGCTTGCCACTGCTCCTCGCTATAGGGCTTGGTGACGCGTGGCACGTCAATCACGCGCTCGACCGACATCTCGAAATCGAAGTCGGTCTCTGCCTTCTCGACGCCGCCTTCGATGGGGGCCGCGGACAGCGGGTCCGGGCTCACCGCGAGCGGAATATGGCCTTCGGCAGTGAGCAAGCCCGAGGTCGGGTCCAGGCCAATCCAACCTGCACCCGGTACGAATGCTTCGCACCAGGCGTGGAGATCGGTGAAATCCGCAGTCGGACCAGTCGGACCCACGACCGGCTTTTCGTCCGCGACGAGCTGGACCAAGTAGCCAGATACGAAGCGCGCGGCGACGCCGAGTTCACGCAGGACGCGAACCAAGAGCCAACTCGAGTCGCGGCAGGAGCCCTTGCCGATCTCCAGCGTTTCTTCCGGTGTCTGCACGCCAGGTTCGAGGCGAACGATGTATTTGACCGCCTCGTTCACGGCGCGGTTCACGTCGATCAGAAAGTCGACCGTACGCCGCTCGGTGCGGTCGATGCTCTGCATCAACTGCTCGAATTGCGGACCGACGGGAACCTTGGCGAAGTACGGTTGGAGCTCGTGCTCCAGCACTTTTTCGTAGGAGAACGGGGACTGCTCCGCGCTCGGCTCCAAGAAAAAATCGAACGGGTTGTACGATTCGAGATCCGCGACCAGATCGACCGTGACGCTGAAGTGCTTGGTCTTTTCCGGGAAGACGACGCGGGCGAGGTAGTTGCCCTGCGGGTCCTGCTGCCAATTGATGAAGTGCTCAGGAGGCTGAATGTCGAGGGAATAGCTGTGAATCGGCGTGCGGTTGTGGGGTGCGGGCCGCAGCCGAATCACTTGTGGGCCAAGCGTGACGGCACGCTCGTAGTCATAGCTAGTCTTGTGGTGAAGCGCGATTCGGATGGCCACTACTCAGACCTCGAAGAATTGCTTGTGGATCGCAGTCCCAATGTCATTGATCGCGCCCTGCAAACCGTCGACATATTCGTGAAGTCCTCCCGCCATGACGTCCTCGATCGTTGCGTAGTCCAAGCGCGCCCGCAACTGGCCCAGAAGGCGTTCCGCCTCGCACTGATAAGTGCCAATCGGCGACCGCATCACCGCGTGCAAGCTCTCTTGAGCCTGCCGAACACAGTACGAGATCGCGCGCGGGAAATTCTGATTCAAGAGCAAGAAGCTCGTGACGTTCGCGGGTGAAGTCACGTGAAACAGCTGGCGGTACATCTGCAGCGCGCTGGCCGAATTGAGCAGAGCCGTCCAGCCCAGCTGATCGACCGTCGTGCCGACGCCGTTACCGGCCGGCAAGAGCAAAAAGTACTTCACGTCCAGGATGCGCGAGGTTTTGTCCGCGCGCTCCAGCAGGCGACCGAGACGCGCAAAATGCCAAGCCTCGCCGCGTGAGAGCGTGGCGTCGGTAACCCCCTCGAAGTAGATGCCCGCGCGTTTCACGCGACCGTAGAAGTCGTTCAGGTCCTCGGGGTTGACGTCCGGTCGCGCGGCTTGACCAACCATTAGGTAGAACTCGTTCAGCTCCTGCCACATCTCACGCGAGATGATGTCGCGCACGGTGCGCGCATTCTCGCGTGCCGAGGCGACGCTCGAGGCGATCGAGTTCGAGTACTCTCGATCGAAGGTGAGGAACTGGGTGACGGCTTGCGGTGTGGCCTTGCCAAACCGCTTGGCGAACAGATCGTGGTCGCCCGTGATCATGACCAGGCTATCCCAGCCACTCTTCTGCTCGATGGGGGAGTCGAGCAGGAGGTTCATGTTCACGTCGATGAAGCGCGCGACGTTCTCCGCGCGTTCGACGTAGCGACTCGACCAGTAGATGGCTTCGGCAACTCGGCTCAGCATCTTTTGTCTTGTTTAGTTCGAGAGCAGGACTGCAAAACGTGTAATCCGAGAACGGAGCTTCGCGGGAGCGATGCTCAAGATTGTGACTGCGACTGTGACTGAAAGCCGACGTCGTTGGAAAGCACCCAGGTGTCCTTGCTTCCGCCGCCCTGGGAAGAATTGACGACGAGAGACCCCTTCTTGAGCGCTACGCGCGTCAAGCCACCGGGCTGCACGTAGATGTCTTGGCCGTACAAAACGTACGGGCGCAAATCCACATGGCGGCTTTCGAATTGGTCGCCGATGATCGTCGGCACTCGCGACAGGGAAAGAGTCGGCTGGGCAATGTAACCGCGCGGATTCTTGTTGATGCGCCCCGCGAAGTCCACTTGTTCCTCGGCCGTCGAGTGCGGGCCGATCATCATGCCGTAGCCACCTGCGCCATCCGTGGCTTTGACGACCAAGTCGGGTAAGTGCTCGAGCACGTATTTGCGATCCTTCTCGTCGCTACATACATAAGTTGGCACGTTGGGGATGATCGCGTCTTCGTCGAGGTAATACTTGATGATGCGCTCGGCGTAGCGATAGATCGCCTTGTCGTCCGCGACGCCGGTACCCGGAGCGTTGGCGAGTGCCACGCGGCCGTTCAGGTAAACCTCCATCACCCCGGGGATGCCGAGCAACGAGTCTGGGCGGAACACTAGCGGGTCCAAGAAATCGTCGCCGACTCGGCGATAGATGACATCGACTCGTTTGAAGCCCTCGGTCGTGCGCATTTGCACGAAGCCCTCGCGAACAACCAAGTCTTGGGGTTCGACCAACTCGACGCCCATCTGCTGGGCGAGGAAGGCGTGCTCGTAGTACGCGCTGTTGAAGCGCCCGGGCGTGAGCACGACCACCTGCGGATCGTCGCGGCGGTCGGAGGCCAAGTAGCGCAGCGTCTCCAGCAACCTGAGCGGATAGTCGTCCACCGGACGAATCGACATTTGCTCCAGCACCCGCGGGAAAGTGCGCTTCAAGATCTGGCGATTCTCGAGCACGTAACTTACGCCGGAGGGGCAACGCAGGTTGTCCTCCAACACGTAAAATTCCCCATTTTTATCGCGCACGAGGTCGGTACCTACGATATGGCACCAGATGCTGCGCGGCGGCTTCAGGCCGATGCATTGCGGGCGAAAATCAGCGCAAGTCTTCACCAACTCTTCGGGGACGACCTTGTCCTTCAAGATCTTCTGCTCGCCGTACACGTCGCACAGGAACAAGTTGAGAGCTTCGATGCGCTGGCGCAGACCGCGATCGATACGCTCCCACTCCTTGGCCGCGACGACGCGTGGAATCACATCGAACGGAAAGATGCGCTCGGAGCTACCGCCGTCACCGTACAGCGTGAAGGTGATGCCCATGCTCAAGAGCGCTCGTTCCGCCGCCGCCTGCCGCATCAAGAGCGAGCCACTTTCGAGCGAGTTGATTCCGTTCACGAGAGGCTCGAAGCCCGGGCGCGGAACGCCCTTGGCAGCGAACGTTTCGTCGTAGAACGGGCCGTTTTGAGGGTCGTAACCGTCGAACTTCATGAGTTTTCCGTAAGCAATCGGCCCCCGTGCTGAGCGACCGAACTAACCCAGAACCTATCCCGGAACTGAGCACGACCTAACGCCGTCGGGGGGATCGCGACGCTTTCAATCGTGTTTCCGACTCGTGTCACCAGTTTCGTAGCAGGTTTCCGATCCCGCGAGATGCGTTGACAATCGCTTTCGGCGGGACTTAGCATGGCGCTTCCGCGATGTTGTCCTTCAGCCTGAGTATCGAGCGTCCGCGCTCGCTCTGCACCGTCGTCAGTGCGACGAAAAAGGTCGTTGTGTAGCCGGAAGGGTAACATCGCATTCGTTTGGCGAACGCCCTTCCGGTCCCCTGGTTGGGCGTTTCGCTTTTGTGGCCTTGCACGCAGCAAGGCCGGAGCCGACCCCATGCCGTTCGTCCTCCAGCTGCGCGGTTCAAACATCTCCCGGCCCGTCACCCGATTCCACAGACACGCCGCGCACACGCTGTGCGCGCTACGTTTTTGCCTCGCCCTCTTTGGTTTGCTCTGCGTGGTGATGGAGCGCCCACTGATCGGTGTCCCGGCCGACGGCGGAGTACTCGGGTTGCTTTGCCGCCTCTTGACCGCGGCGGTCTCCGTAACGCTCGGCCTTCTGCTCGACACCAGCCGCGAGTTGTCGGAGTGGCTCAGCCTCGATCCGAGCCCGGTATGGTGGCTTTCGCAAGGCGCTCGCCGATGGCTCGCAGAGCCGTTGTCACCGCTCGCCCTCTACCGCGACAACTCGAACCTCACCGTGCTTTCCTGGTACTCCGCGACCCTGCTCGCGCTTTTGAGCGCAGCCCTCTCACCGCTCGGCTGCGCTTTCGGACGCGGCGAGCCGGAAACGCGAACAGGCGAGCGCTGAGCATGGTTTGGGCACGCGGTTCCCTTCTGTCTGCGCTGCCGTGCGTCGTGGCCGGCTTGACTGCCAGCTGTGCTTCGACGCCCGCAAAGTCCGGGTTCGACGTCGGGAAAAGTCCGGCCACGAATTTCGAACTCGAGGGCGCGCCGTTCTGCTTCGTCGGCGCCAACAACTATTACCTCGCCTACAAGCCCCGCGCGATGGTCGATGACGTGTTGGAGACCGCTCAGGCGATGGGCGTGAAGGTCATTCGCATCTGGGGCTTCATCGACCGCGGTTCGCTCGATGGCAGCGTGCGCGACGTGGACGACGGCGCAGGGCCCCGGGGCGTCTACTATCAAGCCTGGGACCCAGTTGGGCAACGCGCAGTGTTCAATGATGGCCCCGACGGACTGCAAAGGCTCGACTATGCGCTCGCCAAGGCCGGCCAGCTCGGGCTGAAGGTCGTCGTCGTGCTGACCAACAACTGGCATGACTTCGGCGGCATGGATCAGTACCTCGAGTGGTACGGTTTGTCCGCGCACTCCGCCTTCTACGAAGATGACCGCGTGCGAGCTGCTTACAAAGCTTGGCTCTGGCACCTCACCACGCGCGTCAATAGCCTCACCCACCGTGCGTATCGCGACGACCCGACCATCTTCTCCTGGGAGCTCGGCAACGAGCCCCGAGCTTCGGTGGGGACCCCAAGCCGGGTGTTGACGCATTGGGCAAGCGAGGTATCGAGTTATCTCAAGTCGATCGACGCGAATCACTTGCTCGCAGTGGGCGATGAAGGCTTCCTCGATGGGCCGGGCGAGCACTGGACGTATCATGCCGACTACGGCGTCGATCACCGGGCCCTGACGGCGTTGCGGAGCATCGACTACGGGACGTTCCACATGTACCCAGAAACCTGGGGCGCGGGCTTCGGTTGGGGCGAGCGCTGGATCGACGACCACTTGAACGTGGCTCGCGAACTGCGAAAACCCACTGTTTTGGAGGAGTACGGCTTCAGGGTGACGCGCGACCGCCTGGGTCGCATCAGCGAAGGGCTCCCCGAGCGGCTCGCCGCCTACCGAGCTTGGAACCAACGCATCCTGGCGCACGGCGGAAACGCAGCGATGTTCTGGTTGCTCGTCGGCCGCGACACGGAGCACGGTGGCTCGTACCCGGATTACGATGGGTTTAGTGTTTACCGCGGCGATGCGACTGCCGCCTTGCTGAGCGACTTCGCGCAGCAGTTCTCGACGCAAGCGCCCGCCTGCGGCGACCGCTCGCCGAGCCGCTCCCCTGCCCCTTCAACCTTCGTTCGCGTCCGCCAATCTCGGCTTTCTGCCTTTGGTTGGCGGGCGGACGGCGGCTGAGACTGGCTCGGTCAGGGAGTGACGGGCGGTGAAGCGGTGTTCGAGCACATCACGTCAGCCACGGTGGTCAAACCATTGTAGGCGGCGTCACCGGTAGCCACCGCGTTACCGGTGACGATTGTGTACATGCCGCTCGCGCTGGCGACAGCGCCGGTAACGGTCACGGTCTGCGCGGTGTCCCAGCTGCTGATGCCCGCGGCGGAAGTGAAAGTGACCGACTCCGGCGACACGGTGCCCAACGCGGGCGTGTCACTGGACAGCGCGATGGTCACGTCCGCACTCGGCTGTGAATTGAGCACGATGGTGAACGTGGCCGTCGTACCGGGAGTTGTTGAACACATGGTCGGCGCCACGGTCACGCCCACTACGTCGTCGTCTACGTTCGTCAGGCTCACGGGCAGGGGCGCTGTCTTCTCGTAGTCCGGGTCGTCGCTGCTGACGGCGCTAAACTGAACCTGGTACGCCGTGTCCCCGTCGGCCTTTTTGTCGTCGACGCCGGTGACGGTCACCGGGTGCGGCAGATCCCAGTTCGCAGCCGTGAAGATCAACTGGGCCGGCGACACCGTGCCCTCCTTGATGTTGCTGCTCTTCACCGCCAAGGTGACGGACCCGCCCTGAGGCTTGGATTTCAGGCTGACGTTGAACGTGACCGGCGAACCGGGCGGCTTTTCTGCCGTCTTCAGCATGGACCCGGCGTCTACGTTGAAGCCCACTTGGTCGTCGTCGATGTTCTGCACATCCAGCTGCGTGCCGAACTTTCCGCCGTAACCAGGGTCGGTGCTGACCGCGTTGCTCAGCTTCACTTGATAGGTTTGGGCGCCATCCGCGACCGTGTCTTGTACGCCCGTCAGGGTGACGGTTTGCGCCTTCGACCAGTTGGCGGCCGTGAACGTGAGAGAGGCCGGCGAGACCGTGCCTTCTGCCGTGTTGCTACTCGTGAGATCGATTTTGACCGAGGCGGTCGGCTGCGAAAGCAACGCGACGGTAAACGTGGCTGTTCCCGCGTCCTTCTCCGCGGTCTTCAGTCCCGTCGTGGGGGAGATGTCGAAACCGGCGTCGTCGTCGTCGGTATTCACGAACGGAAGATCGAGCCCGAACTTTCCGCTATATCCAGGGTCGTTGCTGACGCCATTGCTGACGCGCACCGCATACTGCTGGCCCCCGTCCGCCACTTCGTCGTCGACGCCGGTCACCGTTACGGTTTGAGCCGTCCTCCAGTTCGCGCTGGTGAACTTGAGCGTCCCCGGCGAGACGGTGCCTTCGGTCGTGTCCAAGCTCGTGATCGTGTAAGTCACGTCCGCGCTCGGCTGGGAGCTGAGATTGACGGTAAACGTGCTCTTTCCAGCGCCGCGTTCGGTCGTTACGGCCGGCGTTTGGCTCGGAATGGGCGAGATGACCAAGTTTGCGCTGTCATCGTCGGCGTTGGTTACCGATACGTCGTTCGGCTTCCGATTGTTGTAGTTGGGATCGGTACTCTGCGCCGCCCCCAAGAGGATCAAGTACGGCTGAGGGCCGTCCGCCGCGTCGTCGTTGACGCCGGTAATCGTGACCGTCTGGGCCGACTTCCAGTTGACGTCATCGAACGTAACGGTGGTCGGGCTCACGGTGCCCTCGGCCGGTCGATTGCTGCTCAATTGAATCTTCACGAACGGCTTAGTGCTCGTCGTGGAAATTGGCTTGGACTGCAGCACGATGGTGAACGTGGCGGTGAGACCGTTCTCCTTGGTGGTCAGCCCGGCCGTGGGCATCACGGGAATACCGGGGCTGTCCTTGTCCAGATTCGTGACTGTCACGTCCGCGGGGTCGGGTTTGCCGCTGTAGTTTGGGTCTTTGCTTTGCGCAGGGGCGAGGATGATCTTGTAGGTCGCATTGCCATCTGCCACCCCGTCGTCGTTTTGGCCGAGCACGGTGATGACTTGATTGGCGTTCCAATTGGCAGACGTGAACGTGACGCTACTCACGTTTGGCTTGCCCTCGTTGGGGTTGTTGCTCGATATGGCGATGGTCACCGGTTCCGACGGCTTCGACTGCAGGCGAACCGTGAACGTGTCGGTCTTCCCAGCCTCGGAAGTGACCAAGTTCGACGTCGGCGTCACGATGACACCCGCCGAGTCGTCGTCGCGATTCGTGACGGACACTTGTGACGCGAATTTCCCGTTGAAGTCTGCGTCGTCACTGCTTGCCGCGCCGATGTTGATCGAAAACGGCTGATTCCCATCGACCACCACGTCGTCTTGCACGCCAGTGACAGTGACGGTTTGCGGCGCGCGAAAGTTGACGTCGGTGAACGTCAGCGTCGCGGGCGAAACCGTGCCCTCCTTCGTGTTGCTGCTGCTGAGCGTGATCTTGACGTCACCCTTGGGCTTCGAAGTGAGCGCCACCGTGAACGTGGCCGTGCTGCCGTTCTCGTCGGTCACGAGCTTGTTTGGGCTCAGCGGGTCGATACCCTTGGCCATCAAGACTTGCACGCCCGCGCTGTCGTCGTCCTGGTTGGTGACTTGGATATCGGGCGGATCGAGGACGTATTCGACGTCCGAGCTCATCGCTATCCCCGTGCGCACGAAGAAGAGCGGGCTTCCGTCCGCACTATCGTCGTTCTTTCCCGTCACGCTCACTACCTGCGGCGACTTCCAGTTCTCTTTCGTAAACGTGAGCAGCGCCGGCGTGACCGACGCTTCCTCCGGCATGCCGCTGGTCAGGGCGATGGCTACATCGTCTTTGGGCTGCGAGTTGAGCCTGAGTGAGAAGGTTGCCGTCGTGCCGCCTTCGGTCGTCAACAGCTGGGTCGCGTCGACCGGATCGATGCCTGTCAGCAGCATCACGGTGAACCCGGGCTTGTCGTCGTCGGCGTTGATGAAAGGCACGTTCTTCGGCTCGAGCAACGAGTACTCCGGATCGTCACCGCCAGGAGTGCCGAGCACGACGTTGTACGGCTGATTGCCATCGAACACGTCGTCGTTGAGGCCCATCACGGTCACGGTCTGCGGCGCGTTCCAATTGAGCGGGGTGAACGTGAGCGAATCGGGACTGACTTGACCCTCCACGGGGACGTCGACGGAAATCGGAACGATCACGTCCCGGTCGGGGGGAAACGTGAGCGACACGGTGAAGGTTGCCGACTCACCGTCTTCACTAGTGCGCAGCTTGGTGGCATCCACCGTGTCGATGCCACTGACGAACGCGACGACGAAACCGGCGGATTCATTGTCCTCGTTGGTGACTTCGACCGTGACCGGCGCCACGTGCGCGTAGCTCTGATCTTCGCTGCTGCTCGCGACCGTTATCTCGTATTTCTTCGGGCCGTCTTTCGCGGTGTCGTCGGCTCCCGTGATCGTCGCGAGCTGCGGGGCCATCCAGTTAGTCGGTGTGAACACCAAGCTATCCGGGGCCACCGTACCTTCACTCGGCGTATCGCTGACCAAACTCACAGTCACGTCACTCTCGGGCTTCGAGTTCAGTACGACCGTGAACGTGTCCTGGGCCCCCGCTTCGCTCGTAAAGAGGCCCGAGCGCGGCACGACCGTGATACCGGCGGTCTCGTTGTCGACGTTGACGAGTACGAGATCGATCGCGTTCTTGCCGTTGTACGCAGGGTCACCACTCACGCCAGGCGCCGTGATGATCTTGTAGGTCTGATTGCCGTCCGGTGAGTTGTCGTTGACACCCGTGACGGTAACGACCTGGGGCGCTTTCCAGTCGTCTTTCGTGAACTTCACGCTGGCCGGGCTGACCGTACCCTCGTTGGGATTGCTGCTCGAGAGCATCACGGTGACGTCCGCCATCGGCATGTAGTCGAGGACGATCGTGAATGTCGCCTGTCCGCCCCATTCGGTCGTGAACAGACCCTTGGTCGGAGCTAGGCGAATCGGCCCCGTCTGCGGCGCATCCGGGCGATTGAACGCGCTATCGTTGACTTTGAAATCACCGAAGACCGCTTGGCACCCGACCAGCAGTAGCGTCAGCAAACATACGCCCAGAGTTCGAATCAGGCTCCCCAATCGAGTCATCAGAACCTCCCCATGGCGCCGACATTTCCGAGACCGACATAGGGGCGCACGAACGCGCCGTGCGCTGCCGTTTCGTCCTTCGCGCCGCGGTTCAACAGCCAGAGCGCAAGTCCCGTCCCTGCGCCCGCAACACCGACGGCAAAGCCAACTCCCGAGATCGTGCCGAACGTCCGGTAGTCGCTGATCGTGCTCGCTTGCGTCGACTCACAGTCGCGCTCGGAGTTACACACCCCGATCAAGTCCGAACGCTTGCTCAGCGCCAGGCCGCCCGTGATCCCGCCGACTATGAAGCCGGCGGCAGAAACCCCAAACGCGACGTACATGAGCGTAGGCTGATGCGACTCGACCGGGGCTGGCGGCGGCGGCGGCGGCACCTTCACCGGGGCGGCTTTCTGGGCATCCGGGTCCGGCTCGAGATCGAACGACACGGACTCCTCGCCCCCTTCGCTCAATGTCGCGGTCTTGGTTTGGCTCAAAAAGCCTTCCGCCTGGGCGGTGACTTGTAGTGACCCGGGATTGACCGCGCGACGTACGCCGATTGCCGCCGAAGGAACGGGCGCTCCGTCGATCGTGACCTGCGCGTCATTCCTACCAGACACGGAGATCGTCACCCAGGCCAGGCGCGGCTTGAGCTGGGCCAGCTCGCTCCCGGCATCCGCCAGCGCGCGCTGCCAGGATTTGGGCGCCTTGGGTTCGACGCCTTCACGAACGATTTGCTCGTAGCGCTCTTGCGCCTCGACCAACTTACCGAGTCCGACCAGCGAGCGCGCCCAGTCGATCATCAGGGTCGGCGCGTGGACGAGCGCGTCGGCGCGGCTGAAGCGATCGCTCGCGGTTGCGTAGTCCTTGGCTTGCAGCGCTTGGTAGCCTTCACCTGCCAAGGAGCGCGCGGTGGCGCGGTCCGCCGGACTGGGCTCGGCCCAGCTCGTACCTACCCACAACAGACCAACGCCAAGTCCTGACCAAAAAGTTAAACGCCGTGCCATCGACCCTCGCTCAAATGCCGTAGTCGCGCGCGGCTCCAGGGGGACGCGCCGCGGGCGCCGCAGTACCGACGCCGGCTGCGGGCTTCTTTTTCTTGTCCAAGTCTTCCTCCAGCGGGAGCGAAGAAGGCGCGAAGATAATGGGCGCCGGTGCCGAAGGCTGCAAGGCCCCCGAGGGCACGGGCGTCACCACGATGGGCGGCGCTGCGGACGGCCGCGGGCTCGCCGCGACGGCCGCATTCGGCGAGCTACGCAGGCTGGCGATCACCAGAAATCCTAGCACTGCCAGTAGGGCTCCGCCCACGGTCAGCACGATTAAACGCTGTTTCCTCGGCAGGGAGGAGAGCTCGGGCAAAACCGAACGCCGCGTGCGGGTGACTGGGGCGTCCGTGCCTTCTTCGACCGGGGTCTTGTCGGTGAACAGAGCCGGCGAACGTCGGTAGCGCGCGCTCTGGTCCGGGTTGGATGGCTGTGGCGTGCGTGTCGAACCAACGCGCAGCCCGTCGAAATCGCTGAAGCTCGGTAGCGACGTGCGCGGCGGGATGCTCGGCACGGCCATTTGCTTCGTCGTTTCGATCGCTTCACCGAACGAGTCTGCGAGTTCCTTAGCGGACTGGAAGCGCTGTTCGCGGTCGCGGGCGACGGCTCGCTCCCACCAAGACTCGAGCGCCTCGGGCAGATATGGCGCGTTGGCCGTGATTGGCGGGATCGGATCGTAGATGATCATGCCCATCAGCTCGCCAAGCGCCTCGCTCTCGAAGGGCGGCCGGCCATTCAGGCACTGATAAGCAATCACTCCCAAAGCCCATAAGTCAGAGCGCCAGTCGATGGCGCGACCGCGGGCTTGCTCGGGGCTCATGTAATAGGGTGTGCCCATGAACGACCCGGTTTTGGTCGTCTTCCCGGCGAGCGAATACTGCTCGTGCTTGGCGATACCGAAATCCAAGACCTTCGCGACTTCTTGGTCGTCACCGGGCACGAGGAAAATATTCTCGGGCTTCAAGTCACGATGCACGATGCCGGCCGCGTGCGCCCGGACCAATGCGCGTGCGACCTGGCTGATGACTTGATACGTTTGCTCAGTGTCGATCGGCCCCAAGCGATCCAAACGGGCGCCCAGATCTTCACCCTCCAGGTACTCCATCACGATGAACGGGACGCCCTCCCATACCCCGTGATCGAAGATGTCGACTACGTTCGCACCGCGGATTTGCGCAGCTGCCTTGGCCTCGCGCTCGAAACGGACCCGCACCTCTTCGTCCGCGGCTTTCTCCGGGGCGACTAGCTTGACGGCGCACTGGCTGTCGAGGGACTGATCGTGTGCAAGCCACACCGAACCCATGCCACCAGCCCCCAGCTTTCGAAGCAGGCAGTAGCGGTCCGCGATGATGCTGCCAGTGGCGGCTGCTTGCACGAGGTTCGATCTCAAGTGTTCGGGCTAGCTAAGGTCGATGAGCGTTCGTTCACGTTCCCCAGACGCACGCAAATCAAGTAAGCAAATATGCGACAAGGAGCCTACCGTGCCTACCCCAGCGCCCTCCAAAAATCAAGGCTCCCGGGCCGGACGCAGCTTACAATTACTAGGGCCGTAATTCCAGCCCGTAGGTGCTCATACGCATATCGAGGCGCTTTCTGGGTGGTGCAAAGTATAGAATGCGACGGGTTCTCCAAGGCGGCTCGCTCTAGCGGGGCTTTCCGGCTGAGCGCGAGTTGCGATCTCACAAATGCAAATTTGTGAGATCTTGCAACGTACCCGAAAACCCCGGCACCCGTCCACGAGCTTCTGCACTAGCTCCGGGGGTAGCGTAATTGGAATCCGCTCCCTTCGGGGCTCGAGAGAGCGGGCCACACCGCGCCGGAGTTAGCGCAGTGCTTTCGGGACGCGAATCATCGCGCTGTGTACGGCGGCGCGCAGCGCGTCGCGGCGCGCCGCCGTGGGCCTTGCCTCTTCCGCCGTGGCCCGCCCCTGAACGAGGGCGTGGAGCGTCGAGCCGTCTCGCAAAACGGCGACCGAAATCACACAGGTCGCCCGCACGGTGTCCGACGACTGAACGCTGTCCAAGCGCACGAGCGTTGCCGACAACATGTAGCGCTCGTTCGTTTTGACGCGTGTGAAGTCAGTGGCCGCGAGTTCTGCGCGGAGCAGCGAGCGCAGTTCACTCTCCACTTCTGGCCTCGCCCTGCCGACGCCAATTGCCCCCAAGAACACCGGGACCTCACCTGCAGGGGCGGTCCCCGGCGCCAGCAGCAGGAACAGCCCCAGCAGCCCGGCGGCGCAGCGCGTTGAAAGGGTGGAAGCGAAGCTGCGTGCGGCCATGCGTCGCATAGAGCAATTCCCGTACCGCGCGCGAGAAATTTCCTCAGTCACGCGATTGGAGTTAACGGAGCCTAAATCGCAGGCCAAAATAGCGAGGCATTCTGGGCGTGAAGTGGGCAGCGCCCGCCGGTCGTGGGCGTCAGCCCTGTGCGTCGCGAGTGAGAAGACGAAAGCGCCTCGGGGGGACGGTCTCGAAGCAGGGCGGCGTGGCAGATCGCCATTCTCAATCTGGGGCCAACTCCGTATCTGATGCTATGCCTTCAGGAGCGAATGGTCAGCGAAGCTCGCGACAAGCGGAACCTGGCACGAGGCGTACTTGGCGCAAGCCTACTGCTGCTTTTCACCACCGCCTGCGCTCCCGCGCTGGTAGGCGGTGGAATCATCGCGACCGCGGTCGGAGTCGCGGCGCTGACGTCTCACTGCTACGACTATTTGGAGGTGACCGTGCGCGACGCGGAGGGCCGGCGGACCTGCGCGGCGACGGTCACGGCGAGCGCGCAGGGCGACCAACTCGAACTTACCTCTTGCTACTATGCCCCACTGACGGACGGGCGCTGGACACTCCGCGCATCGCTACCCGGGTCTGTCGATGCCGTGAGCACGGTCGAGGTCGAGCATCGGAGCGATTGCATTCGGCATGTGCAAAGCGTCGAGCTCACGCTGAAACGGCCGGGCAGTGCACCCGTGATCCCGGCGCCCGCGAGCGCTTCACCGCCCGCTGCTCCGCCCGCGCCGTCACCCGCTCTGCCCGAGCCAGCTTCGCCCGCGGCACCACCACCTGCCCCCGCCCCGGAGCCCCCGAGCTCGTCGTCGGCAGCGCCCGTGAGCCGCGCGCTGCCGCCCGAAAGGGTGTCACCGACTCTCACCGCGACCACCCCGTGACGACAGCGAAAGGCCGGCTCGTTCCTACGAGGGATGGGGCAAATATCCCCTCCAGAGCTCTGTTGCAAAACTGCTTGCCGCGCGCGCTGTGCGCTCAATACTTACAGCGTGACCCAGAGCAGCACGCCCCCGGTGGCAAATTCGCAATCGCCCGGCGCCGGCGGGGGACACACGTCACCGAGTTGCACCTCGTGCGGCCGTAGCGACGTGCGTCGCTCCCATTCGCGCGGCCTGTTCGACGGTGTCGCGCGCACACTCGGCTTCAAGCCCTACCGTTGCCGCGGTTGTCGCGCGCGCTTCTTCGCCAAGTAGTGGAGCGTTCAGCCAGGTGCGCCTAGCTTGGCTTCGGCACGACGGCGGAAGAACCGACGCCAGAAGAACAAGCCCGTAAGCGCGAGCGCCGAACCGAACAGAGCGCTGCCCATTTGGAATCGAACGAACTTCGTGAGCGCTAGGTCGACCGTCGGCGCGCACGACAGGGAGTCGACCGGTGGCTTGTACAGCCAGCTCACCATCTCGGGTCCAAGTACGGTGAAGCCGACGAAGCCGGCGATCAAGCCGACGCTTGCGACCAACCAGGTACGGCGGCGGTTGTTCTTGGATACTTCTTCAGCCACGGAAGCAGCATAGTGACAGTCTCCGGGCGGGTCGAGAAAATAGCCGCCACAGCGCAATCGCGGGCGGCGAGCGCTTGCCAGGTAGCTAGGCCGGCCGCATAGCGCCGCCAGTGAGTCTTTTTGCGCTCTGCTCGGTCGCCGCCTGGCTGCTCGTCTTCGTCTGTGCCTGGCGCTTTCGCTCCCGCACGTATGCAGCCTTCTTCGGCGTGACGCTCGGACTTCAGGTGCTGTTCGCGAGCGCGCTGTTCCCGCGCTTTCACGCGATCTGGCCGCTCTTCGTGTACGGGCACACTGCCGTCTTCGTGCAGTCCTTGGCGCTGATTCGCCCGAGCATGCGCGGCCTCCTGTATCGCGTGTTGGTCAGTATCCCCGGCGCGTTCTTCAGTGCGGGGACCTTGCTCGCGTTGCCGTGGGTGCTGCTGTCGGCATTCGGCGTA
>Ga0247740_1000519_pt1 | contig 18473 bp, 19 predicted proteins | sample UWRJL148409B2_FD_180942 | JGI IMG/M metagenome (GOLD analysis project Ga0247740, IMG submission 180942) | Plant litter microbial communities from Arlington Agricultural Research Station in Wisconsin, United States - UWRJ-L148-409B-2 | ecosystem: Environmental > Terrestrial > Plant litter >...
AGTTTTTTTGATTTTGCTTCTAATTGTGCCAACAATTCACGGTTTTTAGCCATGTTTTTCTCTAATGCATCGTTGCTGTTTTTCTCTAATGCATTGTATGAATCCTGCAAAACTTTGAACTTATTTTGTGCCGCAGCCAAATCAGCTTTTTGTTTTGCCAATTCGTCTTTGGTTGCATTTAAATCTTTTGTTAGATTATCACGTTCTAATTCTAACTGATTTTTTGATTTTTGCAAATCAGCATTTTGATCTGCTATGGAACGGTTTTCTTTTTTAAGATCTGAATATTTTGTTTCAAGATCGTTGTAAATTTTCTTGGATACGCATGAAGTCATAGACATAGCTACAACTAGTAATCCGATGGAGGCCTTTTTAATCATATTACTTTTTGGTTTTTATTTTTGGGGGCGCATTAATAATCAACAATGTCAAAATTCAATATCAATGACAATATTAATTTTGAAATTTTAACTCGCTATTCTTTCAACAAGAACAGTACCAAACTTTACTCGATTTCGACTAAAACCGGGCAATGATCTGAATGTACGGCGTCCGGAAGAATTACGGCACGTTTTAATCTGTGCTGTAAAGAGTCGCTTACCAAATTGTAATCGATACGCCAGCCTTTGTTATTTCCTCTGGCTCCGGCGCGGTAACTCCACCATGAATAATGATGCGGATCTTTATTGAAATGACGGAAACTGTCGACAAAACCTGATTTCATAAAGCCATCAAGCCAGGCGCGTTCTGCAGGTAAAAATCCAGAAACGGTTTTGTTACGAACGGGATCATGAATATCAATAGCTTCGTGGCAAATGTTGTAATCGCCACAAATAATCAAATTAGGTATTGTTAGCTTTAGCTCGTTAACATAAGTTTGAAAGTCATCCATAAACATAAATTTATGATCTAATCTTTCAATATTCGTTCCTGACGGAAGGTAAAGACTCATTACAGAACAGTCGTCGAAATCGGCACGAAGGTTACGTCCTTCAAAATCCATGTGCTGAATTCCGGTTCCGTAAACTACATTATTGGGTTTTATTTTAGATAAGATAGCCACACCACTGTAGCCTTTTTTGGTAGCAGGATAATAATATTGATAAGGGTAACCGGCATCTTTTATTAAATCGACCGGAATTTGCTCTTCGGTGGCTTTTATTTCCTGAAGACAAATAACATCAGGGTTGGCATTACGTAACCATTCGATAAAGCCTTTAGTTATTGCGGCGCGTATTCCGTTTACATTATAAGAAATAATTTTCATCAGTGTTTTTTTAAGGATTCCAAATGTAATAAAAAAGTGGAAAGTTTGTGTTTGAAACAGCGAAAAGTAGACTTTTTTGTTATCTTTGTTCGCTGCTCTAATAAATTAAAAATAGTACATGGGTTTAGTTACCGCGAAAGAAGTTGCAAAGGCAATAAATGTTGAGAAGTACGGAGTTCTTGGTACTTTTTCAGGCTGGATTCTTATGAAGGTCCTTAAAATTTCTACCCTTAATAAAATTTACGATCATAATAAACATTTAGAAGACGTTGCGTTTTTAAACGGAGTATTGGATGAATTGCAAATTAAGTTTGAAATTCCGGAAGAAGATTTAAAACGTTTGCCTAAAGATGGCGCTTATATTACCATTTCAAATCATCCGCTTGGAGGAATTGATGGTATTTTGCTATTGAAATTAATGCTCGAAAGAGAACCCAATTTCAAGATTATTGCCAACTTTTTATTACACCGAATTGTTCCGCTAAAAAAATACATTATGCCGGTCAATCCTTTTGAGAATCATAAGGATGCTAAATCGAGCGTAGTTGGAATTAAAGAAACGTTACGTCATTTAAGTGATGGAAAACCGTTGGGAATTTTCCCTGCCGGAGAAGTTTCGACTTATAGAGACGGGAAATTAGTTGTAGATAAACCTTGGGAAGAAGGCGCTTTGAAATTAATCAGAAAAGCCAAAGTTCCTGTGGTTCCTATCTATTTCCATGCTAAAAACAGCCGATTGTTTTATTGGCTTTCTAAAATTGATGATACTTTAAGAACTGCTAAATTACCATCGGAATTGCTTACACAGAAAGACCGTGTAATTAAAGTGCGTATTGGAAAACCAATTTCTGTAAACGAACAAAACGAGTTTGAATCGTTTGAAGATTACTCTGAATTCTTAAGAAAGAAGACTTATATGCTTGCCAATCCTTTCGAAAAGGATCATAAATTACTGGACACAGCGAATTTAAAAATACCAAAAGCACCTAAAAAAATCGTTACGCCTGCAAACGAATTAGAAATGATTAACGAAGTAAATGCGTTAAGAAATAGCGATTGTCGTTTATTGCAGAGTAAAAATTACGAAGTGTTTTTTGCAAGAGCAAAATCGATTCCGAATATTCTGCACGAAATTGGCCGTTTGCGCGAAATCACTTTTCGTGAAGTAGGCGAAGGAACAAATGAATCTATAGATTTAGATAAATTTGATCAATATTATCACCATATGTTTTTATGGGATGATGAAACCAAAAAAATTGCCGGTGCCTATCGTATGGGATTGGGTTCTGAAATTTACCCTAAATACGGAATTGAAGGTTTTTATTTGAATGATTTATTCCGATTCGAACCTGAACTGCATGATATGATGCACAAATCGATCGAAATGGGTCGTGCATTTATCATCAAGGAATATCAGCAAAAACCAATGCCTCTGTTCTTGTTATGGAAAGGTATTATTCATACTACGTTACGTTACCCTGAACATAAATATTTATTGGGCGGAGTAAGTATCAGCAATCAATTTTCTGACTTTTCGAAATCATTGATGATTGAGTTCATGAAGTCGAATTATTACGATCCTTATATTGCACAATATATTCATCCTAAAAAAGCATATAAAGTAAAACTAAAAGATGCTGATAAAGATTTTATTTTTGATGAAGCAGAATCTGACTTAAACAAATTCGATAAAATCATTGACGAATTAGAACCAGGAAATTTACGTTTGCCGGTTTTAATTAAAAAATACATCAAGCAAAATGCACGTGTTGTCGCTTTTAACGTCGATCCTTTGTTTAACAATGCCGTAGATGGTTTAATGTATATAAGAATAGCAGATATTCCTGAAAGCACGATGAAACCTGTTATCGAAGAGTTTCAGATAGAACTGGAACGTAAATTAGCTGAGAAAGAAGATTAAAACATATCAAAAAAAGAAACTCATAAGTACAATTACTTATGAGTTTCTTTTTTTAAAGCACCTTCTTTACTTCCTTTATTGCTTTAATTTTAAACAACTTCTTCCCGGTTTAAACTAAATATTTCTTCTCCAATATCATCTAGTTTAGCAAGAACACCCTCAACTCCAGATTCTATCATTTCAGCTCTTTCTCTACTTGATATAGGAACTACCCATAAAAAAGTAGTATTTGATTCTCTATATTGGGGTAATTTAACTTCTGGCAGCACTTTGAGCTTATTGGTAAGTATGCCAAAATTAAATTTTTCATTAACTCCAGTTTGAAACCCTACTGTATGGCCTTCTGCCAAAAAAGTAACATAATCCCATGGTATTGCCGTCATTCCGCTTATAGAGCTCGCAATTTTATTTACCTGGTCGTTGTTCAATGCAGACTTTATAATAACTCCAAGTTCTATTCTATTAACATCACTTGTGTTTTCAAAATACATCTCTATTTTGGGCTGTGGTCGCAATGATACAGCTACTGTTGCAAAAACAACTTTTTCTACGCCTTGATTTACATACAGACCTTTTGGAGGCCATTCTGAATTATCAATCGCATAATACTTCTCACTTTTTCCGAATATTGTGTCGTAATAATTTAAAATTTCGGGCTGCAGAAACATAAAAGGGTTCACTTCTTCATCCCATGATTTTAAAAATTCGGCAGAACGTTTAACACGTGTGTGCATTTCATTATCTTCTGAAAGTTCCCAGGCAAAATCGCCTGTTCCTTTACAATCGCGAGCATATCCGTAAAATCCGCCATTACCTCCCCAAGCAGGAATTATACATAAGATTTCTCCGTTTTCCAGTAAAGCTGCCCCATCTCCTTCTTCCAACCAAACAATTTCCAGATTATTAGCATTAAGTTCTTCCTGTCCTTCGGGAAATTTGCAAAATTCTTTGGTTAACATAGGCGGAACACCTTTTTCCATCAATTTTGTCTCTATTTCATCTGGCGCCGCATTTAAATTTCTGATCCAGCAGCTTTTTGTGCCAAAATCTTCATTATCTCCAAACAAGTAAAAGTAGGCAGTTCTATTATCCTGCTCTACAATTGCAGTTATTGGACATCCAGGACTTCTTAGCTCAAGAATAACCTTAGGCTTTTCAATTTTATTATTATTTCTACTAAATAATCCCATGTTTGTATATTTATTATTTTCAAATTAAAATTACACTTTAAGTAACGTTTTATCAAGAAAACATTATTAAGTTTAAACTAAAATAATGCTTTTTAATTTCAGTTAGCAGGGACTTATGTCGAAACTCATGAAAAAGTAATTTATAATTTCATTTATAGAATGAGCGTTTTTCTCGTTTAGATCAGCTCAATGACGAGTTTAAGGTTATAAAGTACATTTTTTAAAATTGTCTGCTAAATTTAGTGAGCGGGACACTCAAAAAAAAATCCCATTTGTTTCACAAATGGGATTCCTTTATTTTAAAACCAAATCGACTGATGTAAGATATCATCAAAAGAATTATTTCTAACAAATAACACTAATCGTATCAAATGATAAAAGGCGAGAAAATAAGCCATATTATAGGCTAATTTTCGATTGTATAAAAGCCCTGTAAAATATTCTTTTTTGGTAATGATTTCTGTGGTCAGTATAATAATAGTCAGCCAGCAAAATACAATAACAAAAGGCCCTAAAATATGATAACTAACACTTTTATAAATATCTCCGTGATAGAAATACACTAAAGATTTTGTTATCCCACAACCCGGACAGGGAAAACCTGAAATCATCTTGAAAGGACAAAACGACTGATCTGTCTCTAAATGATCATTGTGGTTGTTAAGCATTAAGAAAAACGGAATTATCAGTGTAATTGCTGCACCGATAATTCCGTAAACTTTACGCTTTACTCTGCTATTATTTGTATAATCTGTTGATATCACCTTGTACGATCATTGCAGCTGCAAAAGGAAAAAAGAATCCTAAAACAATTAATAAAGTAGACTGATCTTTTTGAAGCTCTCCTGTTCTTTCATACACTTTTGGCAATGCTTCTTTACCAGCCAAGTAATAAAAATAAATATTTACCGGTGTACAACATCCTGCAAAAATTGCAATAGGTTGCGAAATAACTTCTTTTCCGGCAACAGCATTCAAAACCTCGGATACTTTAATATTCCAGTAAATTAAATATAGTCCACAAGTTAAAAATCCAAAAAGCAATACCATAACAGGATCTACCTTAAATACCGGAATTGACTCATTAAAATTGTTAGATGTTTCTTGTAAATTATTCTCCATTGTTTGTAATTAAATATTATGATTCAATGTTTCCTATCTCGTTAATTTCATTAAATTCATTTTTAGGATCCGCACCATATTCATTTGCTCCTTTATCTCCTTCAGTACAAGCTAAAATTAAATTGTAGATTGGAATAAGAAGGAACCATCCGCTTTTACCCACATCATGCATTCTTCTAACACCAACTGCAATAGAAGGAATTAGAACTGCCAGACTGTATACATTTGCAGCTAAACCTAAAGTAGGTGAAATTAATCCTAGAACAAATGCCAAACCAAAACTGATAATAAAATTCGCTAAGAAAAACATCCAATATTCCTTTCTTCTTGCTCGTCCGTCGAAATTTGCGTAGTTCTCAAAAACCACTTTTTTGTACCATTCAATCATAATTATAAATTTAGTTAGTTAATTCCTACTCTTTGGATTTTCGGCTACTCCTTATTTTTGGAAACAATATTATTAAAAATTAACCTTATAAACTAATTATCTTACGTAAATTATACAGAAAAAACTCGTTATAAAATTCCAAAAAAAAGACAAACAAAACTACGTGATCTCCTACCCTGCTTACTTTGAGTAAAGTGCCTTGATTTTATCGACAATTACCTGCGCCAGACGTTCGTGACTTTCAAAAGTCCAACCGGCAATATGAGGCGTTAGCAATACATTCTTAGCTTCTAAAAGATACTGAAAAGCTTCTGGAGTATTTTTATCCTGAAATAAAGTTTCAAAGGATAATTTTTCATATTCTAATACATCCAAACCTGCGCCCAAAATCTTTTTAGACTTCATTGCCACTACTAAATCTGTCGTGACGATATTTTTACCGCGTGATGTATTTACAATCCAAAATGGCTTTGCAAAAGCATTTATAAAATTAGTATTAACCATTTTATCCGTCTCAGGAGTCCACGGAAGATGCAAACTCAATACATCTGCTTTTTGTTGCAATTCGTGTAATGAAACTTGTCTGGCGTTTTCGTCACCAATATTTTCTAAGATGTCATAAAAAACAACCTCCGTCTCAAAACCACGAAGTTTTTTAGCGAAAGCTTTTCCCATGTTTCCATAACCAATAATCCCTACTGTTTTACCATCTAATTCATGACCGCGATTACTTTCACGATTCCATTGTCCCGCTTTAATTTCGGCGTCGGCCTGATTCAAATTATTAAATAAAGACAAAATTACACCTAATGAATGTTCTGCAACAGCGTTGCGATTACCTTCCGGAGCCGCAATTAAATGAATATTTTTTGTTTCGGAATAATCACAATCGATACTTTCTAATCCCGCGCCAACTCTGGCAATAAATTGTAAATTGGTCGCTTTGTCCAGAAACGTTTTATCGATTTTAAAACGGCTTCGAATTACGATTCCGTTATAATCCTGAATTTTAGCCTCGATTTCTTCTTTCGAAGATTTAAAATCGGCGTGGTTTTCAAAACCGGCTTCTTCTAATTGTTGCCAAAGAATTGGGTTATTACTGTCGATATGCAGAATTTTTATGCTCATTGTAGTTGTTTTTTATGGGGACAAAAATACGGCTAATTCTTTATATTTTCCTTTTATTACTCATCGAACAAAATGTAAAGCAAGCCAAAAATGGTATTAAAATATTTTTTGATTAGTCTAAAAGATAAGCAAACGAATAGAACACATATGGCGAATCGTATTTTATGACTCCTGTCGTTAGCTGACCATTTGATTCTGTCATTCTAAACTCAGTAAGCGCAGCATAACCCGGTGTTTGAAACTGACGAATTAGACGTCCCTCTTTATTTATCACGAAAATTGCCACGCTTTGTTTTTCATCTCCATTAGATTTTTCCGTTAAGTACAACCAAAACACAAAATCTCCATTGGCACGTTTAAATCCTTCTGCACTATTGATATACGGTACTTCGTAATTATCCGGGAATACAAATTGTATTTGCCATAAAGCTGTATTATCTGAGCTCAGTTTTTCGAATATGATTTTATTCGAAAACATTCCTTTTTGCTTAAAGTTATACGTTTCCTTTTTTTCTTCATCTTTATAAAATGTAACCGTCGACCAAGTTTCTTCTTTTGCTGGTTCAACAACAGATTCCTGAGTTTCTGTTGCAGAAGTTTCTGTTTCGCTTTCCTCTTCATCACTTTCCTCAGGTGCCGATGGTCCGCGATAAACAGATTCATAAGGTTCTTTATCTGACTTGTCTGTAGTAACTTTTAAATCTGAGTTTATTGTAAATCTTTTATTCGTTGCATAATAGGAACCATCGGCACTTGTGTTTTCTGTTCCTTCAATATACAAACCACCATCACTATTCAATTTTATTTTATCTATTTTCGTATCTACGTACTGGTCAAAAACATTGATTTTTACAAGTTTAAGATTAGTGTCGAGTATTGCGACAAACGGCATTTGCTCCACTTCAGACTTTCCAACTTGTCCATAAACACAGATTTTACCTTTTAGATATTCTACAGAAAAATTACCTGTTGGTATATACGAAATACCTTTTTCCTGAAAAGATTTTAGGAATATCGATTCCATTGATTTACTAACCGTTTCATAACCTGAGTAGGTATTATTAAATTTTAGTTTATCGATATGATATTCTTTTAAGTTATAGCGCACTCTTCCTTCTCCAGTTTGTTCTTCAACGGACTGAGTTAAAGTTCTATCTTCTTTTTTGATAAATAATGTAAACCCGCCCTGATTGTCTGTTTCAACCTGAGTGGTAAAAAGTTCATACTTCGTTTTAGGTTTTAATGCCAGTTTTTGCTTTTTTATTTCTTTCCCTTCTTTATCGAGTATTAAAACAAAAGCAGCTGTATTGTTACGATTTTCATCACTTTCTTCGATAACGAAAAGCATATTTCCGTTGGCTAACGCATGAACGCCTTCAAGAGATCCGGTTTTCATATCCCATTTATATTGCCATAATTTGGTTGAATTGTATTTTTTCGAAAAATGAATAACTGATTTAACTTTCAGTTTTTCATTGCCAGGTATCGGCTCATCCTTTTGATAGTTTTTGTCAATAGTTACAGGAATGGTCTTTTTTTCAGAGATTTCCCCATCATTTTGAGTGTTTTCTTTTTTACAGGAAATTTGAATCAGAATAAAAAAAAGTATTAAAGCGCGAGATAGACCTATTTTATAGTTCATTACGGTGGTTTTGGTTATTAACAAGCACGAAAATACTATTATTTTTTTAAGTTTTTTCTTAAATCAACAACGATTAAAAAGCTTCTAAAAAGCATCAAAATTTATTTTAAAGATGTTGTAAAGTCAAATAGAAACCTGCTGAATTTTTTATTGGTGAGATTTTTTTTAACTTTGAATAAATACGAATAGAGAAAATTTCTCTTTTTTAAATCTTCAGAAACCTCCGCAATGAAACTAACCAAGACTTTTAAAGCCTTTTTTGACAATGAAAAATCAGGAGGATTACTCTTACTATTTGTTACGATTATATCTCTTTACTTGGCGAATTCTGCTGTTCAGACAGATTATATTGCTTTTTGGGAAAAAGACTTAGGCGGTCATTCGATCACACACTGGATTAACGATGGTTTAATGACCATTTTCTTTTTATTGATTGGCCTGGAATTAGAACGCGAAATCTATCATGGTGAATTATCGAGTATAAAAAACGCTTCATTACCAATCATGGCGGCTTTTGGCGGAATGCTGGTTCCTGCCGCTATTTTCCTGGCTTTAAATTTTGGAACTGCAACACAAAACGGGGCAGGAATTCCTATGGCAACTGATATAGCGTTTGCCATTGGGATTTTATCTCTTTTAGGAAAAAGAGTTCCGGCATCATTAAAAGTTTTTTTAACCGCCTTGGCAGTTATTGATGATCTGGGAGCTATTATAGTTATTGCTATATTTTATACGACTTCAATCGCTTTTGTAAATCTTGCCATTGCTTTAGGAATATGGGGCTTCTTGTTTATTTTGAATCGAATGAAAATTCAAAACCTGATTCCTTATTTAGTTGGAGGAATTGCCATGTGGTACTTTATGCTTAATTCGGGAGTTCATGCTACCATTACCGGTGTTATATTGGCTTTTGTCATCCCGTTTGGAGATGGCGGCGAAAAATCTTCTTCCTATAAACTGCAGCACTTTTTACATAAGCCTGTTGCTTTTGTGATTTTACCGCTATTTGCTATTGCCAATACATGCATCGCTATAGAATCTGACTGGCATCAGGGGCTAAATCATCCTAATACGTACGGTATTATTCTTGGTTTAGTAATAGGAAAGCCATTAGGAATTGTACTTTTTTCTTCGATTGGAGTAAGTGCCGGTTTGTGCGCTTTGCCCAAAAGTCTAAAATGGGCGCATATTCTGGGCGCAGGAATGTTAGGCGGAATTGGTTTTACAATGTCTATTTTTATTACACTTTTAGCCTTTAAAGATCCTGAAGTTATTGTTTTTTCTAAAATAGCTATCCTTATTGCATCCGTACTTTCCGGAATCTTTGGATTTGTTTATTTGAAATATATTTTGACAAGAAATAAAACCACTTGATTTTATGAATTCTATATCTAAAATTACGGCTGTATTTGTACTTGCATTGCTAGTTTTGGCCTGCAATAATAAACCAAAACCTGCAATCGAAAAAGATGCTTCTACATCAAAAGTTTCGCTTCAAACAAACACAAATAAAGAATTGATTGAAGGTGTATATGAAACACAACCGGAATCCGATAATAGTGATGAGTGCCAAATTTCGATTGAAATAAGCAAAACGAAAACGAGTTATTCTTATTTTCTAAAAACAAAAATTCGAGAATTAAAAGGTATTGCCAATCTAACAACCAACGAATCCGGAGAGAAAATTATCGTTTTAGAAGGCATCGAATGGGACGAATATGAAGGTGACATTAGCCGTGAAGAAGAAAATGATTCTATCGCTGATTCAGGAACAAATTCTCAAGAATTAAAAATCCCTGTAGGAATTGGCGCTAGCTACACCAAAGATACTCTCACGATTCAGAATTACGGAAACGCTATGAATTCTTATACTAAGCTTTCAGAATGTGGCAGGAAATATATACAGCTGATTAAGAAATAAATTCCAATCTTTTGAAATTCCAAATTCCAATTAACTAATGCTGCAAATGAATAAAATTCGTCAAATAATTCTTCTTTCAGTTTTACTTATCACCCTACTTACCGGATTTATATTCTATGAAATAAAAACTTATCAATCTACTTATTTAGTTTGCGCAATGCCTGTTCCTGCGTATTGCGGAAATCCTGATTTAACAGAAAATGAAACAAAGGGAAGAGAAATTTTCAATTCAAATTGTGCAGCGTGTCACAAACTAGACGCAAGAAGTACCGGACCAGCACTTCGCAACATAGATTCACTTGTAATTACAAAATGGATGATTGGTAAAAACCACAAAATTGACAGTACTAAAATCGATAAATTAGGAATGGATTATCACAGAACGATGTTTAAAGATTTTGTAAATGAAGAAAATCTTGCATTAATAATAGATTATTGTTCAAGAACACGTTATTAAATTCCAATTAACTACAATATTGTCATTTCGACCGAAGGAAGAAATCAAACGCGGGATTCGACAAAGATTGACAAGTTTCTTTGCGGGGTTTCTAGTGTGACTTCTTAGCGTCGAAGTGACAAACTATGACGATAACTAGCATCTCAAAAACAAAAAAAAATCCCAAACCTCAACAAAGTTGGAATTTGGGATTTTTAAAATATTTGAATTTCTTTAAAAACTAACCTTTGATTTGTTTCAAAGAAGTCTTAATACCTTTTATTAAAGATGAACTAAAGCCATTGTGTTCCATTTCGTTCAATCCTACGATTGTACAGCCTTGCGGAGTTGTTACACGGTCGATTAATTGTTCAGGATGTACTTTTTCCTCCAGTAACATTTTTGCAGCTCCTTTTACAGTTTGTGCTGCAATGGCTAATGCGGTTTGAGAATCAAAACCTATTTCGATTCCCGCTTGCATCGAAGCACGAATATATCTTAAAGCATAAGCTGTTCCGCATGCTCCAAGAACTGTTGCTGCATCCATCAGCTTTTCGTCGATTACAGGGGCAGTTCCTAAATCCTGAAACAAGTCAACAATTGGCAAAGCTTTTTCTCTGTCCTTTTCAGGAAAAGAAATACAGGTTGCCGATTCGCCAAACTGTGCGGCGATATTGGGCATAATACGAATTACCGGAAAAGCATTGTTTGTTTTTTCCTGAAGTACATCCAAAGATAAACCGCTTACTGCCGAAGCAATTGTTTTGCCTTGAATTGCCGGCAAAATTTCAGCCAAAACAGTATCAACCTGATACGGTTTTATGGTTAAAATCACCACATCGGCCTCCTGAATATTATGTTTATTATCTGATGAAACTGTAATTCCGTACTCTGTTAAATATTGAATACTGGCGATGTTTCTTCTTGTAACGGTAACCTGGTTGTTTTTGGAGAATTTAGCAATTCCCAAGGCTATAGAAACCCCAAGATTTCCTCCCCCTATTATATGTACTTTCATTGCTTATTTATTGGCTGGTTAATAGCATATTTTTCAGCCACAAATTACACAGATTTTACAGATCTTAAATCACTGCATTCTACTAATTTGTTGCAAAAACTTAGAAACCAAGAATCAATTTGGCTACTCCAAAATAGAGCATAATTCCAAATACGTCATTGGTTGTAGTAATAAACGGACCCGTTGCGATTGCAGGGTCAATTTTATTTTTATGTAAAAATAGCGGCACCAGAGTTCCTAAAGTCGCAGCAAATAAAATTACTACAATCATCGAAATTGAAATCGCAATTCCCACCAAATATTGCTGGTACATTACAGAATGATAGGCCAATAAAAGTAATGATATGATAGTTCCTGATATCATAGAAACACTAATTTCTTTACTAAAATAACCTCTGCTAAATTCTTTCAGCGTTCCGTTTGCCAATCCCTGCACCACAATTGCCGATGCCTGAACACCAATATTTCCTGCGGTCGCAGAAAGTAACGGTACAAAAATAATTAAAGTAGAATATTTTTGAAACGTAGCTTCGTTTCCTTTTAATACAAACGACGCCACAATTTCGATCACCATACCTATCAAAAGCCATGGCAAACGTGCTTTTGTAAGTTCCAGAACGCTATCATTAGATTCTACGTCCTGTGTAATACCTGCCGCTAACTGATAATCTTTATCTGCCTCATCCTTGATTACATCTAAGATGTCATCAATAGTAATCCTGCCTACTAAACGTCCAAGTTCATCTACAACCGGAATCGCCTCCAAATCGTATTTTTGCATGATACGTGCTACCTCAACATCTTCAGTATCTACGTTTACAAAATTTAATTTTCGGATATAAATGTCACCAATTTGAGTTTTGGTAGAAGTTGTCAATAAATCTTTTAATGATAATCTCCCCTTTAAGCGGTTTTCATCATCAACAACATAAATAGAGTGTACTCTTGAAACATTTTCTGCCTGAATACGCATTTCTTTTACACAAGTTAGCACATTCCAGTTTTCATTGACTTTTACCAACTCTTTTCCCATCAAACCACCGGCAGAATTTTCGTCGTAACGCAACAAATCGACAATGTCTTTTGCGTGTTCTACGTCAAGCATCTCGGAGATTACCTCGGCTTTTATTTCTTGAGAAAGTTCACCAATAATATCGGCCGCATCATTTGTTTCAAGCTCATCAAGCTCCTCTGCAATTTCTTTAGGCGAAAGTCGGCTTAAGATGTTTTCACGCAGGTCATCTTCCAGTTCAAGAAGAATTTCGGCTGTTTTATCACTATCTAAAACCTTAAAGATATAAGTTGCCTCGTCAAAATCCAGTTCATCGAGGATTTCGGCTATATCGGCATGGTGCAGATCATTCAATAAAACTTCAAGTGCTTTGTCGTTTTTATTAACAATATGCTCTTCTAACTGGTGGATTAATTCTTTGCTAACTTTGAACTCCATCGGCTTCTATTTTTTGAGTCAAAACAATAAATTCGTCGACGCTAAGCTGCTCAGGACGCTTATCAAAGATAGTGTCTAATCGCAATTCATCAGATAAATTTAATGTTTTCAAACTGTTACGTAATGTTTTTCGTCTTTGCTGAAAAGCAGTTTTTACAACTGTAAAAAACAACCTTTCACCACACGGAAGGCTATAATCTTCCTTTCGGGTCATTTTCATCACACCCGACTTGACCTTGGGCGGAGGAATAAAAACGTTTTCATCTACGGTAAACAGATACTCTGTATCATAGAAAGCCTGGGCCAATACGGATAAGATTCCGTAAGCCTTTGAGCCTTTTTTCTCGCAAATTCTTTCAGCAACTTCCTTTTGAAACATCCCCGAAAATTCCGGAATCTGATGTTTGAATTCTAAAGTTCTAAAAACGATTTGCGTTGAAATATTATAAGGAAAATTTCCAATAATAGCGAATTGTTTATTTTCATAAACCTCGTTTATATTGTATTTCAGGAAATCCTGAGAGATAATTTTATCTTTTAGTTTTGGATAATTTTCACCCAAATACACCACAGACTCTCCATCAATCTCAATCACGTGCGTGTTAACGGGTTTCTCAAGCAAATACTTAGTCAACACACCCATCCCTGGTCCTATTTCTAAAACCTCATCGTATCCTTTTAAACTTAAAGTATCTGCAATTGCTTTGGCGATACTTTCATCTTTCAGGAAATGTTGTCCTAAATGTTTTTTGGCTTTTACTTTTTCCATTTTCTTTTTTATTTGCCGCGAAGGCACTAAGGTATTTTTGCCACTAAGGCGCTAAGACACAAAGTTTTATTTTTTATTTCTGTTTTGTGAGATTTGCCACAAAGGCGCTAAGTTACAAAGTTTTATTTTTTATTAATTTCTCGTAACTGTTGAATATCTAATAAATCCTTTGCTCTATTTGCTTTAATTTTACTTGTGATCAAATCCTCTAAAGACAGTACATTCCATTTTAAAAATGTTTTGCCATTAACTGTTGTTTCCTCACTATCATTATAAGCCTCTTCAAAAGTTTTGTTTACCGAAAATTTGGTTATCAATTCCAAATCTAAATCAACAGGAGAAAATTTTATTGATATATTTTGTTGTTGTTGTTTTACATTTTCAGGAAAATCATCAATTTCATATCCCATCTCATTAAAAACAAGCACCAACTTCTTAAAATTTTCATCGGTCGTTTCTATCCAAAAATCTACATCTGCTGAGTGTCTCTGATATCCATGAAAATTTACAGCTCCACCACCCACCATAAGCATTCGGACATTATGTTTGGCAGCTAATGCAATAAATTCATCAATATTCTGATCCCAAAGCTTTGACATTCTATTTTGATTTTATAACAATTATAAAATTGTCTTTGTTTTTGTCTACTTTATTCTTCACAGGAAATCTGCTTATTCTCTCACTTAAACGTAAAAAACTATAAAATCTTTCAACTTTAGACAACTTCAAAAAATCCTCTTGCTGTTGTTTATTACTTTCTTCTTTAGTTTGAAATCTAATTTCCATAATTTTCTATTTTTACTGAGACTGAAAACCGAGACTAACATTTTAGATTTTAATGCTCCGAAATCACTTCCAATTCTGTTCTGAAAGAAAGCATTTTATCAGCAAATAAAGACAAGGCTTCCTGATGAAATTTTGGTTCGTCTTCGATATAATATTGATCTAAAGTTTCTTTACTATCGGTAACATATTGAACAGAATACGTAATTCCGCCCATTTCTTCTTCTATCAAAACCCTAACGATTCTTGCCGAAGAAAATTTATTAGTAGCCAGGATTTCCGGTATATGTTTTTCCTGCATCCATTTTAACCATTGGTCGTGAACGCTCTCGTGTATATTTGTGGTAACGTTGTATATAATCATTTTTTTAGATTTTGGACTTCTTAGACATTAGACTACTTAGATTTTAGAAAAGTCTAAAAATCTAAGTAGTCTAACAATCTAAAAATCTATTTTATAAATTCTTGTCTCCTCTTAACTCTCGGTATTTTTTTCTAGCATCAACAAAGTAAATACTGTCCTGATGATTAAAAATTACCTTTTCATACAAAGGTTTTGCTTTTTCTGTATCTTTCAATTCGTCATTGTAAATTTCTGCCGAAAAAAACAGTGCTTCATCTACATAAATTCCGTCGCTATGATTGTCAATGATTTGTTGGTATTGGCTTAAAGCCGAATTAAAATCTTTTTGACTTTCATAAATTTTACCTAAACGCAACAATGTTACAGCTTCTATTTCTTGTCCTTTAAAGCTTTTTAAAATACTCTGAAACTGAGCAATTGCTTCGGTTTTTTTATTCTGATAAATTAAAAAATCACCTTTTGCGAATTGTTTTAATGCCGTTTGTGTCGAATCAGCAACGGTATTATCATTAATCAATAAAAAATATTCCAGAGCATCATTGGCTATCAATTGTGTGTTTGCTGCTTTCAGCTCTTTAAATTGCTTCAAAGCCCACTCAAAGTCGCCTTTGTAATAACTTGTTTTCGCCGCTTTTAAACTGGCTTCGTGCGCCATGACATCATTCTTTAAATCCAATTGAATTTGCGAATAATAAATCAACGCCTGATTGAACTTTTCTTCTAAAAGCAAGATGTCCGCCAACTCCATCTTCGCATCTGCTTTTTGATAATCATTCAAGTTTAATTCTAATGCTTTTTTAACGATTGCCTTCCCTTCTTCAGTCTTTTTAAGATTAAAAGCCAGGAAATGCGCTTGAATTATTTGCAAAGATAAGGTAAAAGGAGTTATTTCATAGGTTACAAGCAATTGTTGTAACTCTGTATTGATAATTGGATAGTCTTTTTCCTGTGCTTTATCGATTTTAATTTGCATTAAATACGAATTGGTCTGAATCAATAAGTCTAAATCTTTGGTATTTAAAAGAATAAAATTGAGAATTTCCGAAGCGGTCTCGGTGTCATCTTCATTCAAAGCAAACTGACTTAAATTAACAATGCTCGAAAGCGATTCAGGTTCGCGTTTGTAAATGGCTTTTTCCTGTATAAAGGCTTTACCAAATTCTTTTTGCTGTACATAAAACCAACTCAGGTAATGATTCCAGAATACATCTTGATCTTTTTGCGTTCTAAGAATTAATGCTTTACGCATGGCATCTTTAAAAGCCGTATTATCTGTTTCGCCATTCATGAAACGGGATAATTGTGTCTGAATTAAATTGGCGTTTTGAGGACTATTGTATGATTCTGTCAATAAAAGTTCGATCATCTGATCGGTCTTTCCTAACTGACCGTACAACATCCCAATCTGGAAATTGAAATTATAATTTGGCTGTATCTGCATTGCGGTTTGATATGCTTTTAAGGCATATTCGAGCAATACTTTTTTCTCGAAAGAATTACCAATTCCGTAAACATCATTGGGACTTGTTTTTATTTTTTCGATTGCCTGCTCGTAGTAACCTTTGGCTTTAGCCTCATTTTTTTGCAATTGAAAATTATACCCTAATTCTACTAAAAAAACGCCTTGTTTGTATCTGTTATAGCGATCCTGAATCACTTTTTGAGCCAGATCAAACTGTTGCAATTGCTGATAACAATCGATCGTTCTTAAAAAATATTGGGTATTAGACGGTGAAATTTTCAGCAGCTCTTCATAACTGATTTTAGCTTTTTCGAAATCACCTTTGTCGTAGTAATATTGCGCCAGTTGTTCATTTTGTGAAAATGCAAAACCCGACCATAATAAAACGATATAAATAAAGATGTTTTTCATAATTCAGTCTTTTTTTTCAGTTTACAGTCTCGGTCTCAGTTTTCAGTCTCAGTTTTCAGTTTTCGGTCTCAACATTAGTCCAATTCACTGTAAACTGCGACTGTGACTATAAACTAGATTTCGGTCTCAACATTAGTGCAATTCACTGTAAACTGCGACTGTGACTGTAAACTAGATTTCGGTGTCAATATTAGTGCAATTCACTGTAAACTGCGACTGCACACTAAACCTTCTTCGATTTCCAAATCATCAAAGTGATACCTATTAAAATAAAAGGAATACTTAACACTTGTCCCATATTAATAATCATATCATTCTCGAAAGCTTCTTGATTCTCCTTGAAAAATTCGATTATAAATCGGGCTACAAACATTAAAGTTAAGAAACATCCAAAGATAAACCCGTCTGCATTTTTAAACTTTTCTGTTTTGTACAAATAAAGTACAATACCAAAAATTAATAAATAGGCAAATGCTTCATACAACTGTGTAGGATGTCTCGGGATCATATCATCTCTTTGAAAAACAACTCCCCAATTTCCGTTCGTTGGTTTTCCGTAGATTTCAGAATTCATAAAATTACCGAACCTGATAAAAGCCCCTGTAACCGGAACTCCAATCGCCATTTTATCTAAAATCCATAAGAACTTAACATTGTATTTTCGGCAATATAAAATCATTGCGATCAAAACACCAATCGATCCTCCGTGACTTGCCAGACCCTGATAACCCACAAATTTATAAACTCCTGCTACTTTCTGAATAGGTAAAAGAATTTCTATGGGATGCTGTAAAAAATAAGACGGTTCATAAAAGAAACAATGCCCTAATCGCGCGCCTAAAATGGTTCCAACAATTACATAAACCAATAAACTATCCAGATTATCCAGCGAAAGATGTTCTTTTTTATAAATACTTCTTACGATATAATATCCCAGTAAAAGTCCGATGGCAAAAAGAGCTCCATAATATTTTAAAGGAAAACTATCCGTAATCATGACAATAACAGGATCTACATTCCAATTTAAAATTCCGTTACTCATAATAGGTTCTTTATTAAAGCATTCAGTCGCAGTTTACAGTCACAGTCAAAAACTGTAAACTGTCACTGCGACTGTACACTTATTTTAATCTTAATTTATAATATCAAATCCGCAGTAAGGGCGTAAAACTTCTGGAATTACGATTCCTTCGGGAGTTTG
>Ga0247740_1000521_pt1 | contig 18398 bp, 21 predicted proteins | sample UWRJL148409B2_FD_180942 | JGI IMG/M metagenome (GOLD analysis project Ga0247740, IMG submission 180942) | Plant litter microbial communities from Arlington Agricultural Research Station in Wisconsin, United States - UWRJ-L148-409B-2 | ecosystem: Environmental > Terrestrial > Plant litter >...
GGGTTCGATTGTCACGCCGGGGTCGGAGGATCCGATGCCTAACAGGTCGTCCAAGTTGCTGGACGGCGTGGGGGAAACCAAAACGGAGAGGACCTTCGGGTAGTCGGGGAAACGAACTCGAACGACGTTACGCGATTAACTGCGCTGCCTCAAATTGTCACAGGAACATAACAGGCTGCCCTGCAACGACGGCGCGAGTCGCCGGAATCAGCCGGGCGGGTAGAGGTACGTCGCGGAACCGGCGGCGATGACGCGCTGGCTGTAGGCGTGGTAGTTGCCGTAGTTGTACTCCTCGAGGAGCACCGAGCCGTCGGCCAGGACCTCCTTGACGTACGCCACGTGCATGTAGCCGGTGACCGCCACGGCGCCCGCGATGGGCGTGCCGCTGACGGGCCAGCCGTGTGCGTTCCACGCGCTCTCCCACTGGTTGGCGCTGCCGCCACCGGGGGTGAGGTTGCCCCAGTCCCACTTGAACGGACCGGTGAAGCCGGCGTCGCGGTTCAGGCGCCACGCCACGAAGTCGACGCACTCGCCGTAGTAGTAGCGGAGGGGCGAGAGCCCTTCCATGCCGGCCCACGGGTAGTCGTCGCCGGCCTGGCGCGGGCCTGGGTCGCGGTAGACGTAGGAGGAGGCGAGGGTCTGAGCTGCTGCGGCCGCGGCGTTGGCGGCGGCGAGCTCCTCAGGCGTGGTGGCGGTGAAGGCGTCACGCGCGGCGGCGAGGGAGTCGGACTGCGACGACACGGAGACGGACTGTGCGCCCATGCTCGACACGACAGCGCCCTTCGTCTCGACAGGGCTAACCGCGTACGCGGGGAGAGCCACGACAGCGAACATTCCGCCCACTGCCGCCATGGTCAACAAAACGCTTGCCGGGTTCTTGCGCGCCCCCTTGAGGGTGCGTTTACTGCGTTCATCCAAAGTTACGTATTCCCCTCGGTGGTGCTGGGACCTCATCCAACCTAGGTGAACTGACACTTAACGCGCAAGACAAGGGCTCTATGCCGCGGGGGCAAGGTACTCCTCCCAGTCGGGCAGAGCCCGCTCCACGCCGCGCACCAGCCACGTGGTCCCGTGGGGCGGGCGGGGGGTCATCCGGAGGTTCCACGACATCTCGGCCGGGGTGCGGTCGCCCTTGATGTTGTTGCAGCGAAGGCAGCAGGCCACTAGGTTCTCCCAGCTGTCCTTGCCCCCGCGCGAGCGCGGCATAACGTGGTCGATCGTGTTCGCGGAGCCGCCGCAGTAGCCGCAGCGGTGGTTGTCGCGGCGCAGCACACCGCGCCGCGAGACGGGCACGTGGCGGCCGCTGGGAATTCGCACATAGTTGCGCAGGATGATCACCGACGGGCGATCCCACGCCCCGGTCGAGCCCCAGACGGGATGCTCGGTGTCGGCGGCCACGATCGTCGCCTTCTGGTTCATCACCAGGACCAGTGCCCGCTTGAAGGACACGACGGCGAGGGGCTCGTAGCCCGCGTTCAGGACAAGAGTGCGCAAGTGTCATCCTCTCGAAAGAGCCTGCACGGCTTGCAGGCGTTCGACTTCCCTGAGGGTCACGCATCAAGGGGAGCTGCAGGTAAACAAAAAGGCACCGTCGTAAGACGATGCCTGATGGTTACAGCGTGCTGTGCCGTATGTAGAAGCGCGCGCGCGCACCCTTGGTTTGGGTGCTGCGTGCGATCGACATTCGGCTCTCCGGTTCATGAATGAATCCCAAGAGCTACAGGGTAACCCAGAAGTTGTGCGCCAACTTTCGTCGGCACGCTACTACTTGGTTACGAAGATGTGAACGGCGACCTCGTTGGGCAGCTCGAGGCCCTCGCCGAAGCCGTCGACCTGCACGAAGACGTACGAGCCGGCGGCCGAGATGGTCGCGGTCGCGCCGGGCAGGACTCCGGCGGCCTGCAGCTGCTGCAGGAGCTCGGGCTCGAACTGCACGGGCTCACCCAAGCGACGGATGACCCTGCTCTGGCCCTCGGTCGAACCGTTGACCGCGTCGAGGAGATTGATGACGCCGTCCATGAACGCAGGAGCCGGGGCATCCCCGAGTTCTTCGAGACCGGGGATCGGGTTGCCGTAGGGCGACTCGGTGGGGTGGTCGAGCATCTCCAGGAGGCGGCGCTCGACCTGCTCGCTCATGACGTGCTCCCAGCGGCAGGCCTCGTCGTGCACGTAGGCCCAGTCGAGCCCGATCACGTCGGCGAGGAGGCGCTCCGCGAGGCGGTGCTTGCGCATGACGTGCACGGCGCGGCTGCGACCCTCGACGGTGAGCTCGAGGTGGCGGTCGCCCTCCACGTTCACGAGACCGTCGCGCTCCATGCGGCCGATGGTCTGCGAAACCGTCGGACCGGAGTGGCCGAGACGCTCAGAGATGCGGGCCCGAAGGGGGATGATGTGCTCTTCTTCGAGGTCGAGAATGGTGCGCAAGTACATCTCGGTTGTGTCCACGAGATCCGTCATGTTCCCAGACTAACCGGATGCCGCCGGTAGCATGGTGCACATGCCCAGCCTGACCATTCCTTCTTCCTTGCTGCCTGCTGACGGAAGGTTCGGGTGCGGCCCCTCCAAGATCCGTCCGGAGCAGCTCGAGCACCTTCTCGCGTCCTCCGCGCTGTTGGGCACCTCCCACCGGCAGGCTCCTGTGAAGGACCTCGTCGGCCGCGTGCGGTCGGGTCTCGGCTCCCTCTTCAACCTCCCCGACGGCTACGAGGTCGTCATCGGCAACGGCGGCTCGACGGCGTTCTGGGATGCGGCTGCGTTCTCCCTCATTCTCAACCGCAGCGAGAACCTGACGTTCGGCGAGTTCGGTGCCAAGTTCGGCCAGGCGGCCGCGGCGCCCTTCCTCGCGGCTCCCCACATCGTGAACGCTCCGGCGGGCTCACGGGCCGAGGTCGAGATCGTGGACGGCATCGACGTCTACGCGTGGCCGCAGAACGAGACGTCGACGGGCGTGATGGCTCCGGTCATCCGTGTCGATGCGCCCGACGCCCTCACCGTGATCGACGCGACTTCGGCCGCGGGTGGAATCGACTTCGATGCCTCCCAGGCCGACGTCTACTACTTCGCGCCGCAGAAGAACTTCGCGTCGGACGGCGGCCTCTGGTTCGCCCTCTTCTCCCCCGCGGCGATCGAGCGCGTGTTCTCGATCGCGGCGTCGGGCCGGTACATCCCCGAGTTCCTGTCGCTGAAGAACGCGATCGACAACTCGCGCCTCAACCAGACCCTCAACACCCCCGCACTCTCCACGCTGCTGCTGCTCGAGAACCAGGTCGACTGGATCAACGACAACGGCGGCCTCGCCTGGGCCTCGGCGCGCACGCTCGAGTCGTCGTCGGCGCTCTACGACTGGGCGACCGCGTCGACCTACGCAACCCCGTTCGTGGTCGACCCGTCACACCGGTCGCAGGTCGTGGTGACCATCGACTTCGACGAGTCGGTGGATGCCGCCGCCGTCGCATCCGCGCTCCGCGCCAACGGCATCGTCGACACCGACCCCTACCGAAAGCTCGGCCGCAACCAGCTGCGCGTGGCGACGTTCGTCGCCATCGACCCCTCCGACGTGCGCCAACTGATCTCGTCGGTCGAGTACGTCGTCGAGAACCTCTAACGGCACCTCGTGGCGTGGTCGAGTGAGTCCGACGCCTGGCTGACGACGCTGCGCCCTGACGGCAGCCCGCAGACGACGCGCGTGTGGTTCTGCGTGCTCGACGACACGGTGTGGATCTCGACCGGCGACCGCGCCCTGAAGTGGCGCAACGTCAGCGCCGACCCGCGCGTCACGGTCGCGATCGACGGCAGGGAGGCCGGGGTCGTTCAGGGGGTCGCTGAGCTGCACAACGACGCAGGCGCTCGTCCCGATGTCATCCGCGAATTCGCGGCCAAGTACAACGGCTGGGATGCCGCCGCCGACGTGCCCGGGTGGGGCGGACGAGTTCTCATCTCGGTTCCGGTGGGGACTTTCCGCCCGGCGTGAGGTCGGCCACGCCATACGTCGCCCCACCGGACGGCCGCTACTCTGGGGGCGTGCGCTTATGGCTGAAGGACTCCGAACGGCGACCGGACCCGACCCCGGTGCAGACGGACGACCGTAAGGCGTTCCTCGTCGGGATCGCCCTGTGGGTCGTCGGGCTCGCGGTGTTCGTGATCGTGCTGCCGATGCTCGTCGAGCAGCGCAACACCTGGTGGCTGTGGACGTGCGTCGCCGGGCTGGCCATCGGGCTCATCGGTCTGCTGTGGACCAACTGGCGGCAGCGCACCGACCAGTAGCCGCTCAGTAGGTGCGGTCTACCTCTTCGTCGGAGTCGTCGTCATCCTCGTCGTCATGGGAGTCCTCGTCGGAATCCGTGTCGAGGTCGTCGATGTCGACGCCGTCGAGGTCTCCCCCGTGCAGCACGTCGTTGCCGAGCACGTCGTCCTCGTCGAGTTCGTCGTCCTCGTCATCGTCGTCCGAGTCGTCGTCGTCATCCGACTCGTCGTCGTCATCCTCGTCGGAGTCGTCATCCTCGTCGTCGTCGTCATCGTCGTCGTCATGCGACTCGTCGTCAGAATCCTCGGAAGTCGGCTCAGTTCCGCCAGCCTGCGCAGCTTTGTACTCGGCGAGGCGGTCGCTCCACGGCACCCAGTCGGGCGCGAGCAGGGCGCCCTCGGCGGGCATGAGCTCGGCCTCGAGAACCGTCGGCTCCTCGCCGGGCACGTGGGCGATGGACACCGTCCAGCGCCAGTCGGGGTATCCGGGCTGCGCCGAGGCGAACAGCAGGGAGACGACGCCGTCGCCCTCGTCGGTGGTCCCAACGAACGAACCGACCGTCGCCGCCGGAGTGATCTCCAGCAGCGCCGCCCGCGCGAGGTCCTCGTACTGGTGCTCAGGCATCCAGTTCGTCCGCGACCTTGCGCAGCATCGCAGCGATCTTCGAGCTGTGTGCCTTGTCGGGGTAGCGACCGCGCTTGAGGTTGGTGCCGATCCCGTCCATGAGCTTGACGAGATCCTCGATGATGATCGCCATGTCGTCCGCGGGCTTGCGGTTCAGCTTCGCCAGCGACGGCGGAGCCTCCAGCACGCGCACGGACAGCGCCTGCGCGCCCTTCTTGCCATCGGCGATGCCGAACTCGAGCTTGGTGCCCGGCTTCACACCGGTGGTGCCCGCGGGCAGTGCGGACGCGTGGAGGAAGACTTCCTGGCCGTCATCAGAGCTGATGAAGCCGAAGCCCTTCTCGTCGTCGTAGAACTTAACCTTGCCGGTAGGCATCGCGGTACTCCTTATTGCTTGTACTCCCAAGACTAGAGGACTCGGCCGTACCCGTATCCTTGTGAATGTGGCAGACGACACCTCCCCCATCCTCTCGCAGCGCACCGAGCGCGTTCTGGCGTTCATGGTGGCCTCCGCGATCGGGCTGTCGATCCTCTGCTTCCTCGCCATCATCATCGGAACGGCCGTCGGCGCGCGCACCGCGCAGACCCAGGGCGAAGGCGCCTGGCCGGTCGTCGGAGTCCTCCCGCTGGTCGGGCTCCCGCTCGGCGCGGCGCTCCTCGTCGCCCTCATCGTGATCAGCGGCATTCGTCGGGGTCGTGAAGCGAAGGATGCCCGCAAGTAACGACACGGCCCTCGCCTTCGCGGGGCACCTGCGCACCCTCACCGATGCGCAGCTCATCGAGCTGCTCGGAGCCCGCGAACTCCGCGAGACCGGCATCAAAGACTTCTTCGACCTGGCCGACGCCCTCCTCGACCCCGACTCCGTGCAGCAGGGGCTCGCGCGCCTCGACCGCCCCACCCTCGCGGCGCTGGCCACGGTCGGCGAGCTCGGCACGACCAGCATCACGGATGCCGCAGCTCACCTGACGGCATCGGGCGCCGATGGGGCGGCCCTCGCAGCACTGCCCGAGCACCTCGCTGCCGCACAGCGCCTCGCGCTCATCATCGACAACGACGGACTGCTCACCGTGCCGCCGGCCGTCACCCGGCAACTCGAGAAGTGGCCCGAACTGGGCCTCCCCTCCCGTCAGGACCTCCTCGACGTCCCGCCCCCCACACCGCTCGCGCCGGTCAGCCAGACGGATGCCCGATTCACCGACACCGTGAGCGCCGAGCGCGCGTTCGCAACCACCACCGCGATCGTCGAGCTCGTCAGCGAGCTGCAGCACGAGTCCGCGAGGGAACTCGCGCGCGGGGGCATCGCCCTTCCGGACACCAAGAGGCTCGCGGCATCCATGGGTGTCGACATCGACGACGTGGTCGTGCTGCTCGAGATCGCGTCGCGCGCCGGTCTTGCCGCACTCGAGGGCGGTCGCTGGATGCCCACCGCGGCGAGCGCGACGTGGCTGCTCGACACCTCGGCGGATCGCTGGGCCACCCTCGCAGGGGCGTGGCTCGAGCGGCTGCCCACGGACATCCGTGCGATTCTCGGCAGCACCGCCCACGCAACCTGGGGCGAGCGCCTCGACGACTTCACGAACTGGCTTTACCCGGCGGGCGGCGAATGGATGCGGGAGCGCGTGACCATCTACACGCGCGACGCCGCCATGCTCGGTATCACCGCCCACAACGAGCCCAGCACGCCCGGTGTCGCCCTGCTCGCGCAGGGACCGGTCGAGGCCGGCCGGGCCATCGCGGGGCTGTTCCCGCCCGAGGTGGACAAGGTCTACCTGCAGCACGACCTGTCGATCGTCTCCCCCGGTCCGCTCGAGCCTGCGCTCGACTCCCGGCTGCGGTCGATGGCCGACGTCGAGGCGCGGGCGATCGCGTCCACGTACCGGATCTCGACCGCGAGCCTGTACCGGGCGATGGCGACCGGCGAGACCGCGAAGTCGATCGAGGAGTTCCTGGAGGGGATCTCGCTCACGGGCATCCCGCAGCCGCTCGCGTACCTGGTGAGCGAGGCTGCCGCCCGCTACGGACTGGTGCGCGTCGGGGCCGTCGACGGCGACCGCGCGTACGTGCGCACCACCGACGACACCATGTTGCGAACCCTGCTCGTGGACCACGGGATCTCCGCGCTCGGGCTCACCCGCGCCGGCGACCGCCTGCTCAGCCGGTTCGACCGCGACCTCGTGTTCTGGACCCTCTCGGAGGCCCGCTACCCGGTCGCCGCCGAGAACGAGAAGCGCGAGGTGATCGTGCTCAAGCGCAAGCACGCTACCCGCGCGACGACGCCTGCCGCCGACTCGACCGCGGCGCTCATCGAGCGGCTGCGCCTCGGCAGCTCGTCGGACTCCGACGAGACCGACAAGGCCTGGCTGTCACGGCAGCTCGACGTCGCGATCAAGGGCAAGCTCGCGCTGACCGTCACCATCCGCATGCCCAACGGCGACGACGTCGACTACCAGCTCGAGCCCGCGAGCATGGGCGGCGGGCGCCTTCGAGCCCGCGACCGCAAGTCGGACATCGAGCGCACGCTGCCGCTCTCGAGCATCGTGTCAGTGGGACCGGCTCTTTAGCGAAGAGACGTAGGCTGTAAGGATGCCCACGAACGGCCCCCTCATCGTTCAATCCGATCGCACCGTGCTGCTCGAGGTCGCGCATCCTCAGGCCGAGGACGCCCGACACGACCTCGCCGTCTTCGCGGAACTCGAGCGCGCCCCCGAGCACATCCACACCTACCGCATCACGCGACTCGGCCTCTGGAACGCACGCGCCGCGGGCCACAGCGCCGAGGACATGCTCGCGACGCTCGAGACGTACTCGAAATTCCCGGTGCCGCAGTCGGTCATCGTGGACATGTCCGAGACGGTCGGCCGGTACGGGCGCCTGGTCATCGAGCGCGCGGATGACGGTGCGCTCACGCTCACGGCCCTCGACGCGGCCGTGCTCAGCGAGATCACCCGAGCTCGCAAGATCGCCGGACTCCTCTTCGAGAAGCGCGGCGACCACACCTACGTCGTGCAGCCCTGGGCCCGCGGGCAGCTCAAGCAGGAGCTGCTCAAGCTCGGCTGGCCCGCCGAGGACCTCGCCGGCTACACGCCCGGCACCCCGCACGAGATCGCCCTCAACTCCGACGGCTGGAACCTGCGCCCGTACCAGGACCAGGCGATCGACAACTTCTACGCCCACGGCTCCGGAGTCGTCGTGCTCCCCTGTGGCGCCGGTAAGACCCTCGTCGGGCTCGGTGCGATGGCGGCGGGCAAGACGACCACGCTCATCCTGGTAACGAACACGGTGTCGGCGCGGCAGTGGCGCAACGAGATCCTCAAGCGCACGACGCTCACCGAGGACGAGATCGGCGAGTACTCGGGCCAGGTGAAGCAGGTGCGCCCGGTCACGATCGCGACGTACCAGATCCTCACCGCGCGCCGGAAGGGCGAGTACGCGCACCTCGCGCTGCTCGATGCGCTCGACTGGGGCCTGGTGATCTACGACGAGGTGCACCTGCTGCCGGCTCCCGTGTTCAAGCTCACGGCAGAGCTGCAGGCCCGTCGCCGCCTCGGCCTCACCGCGACGCTGGTGCGCGAGGACGGCCGCGAGGGCGACGTGTTCAGCCTGATCGGGCCGAAGCGCTTCGACGCCCCGTGGAAGGAGATCGAGGCCCAGGGCTTCATCTCCCCCGCCTCCTGCTACGAGGTGCGCATCGATCTGCCCGAGCACGAGAGGCTCGAGTACGCGGCGTCCGCGGACGACGAGCGGTACCGCCTCGCGGCGACAGCTCCCGCCAAGTTGGGTGTTGTGAAGGCCCTCGTCGAGAAGCACGCCGGCGAGCGCATCCTCGTCATCGGGCAGTACCTCGACCAGATCGACGAGCTCGCGGACGCCCTCAACGCACCCAAGCTGACCGGGGCGACCCCGGTCGACGAGCGCGAGCGGCTGTACGACGCGTTCCGCACCGGCGAGATCACGGTGCTCGTGGTGTCGAAGGTGGCGAACTTCTCCGTCGACCTGCCGGAGGCCACGGTCGCTATCCAGGTGAGCGGCTCGTTCGGCTCGCGCCAGGAGGAGGCCCAGCGCCTCGGCCGCCTGCTGCGCCCGAAGGAGAGCGGCCTGCCGGCCAACTTCTACACGCTCGTCGCCCGCGACACCGTCGACCAGGACTTCGCGCAGAACCGCCAGCGGTTCCTCGCCGAGCAGGGCTACTCGTACACGATCCTCGACGCGGACTCGCTCGAGGCCGCCTGAGGTCGTAAGCGGATCCGTCTAGGCCACTACGTCGTAGTGCCGCACGAAGAGGTCGCGGTCGATGAGGTAGCGGTCATCCTCGGGGTAGAAGACTGCGCGATCGATGTCGCGACCGGCGAAACCGACGATGGCACCCCGCGACTCCCACAGGGAGAGCGTCACGACCTCCGTGGTGCCGTCGCCGCGATCGCGGTAGACCATCCACGCGTCGATGTTGCCTGCTGTCGACTTGTAGCCGGAGAGCCCGGTCTCGACGATGTACTCGCGGTACGCGTCGCGATCGGTGGTGCGGATGACTCCGGTCCAGGTGCGCATGATCCTGCTCATACTCGATCGTGTCACAGCACCGGCGAGCACTCCCAGACAACATCCAGACAACTCGCAGATACTTACGGCATGGCTGATGGACCCAAGATTCTTATCGTCGACGACGAGCCGAACATCCGTGACCTTCTCACCACCTCCCTGCGCTTCGCCGGGTTCGCCGTTCGTGCTGTCGGTAACGGCGCACAGGCGATCTCCGCGGTGCTGGAGGAGGAGCCGGATCTCATCATTCTCGACGTCATGCTGCCCGACATGAACGGCTTCGGGGTGACCAAGCGGCTCCGGGCATCCGGCTACACGGCGCCCATCCTGTTCCTGACCGCGAAGGACGACACCGAGGACAAGATCACCGGGCTCACGGTCGGCGGCGACGACTACGTCACCAAGCCGTTCAGCCTCGACGAGATCGTCGCCCGCATCAAGGCGATCCTGCGCCGCACCATGCAGGACGACGAGGAGGCGGTCATCCGTGCCGGCGAGCTCACCATGGACCAGGACACCCACGAGGTCACGATCGGCAGCGAGCAGATCGAGCTGAGCCCCACCGAGTTCAAGTTGCTGCGCTACCTCATGCTCAACCCGAACCGCGTGCTGTCGAAGGCGCAGATCCTCGATCACGTGTGGGAGTACGACTTCAACGGCGACGCCGGGATCGTGGAGAGCTACATCTCCTACCTGCGGCGCAAGCTCGACCAGTACTCGGAGGAGCCGGTCATCCAGACCAAGCGCGGTTTCGGATACATGCTCAAGGCCGCGAGGGTCTAGCGTTGCGTCACGCCCTAAAATGAGGGTCTGATGCACGAGATCACTGAGTGGTGGAACCGGATCTCACTGCGCACCAAGATCACCGGTGTCACCGTACTGCTCCTCACCGCGGGCCTTCTCGTCGCGGGCACCGGCACGATGGCCGTGCTCCGCAACTACCTCCTCGAGGAGGTCGACGCGAAGATCACCCTCGCCGCCCAGAACCTGCAGTACAACGTTCAACTGAGCGGCACCGCGGAGAACCCGCAGTGCAGCCTGCCGACGCTGCCGAACGACTACTACCTCGCGGTGCTCGACTACGACGGCGACATCCTCTGCAACAACCGCGCGGAGGATTCCGCGCGCCCCGTCGTCGGCTCGCTCACCCTGCAGAACGTGGCCAGCACCAGCGGCGCCTTCACCCTGCCGAGCACCGCGGCCGGCGACCAGTGGCGCGTCGTCGCCCGACCGGCGACCATCAACGTCAGCACCGACTACTTCGTGATCGTGATCGGCCTCGACCTCAAAGACACGAACTCGATCGTCTCGCGGTACGCCGCCATCTTCCTGTTCTTCGGGCTCACCGTGGTGATCCTCGGCGGGGCCCTCACCCGGCTGCTGGTCACGTCGACGTTCACGCCGCTGCGCGAGGTGGAGGCGACGGCGGCACGCTTCGCCGAGGGCGACTTCAACCAGCGCCTCGCGGGCGCGACCCCGAACACCGAGGTCGGCCGTCTCAACCGCTCGCTCAACGCGATGCTCGGCAGGATCGACCGCGCCTTCGCCGACCGCGCGAAGACGATCGACCAGATGCGCCGCTTCGTCGGTGACGCCTCCCACGAGCTGCGCACCCCGCTCGTCTCGGTGCGGGGCTACGCGGAGCTGTACCGAATGGGCGCCCTCACCAAGCCCGAGGACGTCGCCCAGGCCATGGAGCGCATCGAGAAGGAGGCGATCCGCATGGGCGAGCTCGTCGAAGACCTCCTCGAGCTCGCGCGCATCGACGAGGCGAAGCCGCTGCAGCTCGCCGAGCTCGACCTCGTCCCCCTCGCCCAGGACGCCGCGCTCGACGCGATGGCCTCCTCACCGAACCGCGTGGTGACGGTCGTCGGCACGGATGCCCCCGCGCAGGCCGCGCCCGCGGCCCCTGCTCCCGAGCCCGTGGCGACAGAACCCACCCCCACGGCCAGCATCTCCACCGGTCCGCTCGCGTTCGCGGGAGCCCTTGCCCGCCTCACCGCACGCCGCGCCCGCGCGAGCCGCGCCGCCGGCGAGGCGGTCACCATCCCCGAGCCGCCCCCCGCCGAGCTGCGCGCGGTAGTGCTCGCGGAGGAGAACAAGATCCGGCAGGTCGTGGCCAACCTGGTGGGCAACGCGATCCGGTTCACGCCCGACGGCTCCCCCATCGAGATCGGCGTCGGCGTCGATGCCGAGAAGCGGATTGCGATCATCTCCGTGATCGACCACGGCGAGGGCATCCCGCCGCAGATCCGGGAGAAGATCTTCGAGCGCTTCTGGCGGGCGGACAGCTCGCGCCAGCGCGCGACCGGCGGTAGCGGCCTGGGGCTGGCGATCGTCGCGGCCATCATCGCCGCGCACCAGGGCGAGGTCGAGGTCGTGGAGACCCCGGGCGGCGGCGCGACGTTCCGCGTGATGCTTCCGCTCCTCCCCACAGCCACGGATTCGTCGCCCGCCCCCACCGTGGCCTGACGCGCCCGTCAGGCGCGCGCTGCGCCACTACCGTCGTGCGCATGACCAGATACCAGGTAGACAGTGAGGCGGTCTTCACCGCCACGGGAGCCGTGCGCTCCACCATCGCTCGCATCCAGTCGGAGGTGGGCGGGCTCGATGCCCAGCTCACGAACCTCCAGTCCTCGTGGACAGGCCAGGCTGCGACGGCCTTCGCGGGCGTCATCGCCGAATGGCGGGCGACCCAGCGCCGCGTCGAGGAGACCCTCGGCTCGATCAATCAGGCGCTCACCCACGCGGGCCAGCAGTACGCCGACATCGAGGCGGCGAACGCGCGCCTGTTCGTGCGCTAGCCGGGAACGACAAAGGGCGGCCCTCCGAGGAGGACCGCCCTTTGTTGCGTTGAGACTTAGAAGTCCATGCCGCCCGACGGGTCACCCATCGGAGCCTGGTTCTTCTCCGGCTTGTCAGCCACGACCGCCTCGGTCGTGAGGAACAGGCCGGCGATCGACGCGGCGTTGAGCAGCGCGGAGCGCGTGACCTTCACCGGGTCGTTGATTCCCGCAGCGAGCATGTCGACGTACTCACCGGTCGCGGCGTTGAGGCCCTGGCCGACGGGGAGGTTGCGGACCTTGTCCACAACCACACCGGGCTCGAGGCCCGCGTTGAGCGCGATCTGCTTGAGCGGGGCGTCGATGGCCACGCGCACGATGTTCGCGCCCGTTGCCTCGTCACCCAGGAGGCCCTTGATGGCCTCGGACTCGAACGCAACCTTGCCGGCCTGGATGAGTGCGACGCCACCACCGGCGACGATGCCCTCTTCGACGGCGGCCTTCGCGTTGCGAACGGCGTCCTCGATGCGGTGCTTGCGCTCCTTGAGCTCGACCTCGGTTGCGGCACCGGCCTTGATGACCGCGACACCACCGGCGAGCTTGGCGAGACGCTCCTGGAGCTTCTCACGGTCGTAGTCGCTGTCGGTGTTCTCGATCTCGGCACGGATCTGCTTGACGCGGCCTGCGATGGCCTCCTGGTCGCCCGAGCCCTCGATGATCGTGGTCTCGTCCTTGGTGATGACGACCTTGCGTGCACGACCCAGCAGGTCGAGCGTCGCGTTCTCGAGCTTGAGGCCGACCTCCTCGGAGATGACCTGGCCGCCCGTGAGGATGGCGATGTCCTGCAGCTGCGCCTTGCGACGGTCGCCGAAGCCCGGAGCCTTGACGGCGACGGACTTGAAGATGCCACGGATCTTGTTCACGACGAGAGTCGCGAGCGCCTCACCGTCGACGTCCTCGGCGATGATGAGCAGCTGCTTGCCGCTCTGGATCACCTTGTCGACGATGGGCAGCAGGTCCTTGATGTTCGAGATCTTGCTGTTCGCGATGAGGATGTAGGGGTCTTCGAAGACCGCCTCCTGGCGCTCCTGGTCCGTGACGAAGTACGCGGAGAGGAAGCCCTTGTCGAAGCGCATGCCCTCGGTGAGCTCCAGCTCGGTGCCGAAGGTGTTCGACTCCTCGACGGTGACAACACCCTCCTTGCCGACCTTGTCGATCGCCTCGGCGATGAGCGCACCGATCTCGGTGTCGCCGGCGGAGATGGACGCGGTAGCGGCGATCTCTTCCTTGGTCTCGATCTCCTTGGCGCTCGCGATGAGGGCCTCGATGACGGCCGACGTGGCCTTCTCGATGCCCTTCTTGAGGCTGATGGGGTCTGCACCGGCTGCGACGTTGCGCAGGCCCTCGCGCACGAGCGCCTGGGCGAGAACGACCGAGGTCGTGGTTCCGTCACCGGCGACGTCGTCGGTCTTCTTGGCGACCTCCTTGACGAGCTCGGCACCGATCTTCTCGTACGGGTCGTCGAGCTCGATCTCCTTGGCGATCGACACACCATCGTTCGTGATGGTGGGCGCGCCCCACTTCTTCTCGAGCACGACGTTGCGGCCGCGCGGGCCGAGGGTCACCTTGACGGCGTCGGCCAGGATGTTCAGGCCGCGCTCAAGGCCACGACGGGCCTCTTCGTTGAAAGCAATGATCTTTGCCATGTGTGTTTCTCGTCCCTCCCGGACGTCGTACAAGCGAATTCTTTAGCACTCGAAACGTGCGAGTGCCAAGGGATAAATTAGCACTCGGCAGGGTCGAGTGCAAGAAAGCGCCGGAGGGATGAGAAGGCGGCGAAACGGGGGAAAGAGCTAGGCCAGGCGCACTGCCTCGGCCTGGGGGCCCTTCGACCCGGTGCCGACGTCGAATACGACGGCCTGGCCCTCCTCGAGAACCTTGTAGCCGTTCATGTCGATGGCCGAGTAGTGGACGAACACGTCCTGCCCTCCGCCGTCGACGGTGATGAACCCGTAGCCCTTCTCGGCGTTGAACCACTTCACGGTTCCGTTGGCCATGCGTCACTCCCCTGTGTTTCTGAAGGCGCCCGACGGGGCAGCCAATCTCAGATGCTAGCGAGGGCGCAACGACCGTTGTAGAGGTCGCGAACTGATTAAACACGCGTGTAACACGATCGGAACCGGGCGAGCGGTTTCGCCGGAATTACGGGGCTGTCGCGGCCCCGGGGTAGTCCGCGCCGAGCACGATGTTGACCGGTGCACCAAGGAACGTGTCGACCGGTACGAGCTTGATCTCGCCGACCCCGAGGGCCACGACGAGGCCGCGCGCGACGTCTTCGTTGGCCGCGTTGTCGTAGTAGACGATCGTCTCCGCGATGTCGCGCTCAGCGGCGTTCGTGCGGCTGTTGATGGTCCAGCCGGCGGCGGCCAGCGCGTCGCCCACGGTATTCTCGATGCCGGCGGTGGGGGTTCCGTTGAGCACGGTGATGTTGATCACGCCGCGGGCCGGGTCGATGGTGGTCGGGTCGAGAATGGGCTCCGCCGTCGGGGTCGGAGTGGGCGTAGGGGTCGGGGACTCGGCTGCCTGGAAGATGGGCAGCCCGACGTCGACGCCGACGAACTTGCTCAGGCCCCAGAGACCGCCGAAGATGATGACGCCGGTCGCGAGCAGTGCCCACGCGAACCCGATCCAGCCGCCGCCCTTCTTCTTCGGACCGCGGTGCGCGCCGATGCGCTTGAGGTCTTCGGGAAGCTCGTCGAACCGGTCTTTGGGGTATGCGGCCATGGTTCAGTCGTTCGATTCGTCGTGGGGGTCTGCGCCACCCTGGTCAGCGGTCGTGAATGTCCGTGCAGCCCTGGCGGCGGTGCGCGCATCGCGTGCGCGCTGCAAGCGCCGGACCAGCATGGGATCGTATCGCACGGCCTCGGGCTTATCGATCACGGCATTCAGCAGTTGATAATAGCGGGCCGCCGGAAGAGAAAACTGGGAGCGGATCGCCTCCTCCTTGGCCCCGGCGTGACGCCACCAGAGCCGTTCGAAGTCGAGGATGCGCAGCTCGCGTTCGGGCAGGCCGGCATCCGGTTCCTCCGCACGCTCCTGCTGCGCGACCATGGTCCTCCCGACGCCGTTGCCATCCTAGAACCCGAGCCCCGGGCATCCGTGGCGCCTCGCTGGGCCGTGGCGCAGTCGCCCCCGAGGTTAGGGTAACCTAAGTAAGTGCTCACCCGACCTCGCCTCGCGATCGCCCTGACCGCCGCGGCAGTCGTTCTTCTTGCCGGATGCTCGGCTCCCGTCGCACCGGCTCCCGGGTCGAGCGTGGTGTCGGTCGACCCTGGTGTGCCGCTCGCCGAGCTCGAGATCCTGAGCGATCCCGGCGCCTACGAGGGGCCGTCCACCGCGGTGCTCGCGCAGTCCGCGATCGACGCCCCGGAGGATGCACCCGACCAGGAGCTGCCGGCGAAGGTCACCTCCCACGATCTGTCGGGCGACACGGGTGTCACGGTGACGTCGACCGAGCGCATCCTCGCCATGGACATCTCGGGTTCGATCGCCGCGACCGTCTTCGGGCTCGGGTTCGGCGACAACGTCGTGGGCCGCGATGTGTCGACCACGTTCCCCGGCACCGAGGAACTGCCCGTCATCACGTCGAGCGGCCACACGGTGAACAACGAGGCGATCCTCGCGCTGCGGCCGACCGTGCTCATCACCGACGGCTCGGTCGGGCCCGTCGATGTCGTGCTGCAGCTGCGCGACGCGGGCATCCCCGTCGTGTTCGTCGACACCGACCCGACGGTCGAGGGTGTCGCGGCCCTCGCGCAGCAGGTCGCCGCCGCCCTCGGAGCCCCGGCCGCCGGTGACACGCTGGCAGCCGACCTCACCGCGGGCATCGACGCGAAGGTCGCGGAGATCGCGGCCATCCTGCCGACGGGCACAGAGCCGTTACGGATGCTCTTCCTCTACCTTCGCGGAACCTCGGGCATCTACTACCTCTTCGGCGAGGAGTCGGGCGCCGACGTGCTCATCCGCGCGCTCGGCGGCGTCGACGTGGCCGCCGAGATCGGGCTGGAGGGCATGCGCCCCATGACCGACGAGGCGATGGTCTCGGCCAACCCCGACCTCATCCTCGTGATGACGGACGGCATCGACAGCGTCGGCGGCGTCGACGGCCTGCTCGAGTCGAAGCCGGCGATCGCCCTCACCACGGCGGGCCAGCACCGCCGCTTCGTCGACATGGCCGACGGAGAGATCCTCGCGTTCGGCCCCCGCACGGCCGGGGTGCTCGACGCCCTTGCCCGTGCGGTCTATGCCCCGGGTCAGTAGGTCTGCCTAGGGTGGTCGCATGACCACTGAGTTCGTTGCACGTTTCGATGTCACGGCGTTCGAGCCGTCCACCATCCCGGGCATCAGCACGGATGACCCGGCCGGTGACTGGGTCGGCTCCATCGTGATGCGCAAGAACTACACGGAGGGGATCGTCGGCACGGGTATCCTTCACTTCGTGTCGTCGGGCACCGAGCAGAGCCGCGGGTACCTGGCCGCGGAGCGCATCAGCGGCGCGATCGACGGGGTCGAGGGCGAGGTGACAGTGCACCACGGCGGCCTCAACTCGACCGACGATGCCACCGCGTTCGGCTACGTCGTGCCCGGCACCGGCACGGGCCCTTTCGCCGACTGGGCGGGGTCGGCGCGCATCGTGCACGACGACCGCGGGCCGTACTTCGTCTTCACGCTCGTGAGCTGACCAACGCCGAAAGTGCAGTTCGACGGGGTGCGCGAACGCACAACTCCGTCAAACTGCACTCTCGATGCAGCTGCGGTGTTACTGGGCGGTGCGGCGGCGGCGGACCACCACGATCACGACGGCGGCGGCGAGCAGCAGCACGGCGACGATCAGGATCCAGAGCCAGGTGAGGTCGGCCGATGAGGACGTGGTCTCCGCGGAGACCTCGCTCGCGTCAGTCGCCTCGACTGCGGTTGCCGTTGCGCACTCGGCCGCGATCGTGAGGGAGATCGCGTCGAACGCCTCGCCCTCGGGGTAGGTGCCGAACGCGGCGGCCCCGGCTGCCGTGAGCGTCGTGGGGGCGTCGGTGACCGTGATGGTTCCGTCAGCCTCCTCGACAGCGCCCGAGAGGTCGATCTCGACGAACTCGACGTCCTGCTGGTCGACTGCCGCGCCGTCCTGCGTAGTGCCGCTGATGTCGAGGATCAGGATGGCCGTGTTCTCGTCCACGAAGCTGATCTGCGGGTTCGCGATCGTCGTGTTGAGCACGCCGCCGTGGCCGGTGAAGTTCACCGATCCGGCGAACTCGACGAGGCCGCCCTCGGCATCGTACGAGCCGGTGCCGTCGGACCACCCGAAGTTCGGCACCTCGTAGGTGGCGCCGTCGGCGACGGTCCACTCACCGTTGGCGATCGAGCCGCTGATGTAGCTGAGGAACGACTCCTTGAAGCCCCAGGTGAGGATCGCGGTGTCGACCGGGCAACCCACCTGCTCGGCGGCAGCGATGTCGAGCACGACGCCACGCGAGACCGAGCCCTGCAGGGTGAGCGTGTGCTCGCCCGTGAGGCCGCGGGGCAGGATGCCCGTCCAGGTGACCACACCGTTGGCGTCAGCCGTGGCGTTGCGGTCGAGGATCGTCGGCGTCGAGTAGATCACGACGAGGATGCCCGTCTCGTTCGGCTGGAAGCCGCTCGCGGTCACGGTGACCTCGCCGCCCTCGGTGGGCGACGTGCTCGTGGTCTCGACGCCGCTGGTGGCGGGCGGCGTGGCGGGAGGAGTCGTCACGGTGGGCGCCTGCACGTTCGACGCCGTCGACGTCGAGCTCAGGCTGATCGGGCTCCACGCGTCGAGCGACCGGTCGGTGATCGACAGGCCGTGCGCCGCGAAGGTGGCGACACCGTAGGACTGGCCGGCGATGAACGAGCCCGCCGGGATCGTGATGGTGGTGGAGAACCCGCCGTTCACAACGCTCGAGGGCTGGACCCAGACGGTGCTGAGCCACTCGGTCTGCGACGGCACCCGGCCGGGCTGCCAGACGGAGGCGTTACCGATCGAGACGTACACGCCGTTCGCGGCACCCGCCCCGGTGTACCCGGAGCCGGTGATCGTGAACGCCGTCGCGACTGCCGGGTTGACGCTCGACGGGCTCACACTGAGCGCGATGCTCGGGGTCGCCGGAGTCGCCGGAGTCGTCGGGGTCGTGGGGGTGGT
>Ga0247740_1000522_pt1 | contig 18343 bp, 15 predicted proteins | sample UWRJL148409B2_FD_180942 | JGI IMG/M metagenome (GOLD analysis project Ga0247740, IMG submission 180942) | Plant litter microbial communities from Arlington Agricultural Research Station in Wisconsin, United States - UWRJ-L148-409B-2 | ecosystem: Environmental > Terrestrial > Plant litter >...
CCGCGGCGGCACTCCTCTCTTTGCTTTTCGTCTGGCGGTTCAGTAGACGTCGACGCAGCCGCGCCGGCTCCGCTTCGTAGTAAAGGCGAGCGACTCAGCCACGGGCGCTTCACTTCCACGCTGCCAGCGGCCCGATGCTCGAGTTCTTCTACGTCGCCTACTTCGTCGTCGTCGGGGTCAGTACGCCGTTCTTCGGCCCCTATTTGCGACAGCTCGGGCTGTCAGGACAGGCCGCCGCCAGCGTGTTGGCGGTAGGGCCGCTGCTCCAGATCGGAGTGCCGCTGATCTGGGGCTGGCTCGCCGACCGCAGTCGACAGCCGAACTTGGTGTTGCGCGCGCTTTGCCTGGGCGCGTGCCTCGCCAGCGTTCCCGTCATTTTCGTGCGCACCATGCCGGCGCTGCTCTGGCTCTATCTTGCCCAGCAGATCTTCGCCGGTTCGATCAGCGCGCTGGCCGATTCAGTCGCGCTGGAGACCGCGCGCATTCGCCGCTTCGACTATACCCGCATCCGGGTATGGGGCTCACTCAGCTTCATCGCGACCTGCCTGGTGGTGGGCGAGCTCCTCGCTCGGCGCGGCATCAAAGACGGCGACCCGCTCGTGCCCGCGCTCGTCAGCCTCGCCTTCGGGGTGAGCTTTGTGGCGAGCTTCGGGCTCGTCGGCCACGCCAGCTGGGAAGCCCCGCGCGTGCGGGAAGTCCGGGCGCTCCTTTCCGAGCCGCGCTTTCGATTGTTGCTGATCGTGGCCGGCTTACACTGGTTGGGGTTGTCGTCGTTTCACGGCTTCTTCGGAATCCTGCTGCAAGACCGCGGGTTTCCTGCAACGACCACGAGCTACGCGTTCATGGTCGGGTCCGCGGCCGAGATCCTGCTCTTCGCCAGCTACGCTCGGCTGCGTGCGCGCTTTCGTGCGACGTCGCTGCTCGCCGCGTCCTTCGGCATCTCGGCCGTGCACTGGTGGCTCGTGGCATACACTCGGAGCGCGTTGCTCGTCGTTGCGACTCAAGCCTTGCATGCCCTGAGCTTCGGCATGTTCTGGGCAACGTGCCTGGCATGGATCGCCGAGTGCGTGCCGTTCTCTTTGCGTGCGACCGGCCAGGTGCTGTTTTCGACCACGCTGGGTCTGGGCGCGATCGTCGGATTCCCACTCGCAGGAACGCTGTACGACGCCAGTGGCGGGGCCAGCGTCCCCTTCGCGGTCGCCGGTTTCGTCGAGCTCCTACCATTGGGCCTCGTACTTTTCTACCGCAGGGCGCACCGTGAGCAGGAGCGCGAAACGTAAACCCCTCAGGACGGCATTTGTTTTCGCAAGAGCTCGATGAAGCGAGTGGCGGTCGCCGATGCCGGGGTTCGCCGCCACACGGCACAGATCATCGTTTTGATCGTTGGCTCGAGCGGCACCACGGACACTCCACGAAAGCCGAGTTGGCGGACCGAGCGCGGAAGGCAAGCCACGCCCACTCCGGCGGCCGCGAAAGCCAGCGCGGCTTCGATGCTCTCGACCTGCACGGTGACCTTCGGCTCGAAGCCCGCGGCCACACAATCCTCGCGGAATCGCCGGTACACCTGCGGTTCGTCGCGCTGGAGCAAGAACACCATGGGCCTTCCTGCGAGCTCGGCGAGGGGGACAGAGCGGCGTTTGGACAAGGCGTGGCCGCGTTTGAATATGGCACACAGCGGATCTGGTTCGAGGGATTCGAGTTGAAGTGATCGGTCGTCTTCGGTCGCCTTCCTTGCGGAGGCTTTGGGCATGAAGGCGACGTCACAGCGCCACTCACGTAGGGCGCGCAGCTGCTCGACGCTGCCGCTAGAATTGACTTGCACGTTCACGTTTGGATATCGACGTTGATAAGTTGCAACCACTTTGGGCATCGTGGAGAGCGCCGCCATCATCGTGCAGTGAATCCGCAACTCTCCCGTCTCACCTGAAGCAGCACCTTGCGCGGACGCTTTGGCTCGTTCGAACTCTTCGAGCGCTCGACGCGCAGGTTCTATGAAGGCTTGGCCCGCTGTAGATAGCGCGACGCGACGCTTCGAACGTTCGAAGAGCTCTGCCCCAATCTCTTCTTCCAGTGCTTGCAAAGTCTGACTGACCGCAGACTGCACGACGCCTAGGCGTCGCGCGCTCCGCCCGAAGTGGAGCTCTTCTGCCAACGTGAGGAATACGCGCACTTGCCGAATTTCCATAAATCTCCGCAGGTGATTACTGAGATAAAATCGTTCTATTGGACTGTTTAGTGGTTGGCTCGCACTATCTGTCGGCGGTGATGACCCCAAGCGAGTTCAGGCGCATTTCTGCGCTAATTTTGGCACTTTCCGGGCTCTCCGGCTGCCAACGCTATTGGCTCTGCGACGAGCAAGGCCCCGAGCGCACCTCGCAACTCCCTGACCGCCTTTCCGACACGGGACTGTATCTAGATCTCGCATCGGATCGGATGGCGCCCGACGTTGCCGCGTACCGGCCCCAGTTTGCCTTGTGGAGCGATGGCGCGGACAAGCGGCGCTGGGTTTCCTTGCCCGCTGAAAGCGTGATCGACACCAGTGACATGGACAATTGGCGTTTTCCGCAGGGCAGCAAGTTCTGGAAAGAGTTCTCGGTTGCGGGCAAGCGCGTGGAGACGCGCCTCCTATACAAATCCGGTCCAACGGACGATGATTGGGTCGCACTTTCATATTTGTGGAACGACGAGCAGGACGAAGCCACCGCTGCGCCGTGGGGAGTCGTCGATGCCCGCGGCGACCACGACGTTCCCGCCGCCGGCGAGTGTATGGCGTGCCATGGCGGTCGCCGAGGCCGCGTGCTGGGATTCTCGGCGATTCAGCTAGCCGAGACCCGAGCCCCCGCTGGGGGTGGCGAGACGCCGGTCGCGCTCGATCTCCAGGCGCTAATCGACCGTCAGCAGCTTTCCGCTCCCCCGTCGGAGCGTCTCCAAGTGCCAGGAAACTCGGTCGAACGCGCGGCTCTCGGTTACTTGCACGCCAATTGCAGCCACTGCCACAACCAGGCGCGGCCCGCATCGGGTGGCGCGCGTTGTTTCGATCCTCGAAAAGACTTCGATTTCACCCTCAGCGCCAACGCGCTCGATTCTCCGCAAAGCACGCCCGTCTATCGCACCGCCATGGGCTCCGCGTTCGAGCCCGGAAATCCGGATGGCAGCAAGGCCATCGAGCTCGTGTCTGGTCGCGGCCTGTTCAAACAGATGCCGCCGCTCGCGACCGAACACGTCGATACCGAGGCCGTCGCCAATCTTCGCGCGTGGGTAGCGGGGTTGCGATGACCGGTGACCTGCAGAGTCTACCGTCGTCGGCAGACGCAGTGATCGTCGCCGAGCGCGCGCACCTTGCCGTCGCTAGCGCGCCGTTCGATGTGCGTACATTGTCCGAAGCCAAGGGTCAGGCCCTGTCGTTCGTGACCGACGCCTGGTACGAGCTACAGCGCGAAACGTGGCTAGGTCTGCGCCTCCCGCTGGTGGCCGCGAGTGTGCGCCAGCCCGCGGGTTCTTACCTCGACGAGACGGCTTGGGGAAATCCGGAGCTTCGCTTGGCTCGGCGTTTCTCGCTGAACCGCCGCTCAGAGACCGCACTCGAGCTAACTTTGGGCGGCGGCGTCGGTATCCCGCTAGCCGAACACGACCGCTCGTTGATGCCCAACCGCGCGCTGGCCATCGCGAATGCGGGCGAGGGATTTGCCGAGCCCGAGCTGTTCACGCCCGGCGCGCTTCCGCTCACTCCGTTCGTTCGATTGGACTACACGAGTCGTGGCTTCCGAGCGCTCACGCTGCTGAAACTCCCCGCTTTGTTCCGGGTATCCGATGCGGACTTGCCAGCGATCCAGAGCGAGCCGCATGCATTTGCGCTGTCCTCGGTGCTGGCGCTCGAAGCGGGCTACAACTTCACCCGACGCCTCGGTCTGGCACTCGCCGCTCAACTAGCGGTCGAGGTACTGCCCCCCAGCGACCATGTCCGGAGCGTGCCCGCGTGGCAATTGATGCTCCGGGGAAGCCCCTACTTCGAATTGGGGGAGCGCATCACCGTTCTCATCGACGTGCAAGCGCCGGTCGGCGGTGCCCTTGGCGGCACGACCTTCGCGGTCGGCAGTCGGGCTGCATTGCAGTTCTGAGCTCTGCTCCTGCGGCGGCTGTCAGTCCGCCTCGAGTTGTCGCGCGGCAGCGTCAGCGGTGTCTTCGGGCCGCGTGTTGAAGGCGATCGCAGCGTTCGGCGCGGTCTTGTGGACGATGTTCACCACGGTTTCGAACAACGCCAAGCTTTTGGGGGGGATCCTCAAGCCGCCGCCGATCACTACGCAATCGTAGGCGGCGCCCTTCAGCGCACTTTCCAGCAAGGCGCGTCCGGCCGCATCGGGCGTGATCATGCAGGTGTCGCCTTGCCAACCGCGCTCTTCGAGCTTCGAGACGCCCAGGGCGATCCCGGCGTTGATCTTTTCTGCGTTGAACCCCGGCGGCAAGGAAGGGTCCGTAAAGTCTACTGTTTCAGGCTTCTGACCGACGAACAGGACCCGCTTCATGATTTTCCTCCGTTCGATGTGGTGATGGACCACGTGTGGGAGGCCGATGGTAACAGATGCGGTTGCAGAGGATCGCCAAACCAGGTCGCGCCGAGAACTTCCGACCGCCTTCTTCCGACCGCCTTCTTCCGACCGCCTTCTATCTTCGTTCTACTGCTCGAAGCAGTACATATTCGTGCCGTAGTCGCAGGCGACAGCGCCCGTATTGCTCCAAAGCGAAGAGTAGGTACTGCCGCCGTACGTGCCGCTGTACGCGGAGGTGTTCGATGTCCAGTCATTGCAGGTATCACCTGCGCTGCCGTCGTCGTTCGTGCCGGTCCAGATGGCTATCGTCGGCAAGTAGTTGCCGAACTCATCCGCGGAGATCCCTCCGCTGTGGGGAGCACCGATCAAGCTCGCCCAATCTGCTGCGATCTGCGTACCGTCGACGCGAATGTACGGCAACGCCGAGTGCGTGAAGCGCGTTAGTGGCGAGGCCTGCGAATCGCTCAGCCACGCCTTGTAAACGCCGGGCAAACTTGCCGCGTTGGCAAGGGCCTGACAACGCGCGTCAGCACCCGCGAGCCCGCCCATGTTGCCGTCGGTCGCCGTGCTCGTGACGAACGCTCGCTTGGGTCCGAGGCCGCACAGGTAGCTGGTCTTGTCGACTTCGCCCGTTTGCAAAATGCCGTCGTCAGCGGTTCCAACGCCATCACCGTTGTCGAGACCAACCGAGATTTTGGTACCGCCGCCGGGGCACTTCGCGCCGGCGCCCACCGTGGTCATGTCGATGAGCGAATTGTGGCCGGAAGTGCCGGACACGCCTGTCGCGCCTGTCGGGCCCGTTGCGCCGGTCGCTCCGGTCGGGCCTTGAGTGCCAGTTGGACCTTGAGTGCCAGTTGGACCTTGAGTGCCAGTTGGGCCTTGAGTGCCAGTTGGGCCTTGAGTGCCGGTTGCGCCTTGCGCGCCGGTTGCGCCTTGCGCGCCGGTTGCGCCTTGCGCGCCGGTTGCGCCTTGCGCGCCGGTTGCGCCTTGCGCGCCGGTCGAGCCTTGCGCGCCGGTTGCGCCTTGCGTGCCGGTTGGGCCTTGCGTGCCGGTTGGGCCTTGCGCGCCGGTTGCGCCTTGCGTGCCGGTTGGGCCTTGCGTGCCAGTTGGGCCTTGCGCTCCGGTCGGGCCTTGCGCTCCGGTCGGGCCTTGCGCTCCGGTCGGGCCTTGAGCTCCGCTCGCGCCGGTGGGGCCAGCGGCGCCCGGGTCCCCAGCCGGACCCGAAGGACCTGCGGCCCCGTCAGAGCCATCGGCACCGTCAGCGCCGTCAGCGCCGTCAGCGCCGTCAGCGCCGTCAGCGCCGTCAGCGCCGTCAGCGCCGTCAGCGCCAGGCTCACCCGCTGGGCCTGCCTCGCCAGTCGCCCCGGTTTCACCCGTGTCGCCCGTGTCGCCCGGCACGCCATCGCATACGTATTGCGTGCCTTCGATCTCGCTCTCCTCGAGCTGGCTGTTTCCGTTGACATCAGCGCCGTACTGGACGCGCTTGCCCGCGTTCGCGCAGTGGTCACCGGCCGGCTCGTCTGCGATCGCGAGCAACGCGGCGTTGCCGTTCGGGCCGCCGGCCCCTACTTTGCCATCACTGCCACCGCACGCCGGCAGCGTCGGCAGGATCAAGCCAAGGGCACACAGTTCGAGAAAACGTTTGCGCATGCCGAACTTGCGGCCGGCACGTGCCTTCAGATAAGACCCCGCGCGGACAGCACACTAATAGTGCATCCGCGTCTCGACCGCGCGCGCGCCACTAGTTGGCTCACGCGCGCGACGAGGCGACATTGGATCGGCGTGCCCGATTGGGCGACTGCTCAGAACTGTGCGATGAACTTCCAGGCCAGCGGCGGAACGAAGGCCTTCAGGCCGTCATCCCCGTTCGAATTGCCGTCGTTGATCGACGACGGAGTATGGGCGCCATCGAACGTGCACGCTTTGACGGGATATCCCGCCTTGCAGCCTTCGAAGTCGTAACACAGGTACTTCTTGCTGCCGACCATCGCCGTCTGGATGTTCCCGGGGATGGTGCAGCCATTGTCTTGAGCGTGGGTGAGGGCGCAGAACTTCCCGCCCCTCTTCCCCGCTTCATTGTCGACCCACTTACAAGTGCCATCGCTCATGCCGGTGATCCCGAAGTAGGCGATGGGCGCCGCATTGGAATCACTCGGCTGATTGGGAAGGTTGAAGTTGGCAGCGGCCATGGTGACCGCCCCGCGCAGCTTCGTCTGACGTGTGATCGACAAGGAGTAGCTCATCATCGCTCCGAAGCTGAAGCCGGTGGTAAAGACGCGGCTGTCGTCGATGCAGAGGTTCGCGTCGATGAGCGCGAGCAGGTCGTCGAAGAGGACAACGTCGCGCTTGTAGTCCCAGGGCAGGTTACCGATCCCCCCGGGGGCCACGAAAATGGCCGGCTGCTTCGCCGCCATAGCCTCGCGGTGGAGGCCGAAATAAGCATAATTCTTCGCGTCGAAGTTGGGACCATTGAACGCGGGATACTGGCCAACCGCGTTACCGGTGTTCGAACCGTACGCCTGATGCCAGGAGAAGATCAGGCGATACGGGTGCGTCGGATCGTAGTCCGCCGGAACGTCGATGATGTATTCGCGACTCGAACCGCCGCTCGTGATCTTGAGCCTGGTCGACGTCGGGAGACCGTTCGCGACTGACATGCCGCCGGTGGTCAGCGTTTTGAGACCACCCGTGACACCGCAGCCTTTGCTCCGGACCGCACCGCCCCCGCCTCCGGTCCCTGCGCCGCCTCCGCTACCGCCGGTTCCGGCGCTCCCACCCGTCGAAGTCGTGCTGCCACCGGCACCTCCGCCGGCCGCGCCGCCCGGGGCATTGCCGCCCGCGGACGTTCCGCCCGATGTTCCGCCGCCCGATGTTCCGCCGGCGGCCATTCCGCCGCTCGCCGTTCCGCCAGCGGCCGTTCCGCCGCTCGCGCTGCCCCCGGTGGCCGAGCCGCCTGTCGACGAGCCGCCGCTGGCCTTACCGCCCGTGCCGACCGCAGACCCGCCGCTACCGCCGGTATTCGACGGCTCGGGAGTCGAGTCCCCGCAGCCCGTGATTGCTGTCGAAAATCCTAAAACCAACGTCGGCAGCCACTTTTGCATGCGATCTTTCCGGGGAAACTGAGGGCGCTCTGGAACGCCCCTGCGCCGATTTACGCGGGAGGTCGTCAGAGGGCGTTCGACTAGTAGCAGTGTCGCAACCCCCAAGAACCCGTCGACATCTCGTTGCTGGCCGGTGATTTAATCAGCGAGCCGGGCTGGCGCCGCCTTCACGGCCGGGGCGCAGACGGCGGGTAGTGCCGGCGCGACGAGCGTGGGCCGCGACTCAGTCTTGTGTCGCTGGGTCCCAGCCGGTGACGAGGCCCTCTTCCAATCCGTCCAGCTGGCGCATGGCCGTGTCGTCCAGGCTAAAGTCGAATAGCGTTGCGTTCTCGGCGATGCGCGCCGGCGTGACGGATTTAGGCAACACGACGAAGCCCTTCTGCAATCCCCAGCGCAGGAGCACTTGGGCAGGGCTCTTACCGAAGCGCAGGGCTTGCTCCACCAAAGTCGGGTGACCGAGGCGCTGGCCGCGCGTGAGCGGGCTGTACGCTTCCAGCGCGATGCCCAGCTCCTGGCAGAGGGCGACGGTATCCGTGCGTTGTAGAAAAGGCGTGAGCTCGATTTGGTTCGCCGCGGGTAGCACTCGGGCTGCATCTTTCAGCTCGCGCAAGTGCGGGGCCAGAAAGTTCGATACGCCAATGGACCGCGCGCGCTTGTCTGCGTAGAGCTTCTCCAGCGCGCGCCACGACTCGAGGCGGAGGCCGGCGACGGGCCAGTGAATCAGGAACAAATCCAAATACTCCAGCTTCAACCGAGACAAGCTCGCATCGAATGCCCTGAGCGCCGCGTCGTAACCTTGATCCTTGTTCCACAGCTTGCTGGTGACGAACAGCTCCTGTCGCGCGATGCCGCTCTCGGCGATAGCCATGCCGACTTGCGCTTCGTTGCCATAGACCGCGGCGGTGTCCACGTGGCGGTAGCCGGCGGCAAGGGCTGCCGTGACCGCGGATTTCGTTTTACCGCTCGATTGCCAAACGCCCAAGCCCACCTGCGGGATGGTGGCGCCGCTGTTCAAGGTGACGCACCTGCTTTTCACGTCTTCGGACATGGCTGAAGCTTACACGGGTCGGGCGCCCGAGGGTCCGGTGCTTTGCGCGCAAAGTACCGGTCGCCCCGTCACTCCGCGAGCGCTCGCGAGAATGGATCGAGCACGATCGCCCGCCTCGGCGCGGAGCCGAGCAGCTCGGCGAGCTCTTCTCTCAAGAGCACGGACAAAGCCTCCGTCACGTTGCGACGCAGATCGAGGCGGCCCGTGATCAGGCCAATCTCACGCAAGGGGGTCGGCCCACTGAAGGCGCGAAGCTGCGCCTCCTTCCGCTCGTCGTCGAGGCCGCGAGCCACGAGCGCGGGCAGCACGGTCGCGCCGAGTCCTCGGTCGATCAGCTCTATCAAGGTCTCGAAGTTGCCGCTCTCGAAGTGCACACGGCTCTTTTTCTGCTCGGAGTTGGCCTTGCAGTAGCTCAGCACCTGGGTCCGAAAACAGTGGCCCTCGGGCATGACGAACAGCTCGCGATTGGCCAGTTCCGCCTGCTGAATTTTGGCCTTTTTGAGCAATGGGTCGCCCGGGGGGAGATACGCGAACATGGCCTCGAAGCCGATGCTCATCTCGGTCACGCCCGGGCTCTCGAGCGGGATAGCCGCGATACCGGCCTCGAGCGTGTCGGAACGGATCCGTTCGATCATCTCTTCGGTCTTCAGTTCTTCGAGCGAGAGCTGCAGCTTCGGAAATTTCTCGAGGAAGCGCGGCAAGAACAGCGGAACGATCGACGAAGAGAGCGAAGGGATCACGCCCAGTCGAAACGCGCCGCTCGGATCACTCTCGTCGGCAACGATGCGCCCGAGTCGCTCGGTCTCCCTCAGAATGGTGCGCATCTGTTCGAGCACTCGGATGCCGTCCGGCGTAGGCAGGACCGGTTGTCGACTGCGATCGAAGAGCACCGTGTCGAGCAGCGCCTCCAGCTTGTGGAGCTGCATGCTCAGGCCAGATTGCGAAACGTTCGTGCGCGTCGCCGCGGCGCGGAAGTTCTGCGTCTCCAGCACGGCCAGCGCGTAGCGCATCTGTTGCAGGGTAACTTGACCGAGATCCACTCGACCAGGATGGTCGCTCCGCCGTATCTCGACAAGCGCGCTCGCGGCCTTCTTACAATTCACGAGCATTTTCAATGCATTGGCGGGCAGTGCGTTCACTAAAACTGAACGGTATCCAACAATGTTCGATTGGAATTATTGGGTGCACGTGACCATGATGCCTCTACCGATGACGGAACTCCGGTTTGGGGGAAAGCTCGGGAAAGGAACAGAAAAGAAAATGCCCATCATCAATAGCGACGTGAAGCCCTTCAAGGCCACCGCATTCCACAACGGCAAGTTCGTCGACGTCTCCAACGAGACGCTCAAGGGCAAGTGGTCCGTGTTCGTGTTTTACCCCGCGGACTTCACCTTCGTGTGCCCGACGGAACTCGAAGACCTCGCGAACACGTACTCCGAGTTCCAGAAGCTCGGCGTGGAGATCTACGGCATCTCGACCGACACGCACTTCGCCCACAAGGCGTGGCATGACACGTCGGAAGCCATCAAGAAGGTCAACTACCCGCTGATCGGCGACCCGACGACGGTGCTGTCTCGCGCTTTCGACGTGCTGATCGAAGAAGAAGGCCTCGCCTACCGCGGCACCTTCGTGATCAACCCCGAAGGCAAGATCAAGATCGCCGAGATCCACGACAATGGCATCGGCCGCGACGCGAGCGAGCTCTTGCGCAAAGTGAAAGCCGCTCAATACGTGGCCTCGCACCCGGGCGAAGTTTGCCCGGCCAAGTGGCAAGAAGGCGCGAAGACGCTCAAGCCGTCGCTCGACCTCGTCGGCAAGATCTGAGTCGACGCACTCGATTGGTTCGAGAGATCTCGCCGGCCCAGCCGCCGAGGTCTCTCGAACTTTGCACTGCTCCCCAGATACGAAAGGACCCGCTATGCTCGACGATCAACTCCGCTCTCAGCTCGCTCAGTACTTGACTCACCTCAAGGGGCCGATCGAACTGCGCGCCGCGCTCGACGAATCAGACGCTTCTCGCGAGGTCGCGACCTTGCTCGAGGAAATCCGGTCCGAGTCGCAACTCGTTTCCATCACGACCGAACTTCCGCCCGGCGTGCGCGTGCCATCGTTCGCGATTGCCCGCCCGGGTCACCCGTCGCGCGTGCGCTTTGCGGGTCTACCGCTAGGGCACGAGTTCACTTCCCTCGTCTTGGCGCTGCTGCACGTGAGCGGTCACCCGCCGAAGGTCAGCGCCGATGCGCTCGACCGGGTTCGCGAGCTCAACCAGCCGCTCAAGTTCGAGACCTACTTTTCGCACTCGTGCCAAAACTGCCCCGACGTCGTTCAGGCGTTGAACATCATGTCCGCGCTGAACCCGGACATCGAGCACGTGGCGATCGACGGCGCGATGTTTCAGGCGGAGGTAGAGGAGCGGCAGATCCTGGCCGTGCCGACCATCTACCTCAATGGTGAACGCTTCGGTCAGGGCCGCATGGAGCTCGAAGAGGTACTGAACAAGGTCGACCAGAGCGGGCAAGAGCGAAAGGCCCAAGAGCTGACCAAGAAGGGCGTGTTCGACGTGCTGATCGTGGGCGGCGGGCCCGCCGGCGCGGCCGCGAGCATCTATGCCGCGCGCAAAGGCATCGCCACGGGCATCGTCGCCGAGCGTTTCGGCGGTCAGGTGCTCGACACGTTGGCGATCGAGAATTTCATCTCGGTCGAGCACACGGAGGGGCCGCAGTTTGCCTCCGCGCTGGAACAACACGTGCTCTCCTACCCGGTCGATCTGATGAAGAACCAGCGAGTCAAGGCCGTGCACACCGGTCCGCTCGTTACCGTCGAACTCGAGAGCGGCGCGACCCTGCGCACCAAGACCTTGATCGTCGCGACGGGCGCGCGCTGGCGCGACATGAACGTGCCCGGTGAAGCGGAGTACCGCACTCGCGGCGTCACCTATTGTCCGCATTGCGACGGCCCGTTGTTCAAGGGCAAGCGCGTGGCGGTGATTGGCGGCGGCAACTCCGGTGTCGAAGCCGCACTCGATCTGGCCGGCATCGTGTCGCACGTGACCCTGCTCGAGTTCGCCGATCAGTTGAAGGCGGATGCCGTGCTGGAACGCAAGCTACGAAGCCTGCCGAACGTCGATGTTCTAACCAACGCGCGCACGACGGAAGTCCGTGGTGACGGTCGCAAGGTCGTCGGATTGACCTACGAAGACCGCACGAACGGCGCGCTGAAGAGCGTCGATGCGGAAGGGGTGTTCGTGCAAATCGGGCTCTTGCCCAACACGGACTTCTTGAAGGGCGTGGTCGAGCTCAGCAAATTCGGGGAGATCGTGGTCGACGCCAAAGGGCGCACCTCGGTCGCCAACATCTTCGCCGCGGGTGATGCCACGACCGTGCCCTACAAGCAGATCATCATCGCCACCGGTGACGGCGCCAAGGCAGCCTTGGGTGCGTTCGAGCACCTCATGCACAGCGACCCGGTAGCGGCGGAATAAGGAGCCTGAGCTCCCTACGCGCTCGATTGGTCCGCCGAGCTGCCCGTGCGCGCGCGTAGGTCATCTACCGGCGCACGGCAGCGTGCTCGGCGTTTCGGCGGCGTACCGCAATTCTGCTCAGCGACCGCTGACCCACACCGGGTCGCTCGCCTCGACGGCTGAGTTACTGCCGAGCACGGCGTGTTGCGTCTTTCCGCTGGAGTCGCCCGCGGTTTGCCCGCTCCCTTCATCGAAGGTCCATTCGCCGATCAGACCTTCGGTAGGACCGAGCTGGTGAGTGTGCAGATCGGCCCAGATTTGCGCGGCGGTGCGCGCGGTCGAGAACAAGCGCACCTCGTCGATGGTGCCGTTCCAGAAGCCGCTTTGCAGGGCGTTGTCCGAGTCGGCTCCGATCCACAACGGATGCGAGTCGTAGGCGATGGGGCCGCTGGCGGCGGCGCAGGCGACGACCGCACCATCGATGTACAGCGTCTGGCGTGACGCCTCCACGTCGTAGGTGAACGCGGCATGGTGCCACTCGGTGACGTCGTTCCACGGCTGGCTGACGTAAGCCGAGCTGCTTGCGCCAACGTAACCGCGAAAGGTTCCAGACTCGAACCACAGCGTGTATGAATCGTTGGTTGCGTTGCCTTCGGGCTTGCCGAGGATGGCGTTGTAGCCGACGCCGCCCGGGCCCTTGAACTGAAACCACGCCTCTTGAGTGATGCTCGTCGCGTGCAGCACGGTGCTGTCGGCCACGGTGGCGAGCTGCGCACCGTCGAAGCGCAACGCCGAGCCGCTCGTGCCGCCACCAATGACCGCACCCGTTGCGATCGCGCTCGGTGCCACGGACTCGACATCCATCTGAATGAACTGGCCGTCGAAGGGCTGCGCGACGCTGGTGCCCTGAACCGAAACTGGAGCCGAGTTGGCGTCGCGGTTGAACAGCTGGGCGCTGTCTTTGGAAGCGGCGAACAGAGTCACGGTCGCGCCCGCGTCGATCCGAATGGTCTTTACGTAGTCGATGGCAACGGTGGCGCTTTGAGCGCCGCTGCCGACATTGAGGAAGTAGCTCTGTGGTGGCTTCGACACGCGCAGCTCGTAAACGTTGCCAATGTCCCCGTTGTCCGCGCCGCCGCTCTGCCAAAAATTGCCGTCACTGCAACCGCCGAGGTAGTTCTTGCGTTCGACGACACCGCGAAAATGTAAGGTGACATCGTAGGTAGCGCCGCTTGCACCGCCGAGCGTGCTCTCGACGGTGACCGTGGGGTCGGCCATGCACGAGATGTCGACGTGCGGACCGGTGCACGGTAGCTTCCACAACAGACCCGCTAGCGAGCCTGCGACGTCGGCTAGATCGTCGGCCCCGCCGGCACCCGCTGCTGTGTCCGAGCTGCTCCCGGCCTGGCCCGAAGAGCCACCCTCGTTCGTCGCGCCCGCGTCATTGCTCCCCGCTTGGCCGGCGGATGAAGCAGGCGTGTCACTACCGCCCTCACCGATTCCGGCTGCCGCGGGTGCACCGCCCGTGCCTGTTTTGCTCCCGCCTTGACCCCCACTGCCGCCTTCACCAGGCAACACTTGCTTGCTGGAAGAGGAGCCGCACGCCGCCGCGAGCGACCCGAGCACACTCCACACGCTAACCACGACCCAAACTCGTTTTGGCAAGTGACGATTCATGAGCCCGGAAATGTACAATCGTCGCATTCCGCGGGAAAGGGCGTCGGGAGGCTGGTCCGCGCGGCCACGCGAATCGGCGAGGCTTTAACGTGATGGCAATCGTCAGCCTCGCGGCGACGAGGCTTGGCCTGCACTGGTATCGTCGAGCTGAAGCCTTTGCCCGCGATTGTGGCGACGGTTCGGGCGGAAAATCGATTTGCGGGTCGCCCACGGCGGTTCATGGGCCACAATGGCGGTCAACCTTCCGCCCGCGAGCTTGCCATGAACCTCCCGCACTGCAGACCCAACTGGTCTCCTCTTCTCGGCGTTGCCTTCTTTTTGGCTGCGTGTTCCTCGTCGCCTTCGGACGCGAGTTCGAACCAGAACAGCGGCGGTTCGACGCCGGTCGCGGGGAGCTCCAGCGGTGGCAGCAGTGCGACGGGCGGAACACCTGCGACGGGCGGCGGCGTCGGCCTGGGGGGTGCGGGGGCCGGCGGCGCGCCGGCAGTTGGGGGCAACGCCGGCCTCGCTGGCAACTCGAGTGGCGGTAGCGCAAACAATGGCGGCGCGCTCAACACTGGTGGCGCGCTCGGAGGCGGCGCAGGCTCCGGCAACGGCGGAAGCGCCGCGGGCGGACGCGCCGGCAGCGGAGGCAACTCGAGCGGCGGCACCGCGGGCATGACGGGCGGCGCTTCCGGCATGGGTGGGCAGTCCGCCGGCGGGAGCAATGGCGGGATGCCCGGGTTCGAGCCGTGCCCCGCGAGCGGCGTCTGCAAGATCATGCCGCTGGGCGACTCGATCACCGACGGCACCGGCTTTTCCGGTGGTTACCGCGTCGAACTATTTGCCAAAGCGGTCGCGGACCAAAAGAGCATCACGTTCGTCGGCAGCTTGTCCAACGGCCCCAACACCGTCGCCGGCGCCACCTTCCCCAAAGCGCACGAAGGCCACTTTGGTTGGACGATCAACCAAGTCGATGATCTCATCCCCGACCCGGCGCTCAACCCCGCGCCCCACATCGTGCTTTTGCACCTGGGCACCAACGACATCAATCAGAACATGGGTTCCGGCGCGCCCGCGCGCCTCGGCTCGCTGATCGATCAGATCGTGACCAAGCTGCCGAGTGCGCTCATCATCGTCGCCAAGATCATTCCCGAGCCGTCCAAGGCGGCCGGCATTGCCACGTTCAACGACGCGCTGCCCCAAGTCGTGCAGACGCGCGCCAACGCCGGCAAGCACGTCATCCTCATCGATCAATTCACCGGCTTCCCCGCATCCGAGCTGGGTGATGGTGTCCACCCCAATCAAGCCGGTTACACGCGCATGGCGGGCGTTTGGTATGCAGCGGTCAAAGGCTACCTGCACTGAGGTGATCTTGGAGCAGCTGCGTGCGAAATGTTCGGACGCACTCCCGCACCGCCTGCTCGAGCTCGGCCTTGAGCAGGCGCGCTCCGTCGGCCAATAGTTGCTCGCGCGTCAACGCGCTCGCCGGCTCTTCTGGCGAGCGCTCACACGTGCCTTCCGCGATCGCGAGCCCACGTTTGCCGTCGATCGTGTGGACCACTCGGGCGTCGATGAGCCGCATATTGGCGGCGTATTGCACATGCAGCTTGGAGAGATCCTCGCCCGTCGGGGAGAGGCTCCAAGACTCGGTCCAAACGTCGATCACCAGGTCGGCGGTGGGCTCCGCGGCAGCGAGCTTCGTTGCGTCGTCGGAGTCGGTCCAGATGGGCCGCGAGGCGTGATGCAGACCAAAGTGTTGCTCGAGGCGCGCGCTCAGTTGCCGCGCGATCGCGCGCGCGGGGTCGGGGATGTGATTTTCGGCGAGGACTTGCGCCCCCGCATCCGATTGAAAAGCGGCCGCCGTGAAGGCGCCCGTCAACCCCGCCGCGGCCCCGGCGGCCGCCATTGGATAGCCCATTGGTTTGGCAGAAACGAAAGATGGCGTGCGCCTTTCGGTTTGGCTGAGCCAGCGACCGTTGAGCTGGCTCGCCGCCTCCGCGCTCAGCGGTTGCTGCAGTGAGCAGCCGCACATGCACGAGAAGAGACCAGCGAGCACCCCTGCGAGAATTTCGCGACGCCGAACACCCCACATCCAACCGATATTACCGCTTCGTACGGCGAGCGGAACTCGAAACAATTCGCGCGGGTCAAGCTCGCGTGCTCCCGCGCTTCGGCGGGTAATTTTTGGGTGGGTTCACGCACGCGGCCCAGCCCCGCTCTGGGAGAAATCCGCTCTCGACGGCTGCGCTCGGTCGCCCGCGACGCCGAAGGCTGAGACGAGATGCAACGTGGCGCGTGACCATCAACAAAAATACGCACCGCACTTCGCCAGACATGCGTGAGGGTCGCGCTGGCTGGGGCGCGGGAATTCTCGTGCCCACGAAAAGTGGAGCATGGCTAGAGGTGCGGAGCGCGGAGTTGTCGCTTAGCCGAGATGTTTGTCATTCGAAATCGGCAACGGCCGCAGACTGCCAATCGACTGGCACCATCATCCGTGTGGTCCTTCGAGGCACGCAGGTCTATGCTTACCCCGGCCTGATTGTGGGCGGGAGCAAGCTAGCGGTGACGGACGCTGCTGGTCAACGCACCGCTAGGCCTCGACTGCAGATGAGGCGACCCATGCGGAACTCGATCAAGCTCGGAGTAGCGTTCCTTTCACTCGTCGCCGCCGCCTGCGGAAAGGTGGGCGACTCGAATGACGAGCGCGAGCCGGGTGGGGCGGCGGTCGGTTCCGGAGGCGCGAGCGGCCACGGGAATCCCTCCACGTCAGGCAGCGCGGGAGCGGCCGCCAGCTTCGGAGCAAGTGCGGGCACGGCGGGCAGCGCCGAGCCGGTTGCCACGAACTGGTTGGGCTCCCCCATCTACACGCGGGTGGCGCGGTTGACGAACTCGCAGTGGCAACACGCCGTGACCGACATTCTGAGGCTCGCCGGGCCATCGAACCTAGCCAAGGATTTCGAACTCGCGGCCAAGGGCGCCACGGATTTTACGAACAACGAGCAGCTGCTGTTCGTCGGCGCGCGCCAATTCACCGACTTCGAAGCCGCGGCAGAGGCGGCCGCGGCCTTGGCAACCGGCTCGGTGAGCGCGCTCGCAGCATTGTCGAGCGAAACCACTGCCGCGGGCTTCGTCCGAGTGTTCGGCAAACGTGCCTTCCGCCGCCCACTCACGGCCGATGAAGAAATGAAGTATCAGCGGGTCTTCGCGCAGGGAGAGTCGCTGTACGGCGCCGGCTTCGGCAACGGCGCTTCTTTGGTGATTCGCGCCATGTTGCAGTCGCCCCAATTCTTGTATCGCTCGGAGCTCGGTCCCGCGGGCGAGCCGTTGAACGCGCACGAGCTTGCGTCCAAGCTCTCGTTTTGGCTACTCGACACGACCCCGAGCGACGCGTTGCTCGAAGACGCGGGCTCGGGAAAGCTCGACACGATCGAAGAGCTGGAAGACGCCGCTCGGCAAATGCTCGAAGACCCGCGCGCCGTCAGCGTCATGCGAGACTTTCACGCTCAGCTCTATCCTTGGGATTTGCGTTGGCCGGATAGCTTTGCCGGCGTGCCAGAGTACACGGACGCGCTCCGCGCAGAGATCGCGGAGTCATCCTCCAGGTTCTTCGATCAGGTCTTCACGGCAGGTCATGGCTTGCGCGAGATCCTCACCTCGAATCACGCATTCATCGGGCCGAATTTGGCGCCGCTCTATGGCCTGACGCCTGCGCCCGGCGTTGTCGAAGCGCGAACGCTCGAGCGGTCCCGTATCGGCTACTTCATGCAGGTCCCCTTCTTGCTGTTCAACGGCATGGGACGCGACCCTGATTCGATTCATCGAGGAGCCGCGCTGGAGCTAAATGTGCTGTGCGGGCTGTTGTCGGTGCCCGCGTTTGTCCCGCCGCCCCTTCCTCCGTTGAAGCCGAACCAGACGAACCGGGAGCGAGTCAGCGCACTGACGGATTCTTGCGGTTTTTCCTGCCACCGAGATCACGTGAACGCGCTCGGCTTCGCGTTCGAGAACTACGACGGTCTCGGTCGAGAACGCCAAACCGACAACGGCCTCCCCGTCGACACGTCGGGAAGGTATTCGCTCACCGAAGGTGTGGAGGATTTCGCGGACGCGACGGAGCTCATGACCATCCTGGCCGGCAGCAACCAGGCCCACGTATGTTATGCAAAAAAGATGACCAGCTATGCGTTGCAGCGCGACATCGTCGAGCGAGATGCCCCGTTCGTCGAGACACTGGCGAAGGTCAGCGGCTCGGAGTCGATCAAAGAGCTGGTCATCTCGCTGGTGAAGGCTCCGGCGTTTCGCCTGCGAGACGGAGGCAGCCCATGAACGGCGCACGCCTGGACTTTCCGCGCCGTGCTTCGAGCCGACGCAACTTTCTGCGCGGCGCGGCGGGGCTCACGCTCGGGCTGCCCTTTTTGGAGGGGTTGCCCGAGCGGTCGGCGTGGGCGGCCGACGCCAAGCCGGTATTCAGCCTGTTCATTTGCGCGGTGGGCGGCGTCGTGCCCGAAAGATTTTTCCCCGCGGCGCCTGG
>Ga0247740_1000523_pt1 | contig 18284 bp, 19 predicted proteins | sample UWRJL148409B2_FD_180942 | JGI IMG/M metagenome (GOLD analysis project Ga0247740, IMG submission 180942) | Plant litter microbial communities from Arlington Agricultural Research Station in Wisconsin, United States - UWRJ-L148-409B-2 | ecosystem: Environmental > Terrestrial > Plant litter >...
TCCGGAGCTAGTCCCTCGCTTGGCGACCTTGAGGTCATTCCGGTTGCCAGACTGGTCGTACAAAACCGACACGGTGCAGATCGTGCCGTTGCAAAAGCTGTCTTGCGCGGCCGTGTCGGCGTAGCCATCCGCGGTCGTCCCGATGTCCTTGGTCTGGCCGCCGCTGCCGGTGTTGCTGGCCGAGCTCCCGTTCCGCACCTGGTAGAGCGGGCCCGCGTATCTGGACGACAGCGCCCGCACCATGCTGTAGGCGGCCGCGCAAGGAGTACCGGCGGCCGCGTAGATATCGCACGGGCCTTCGCTCTTTGCCGTCAACGAGAGCTGATCGACGACCAGCTGGTAGCCCGAGCTGGTCGATGCTTTGCCGCTGACGGTGAAGCGGATTTGGTGGTTGCCGGCCGTGAGCGATTTGCTTCCTAGGACGCACGCGATCTGGTTCGCGGCCGTGGCCGCATACTCGTTGCAGGCAGAGCCCTGGTTCACGCCGTCGATCGAGACCTGGACGATCCCGCGATTGTTGTTTGCCTTGTATCGGAACTTCAAATCGTAGGCGCCTGCCGCGACGTTTGGCACCGTAAACTCGAGCCAGGCACCCGTCGCCGCCGTGCCATTGAACTCGACGTACTTGCCGCCGCTGGCCGCCGCTTCTGTCGTGACCTTGCTGCCGATAGCCGAAGCGCTGCGGGCCAGACTCTCTGCCTCGTAAGCGACGACCGTGCCGGCTGCGAGTGACTGCTGCTGCGACTCGATTGAATCGCGCGACTCCGCGTCATCCTGCGCGGCTCCGCAGCCTCCGAGTAGCCCAACCGCTGCCACGGAGAACACAGCCCACTCGAGATTTCCGCCCAATTTTTTCGTTCGCATCTTTGACCCCTAGGTGATTGCCCGCGCGGTCGGTGCTCGCACACATACCCCCGAGCTTCCGACCGACTCGTGCGGCCATTTGACCGCGCACCCCAACCCTAGGCGGGCCGCGAGCCCCGGTCAACGCGCGCCTCGCACCCCGAGGACATTGCGAATGCAAAGTGCACTCGAGTCAAATCGACACGCTCGTTCCCGATTTGCACAGTTGACATCGATAGCGTCGCGCCCGGTTCGGGCGGGGCCGCGCTGGTTGTCCCCGCTCGGCGAGCTGAACCCTGGCGTCAAACGAGCGAATGCTATTTGATTCGCAGCTGGGTCTTTTCGGGTGAGCGCAGAGCTAGTGCTCTCCGATCTCGCAGCGGCGATCTCACCTTGGGCGTGCCGCGCTCTGAGCGCCCGGTTGCATCCCGCGCTTGCTTCGCGCGTCAAAGGCCTGCGCGGACGGGCGCCACCGCCTCGCTCAGCGACTGCATGACGAGCTGCGCTTCAAGCCGAAGCACGCGATGGCCGCCCCCCGCAACGAGGCATCCCGGCCCCCCGCGTTCCATTGGGTTCAGCCTCCGCAGGCTCGATGCACGGAGTTAGGGGCAGCAGGGTGGTTGCTCAGTCCGCCCTTGACGCGATCGTTTGCTTAGCTAACCTTAGTCCATGCGGCAGATCAACGTGCACGAAGCCAAGACGCAGCTGTCGCGGCTACTCGAAGAGGTGGAAGCCGGGGAGCGTGTGGTGATTGCGCGTGCGGGAGTGCCAGTTGCGGTGCTGAGCCCGTATCGTACCGCGGTGAAGCGTCGGCGCTTGGGGTTGTTCGCGGGCCAAGCCAGGCTGCACCCTGATTTCGACGAGCTGCCCGCGGACATCGCTGCGGCGTTTGGCGTTCCGACGTGAAGCTCTTGCTGGATACTCATGTCCTGCTTTGGGCAGCCACCAACCCCGACGAGCTCGGGACAGAAGCCAGGGATTCGATTGAGGACGGGACGCAGGACGTACTCGTCAGCGTGGTGTCGGCCTGGGAGATTGCGATCAAGCAGTCGCTCGGCAAACTCGAGCTGCCGAGCGCAGCGGAGCATTGGTTGCCCGAGGTCTTACGCCGCTCCGCCTTCGAGGTCGCGGAAGTCGGCTTGGCGGCGGCCTTGAAGGTTCGTGCTCTGCCCTGGCATCATCGTGACCCCTTCGACCGCTTGCTCGTGGCGCAAGCTCTGCAAGAGGGCTACACGCTCGTCACGCGCGACGAGGCACTCGGCGCCTACGGCGTGCAGATCCTCAAGGCGTGATCCACACCGGGCGATCGCCGCCGCGTCGCGCTCGGACGCGGTGTTCGCCGCGTCGCGCGGCTCGCCTCATTCCAGATGCCAGGAGTCGACGCGAAAGTTCGGCGTCCCGTCATTGCGCATTTACCGATCGAAGTCTGGGGCCTCGCTCTCACGAACGACCTGCTACACACCGCGAACATGCAGAAGCTGTTCCGGCTGTACGCTCCACAGGGGGTCACGGTACAGGTCTTTTCCGACCCTGATGATGCGTTCCGCTGGCTGCGCCAACAGGGTAAGCAACCTCGGACATAGCGGGCCGATCGCTCGCGCCTCCGCTGCGAACCGATTCTTGCTTTACGTCCAGCCACCGGGCGTGTATTCCGGCCACATGTCGTTTCTGGGCGTGTGGGGCTGCATCGGGGTCGTGTGCTTTTCGCTGGTGGGTTGTGGCGCGCCGAAGCGCGATTTCGACTCCGGCGAGGGCGGGGCCGGCGGTACCGGCGGCGCGTCGACCTCGATGAGCGGCAACGCGGGTCGAAACGTGGCGGGTAGCAGCGCGGGAACTGTCGGAGGCCCGCAAGATGCCGGCGCTGGCGGAAGCGACCCATCCAACCCAACGATGGAGGCGGGGGCGCCCGGTGCCGCTGGCGACTTCGGCGAAGGAGGCGCTGGCGCCGGCGGCCCTGACGGCTCAATCCCGTGCACCGCAAGCGAGTACCACGACGGCACTGCCTGCCTCGCACTGACGGTCTGCGCAGCCGGTGAATTCGAGCAGAGCCCGGCCAAGCCGGATCAAGATCGCGTTTGTGCGAAGCTTGCCCAGTGCAGCTCCAGCGAATACGAGAAAACTGCGCCGACCGCCACGACCAATCGAGAGTGCAGCGGCCTATCGGTTTGTGGCGCAGGCACGTTCGTCAGCGTCAAGCCAGCGGCCACCAGCAATCGCCAGTGCGGAGCGTGCCCTCCGAGCACCTACAGCAGCACGCTGAACGTGGACATGTGCGGCGCGTGGTCGACCTGCAAGACCGGAGAGACTGAAAGCGTTGCTCCTAGCGCCACGTCCGATCGGGTGTGTTCGTCGTGCGGCAGTGGAAAGTATGCGAGCGGCGGCCAGTGTCTCGCGCTCACGGTCTGTAAAGCGACCGAGTACGAGTCAAGTCCGCCCACGGCTACCTCGGATCGAAAGTGTGCGGCTGTCACAGTCTGCCAACCGGGGAGCCGGCAAACCGCGGGCCCAACGGCGACGACGGACCGTCAATGTGCTGCTTGCAGCTCGGGAACCTACAGCACCCAAATCAACGCAGGTACTTGCAGCGTTTGGAGCACGTGCACGACGAATCAATACCAGTCGAACGCGCCCAGCTCCGTCGTAGATCGCGTCTGCAGCACGCTCACCAGCTGTCCCGCCGGCACGCGCATCAAGACCGCTGCCACCGCGACGAGCGATCGCGTCTGTCAGGCCTGTGACAGCGGAACCTTCAGCGCGTCGGCCAACCTCAGCGTGTGCGACAACTGGACGACTTGCACGTCGAATCAATATCAGTCGACGGCCGGTACCGCGGTGGCAAATCGCGTCTGCACCACGCTCACGAACTGCGCTGCCGGCACGCGCATCAAGACCGCTGCCACCGCAACCAGCGATCGGGTCTGTCAGGCTTGTGATAGTGGAACCTTCACGGTATCCGCCAACTCGAACCTGTGCAGTAGCTGGTCCGATTGCGCGGCTGGCTACTCCGCAGTCGCCGGGACGAGCACGAAAAACCGCACGTGCAACGCTTGCGCCTCCGGATTCTTCTCGACCACGACCAACGCCGCCGCGTGCACTGCTTGGACGACATGCACGAGTAGTCAAAATCAGACCAAGGCCGGCACCTCGACGAGCGACGTGCAATGTACCAACAAACCAGTGTGCAGTACCGCGCCCGATCGCGTGTGCACCGTCGATTGCCCCTGCGCGTCCGGTGAAGGCACGTGCACGGCCAGCAATCAGTGCACGAGTGGCGTGTCTTGCGTGGTGGGCGGCGGCAAGAAGCTGGGACGTACCGGCAATACCTGCCTGGTCAGCCACTGCGACAACGACAAAAAAGATGCCGACGAAACCAGTGTCGACTGCGGTGGATCTTGCGGCTGCCGCGCCACTTTCGAAGTCGTCACTTACAAGAACATGCCGGCCGGCACCTCATATCCCGGCATCGAGGCGATGAACGGGGATGGGACACGCTTCGCTGGGACGTTCTCGCGCAGTGGGACCGCCTACCCCATGGCGGTCGCCGCAGATGGCACGGTGACCGAGCTCCCCGCTTACGGAAACTACGGCTACGGCAAAGCGATCAGCGCTGATGGCAACGTCATCGTCGGTCAAATGGGCTGCTCGAACCCGCCCAGTTGCACCGACCACGGCTCGACCGAATGCAAATGGGTCGGCACGGCGAACCCGTCAGTCGTCATCTACAACGGGTCTGCCCGCTACCCGTCCAGCACGGGAACCTACCTCGGCGGGTCCTATTACGACGCATCGCTGAACAGGTACACCGGCTTCATTCAGAACGGGAACGCACTCAATAACGTCCCTGAGCTCCGGGACGTGAACGGCATGACCAAGGACGGAAAGTACCTTTTGGGTACTTTCCCCGATGACAAGGGCGGCGGTAGCGGCTTCTTCTACGCGCCGACGCGGACGGTCACCAAGATAACCGGCCCCTCCAACTGGATCAGCACGTCGCTCCTGGCACTCAACGGTAATACGCCAGTGGTGATCGGCTTGGGCTACATCCAGGCCAGCAATCTCTACATCGGCTTCCGCTGGAGAGCCAACGTGTTCACACCGCTGGGCGTGCTGAGCGGCACCACAGATTCATGGCCCGTCGCTCTATCCAACGACGGCAGCACCGTGGTCGGTTACACGAACCCGTTCGACACGAAGCAGGCCTTTATTTGGACCGACGCGGGCAATACTCGAACCATCGGCGATGAGCTGAAGGCTCGTGGCTATGAACCGCCGAGTGACTTCCTGCTGAAGTCGCCCAAGTTCATCTCGGAAGACGGCAAGGTGATCGTCGGCGTCGAGGCCCTCGACCCGCCCACGTTCTGGCGCGTCGTCCTCAATTGACCTTGGCCGAAGCTGCAGCCCTGACGCTGAGGCGACGAGATCGTCGTCCCGGGTGGTACGGGGCAAGCGAGGCAGAGCGCGCGTCACACGCTGCTGTTGGCGTCGCTCACGTGTCGCGCTCTGACGCTGAACAGGGACCGAGAACCGGGCATTAAGTCACGCAGCCTCACCAAGCGCAGGCTGCGTGCCGCGCCCCCGCGGTATTCAGCCTTCAGTGACGAGGCCGCGGTTCGCGGCTACAACGAGCGAGCGCCAGGCCTCGGCGATGACTTCTGTGCCGAGCGCGGGTCGTGACCGCGCGGGCGCGTCCATCGCCTTCGGCGGGTTCGTGCTGAGCGCGCTGGGCTCAGGCGGGCCTAAGACACGAGCAGCGCGAGCGCGAACGCGGTGTGCGCCGCCTCGCGCGTCCCGCCTCATTCCAGATGCCAGGAGTCGATGCGAAAGTTCGGCGTCCCAGAGAAGGTCAGGCAGAGGTCGTGGGGGCCCGCGGGACCGCTAATGGTGCACTCAACGGGGGCATAGGTGCTTCCGCCGGCAGCGTTCGTCATTGCGCATTTACCGATCGAAGTGCCGGGCTGCCCCTTGAGGCAACCGTCGACGCTGACATCGATGCTGCCGCCACTCCCCGAAACGCGGAGCACGAGCTTCGAGGCACCGTTCTTGAAGTCCACTTGTGAGTAACCGATCCAATCCCCACTGCTGATCTGGGCAATATTGACGGTTTCCCCGGCTTTCCCTTCTACTTCAATCCCCTTCTCTTGGGCCAGTGTCTCCGCCTGAACCTCCGCGAAACCATCGAGGCACTTGGTCTGAGCAACCGTAAAGTCACTGGTGCTCATCGTCAGTGGTTCAATGGTCCCATCCGCTTTGTACTTGAGCTCCTGGACGACGATGCTGCGGTTGTCGACCTTATTTACGCCGAGTTCCTGCTGGAGCTTCCGCGAATGATAGAAAAGGTAGCTCTTTCCCATGAATTCGATGATCGAGCCATGGTTGTTGTTGCCATTGTTGATGCTCCCATTGGCCAACAAGACACCCTTGTAGGTGAACCCGGTCATCGGGTTGTCACTCATTAGATACTCTAGCTTGGCGCCGTGGCCTGAGCTGAAATCCGACGAGTAGCTAAAATAGTACTTGTCACCATGCTTGTGCATGTACGAGGCCTCGAAAAACGCGGTCGTATCGATCTTGGTGGCGCTCGTATCCTTGATGCTCGTCATGTTGTCGTTCAGTCGAACGACGCGAGCATTCTGCCCGCTGCTGCCGCCACCAAAGTAGAGATAGGCCTGTCCGTCATCGTCGATGAAGCACGCGGGATCGAAAAGCCAGGGCACGTTCGCGTTGGGAAAGCTAGGCGTCAGCAGCCCCTTGCCCAGCGGGTCCTTGAAAGGTCCTCCGGGATCGTCGGAGACGCCCACGCCGATGGCACTGCCGGAATTAGGAATATAGATATAGTATTTGCCGTTTTTCGTACAGGCACCGGGCGCGTAGAGATTGCCTGCCCAGGGCAGGTCCTTAGCGTGAATGATCACTCCGTGGTCCTGCCAGTTCGCGAGATCCGACGAAGAAAAGACGTGATAGTCCACCATCTTATACCCGACCTGACCATCCTCGTCATGGGAGGTATAAACGTAGACGCGGTCCCCATACACGATCGCGTTGGGATCGGCGGTGAAGATCTGCGAGACGAGTGGGTTATGGGCCTGACCCTTGGGCGTGCATGTAGACGGTGCGGCACCGCCCGTGCCTTGGTTGCCGCCTGAGCTCAGCCCTCCACCTCCGGCTGCGCTGGCTCCACCCGGCGACACGCCGCTTCCGCCGCTTCCGCCGCTGCCGGCGTTGTTCGAACCACCGGTGGCAGTTGTTCCGCCACCGCCGCCCGCCGCCGGCGTCCCTCCCGATGCGCTGGCTCCGCTGGTATTAGCGCCACCGACGCCGATGCCACCGGCCCCGCCACTGGTGCTCGCGCTGCCTCCTACGCTTGTGCCCCCGCCGGATGCGCTCGAGACTGGGGCGTCAGCTCCGCAAGCAGCAATGCAAAGGGACAGCACCGCCGACGACAATCCGGCGTAGACGGTTTTATGTGGAGCAGGGTTGAGTTGAAAACGGGCGGCAAGTCGCATGCGGGTAATTATGTGTATCGCAATCAGCCCGCCCGCGCCTTTGCTTTCTCTTTTTTTGGATCGAAACGGCTGCCCTGGGGCGTTCCAACCGCCGAGGCTGTGCGACAACGGGCCATACTGATTTAGCGATTTCTTCGGCTTTTCTGGTTCACTCGGGCTGAGCCACACGCCTCGCATCTGCTTCGGTTGAAATTATGAACCTAGGGGGCGTCCCAAATTTCGTCTAGATCATTCCATCGCTTGGCAGTAGCGCGGACGAGCTCTCGCTCGGAGGCGCGCCGTGTGATCGAAGCTGAACGTAATCTTCCGACGTGCTTTGACTGACGCGCAGTGGGCAATGGTGAGCGTCGTACCCGAGCGGCAAGCTCGACGACGCTGCCCTTGGCGTAGTCCGCTCGCTGTGGGCGGTCAGCGCGCACGAGCACTCACGAGCTACGGCGAGGAGCCCTGCTCGACGAACTCGCGAATGGCTTTGGTGACTCGTTCTGGTGCCTCCAAGGCTGCGTAGTGACCCACGCCCTCGAGCGATCCCGACGTAACGTTGCGCGCCACCTGTTTCATCGTTGCTGCGGTGAATTGGTCACCACCAGCTCCGAGCGGGAGCACGGGCACCTTCAATGTCCGCGAAGGTGATGAGATCAAGGCGCTGTCACAGAAGCCCGGCCTCAGTTTACGCGCAATCCTGCCTGCGGCGGTTCGGGCCTGTTTCGGACGAGCCGTGCTGGCTTCCCGCACTGAATTCGTGTTCGGCACCGAACATCTCGTGCGCGACGAGAACGGCGGCCCGGCGCAGCGTTCGGCGTCGCGTGTCGAGCTACGCCGGACGCGTTCGCGTGGTCGCCGCTGGGAACTTCAGTGCCACCCCCACGAGCGCGGTGAGGGCGGGGAGCAGCTCGCGGCCGAGCGCCGTGAGCGCGTACTCCGCGGACGGTGGGCTCGTCGGCATTAGCGTGCGGGTGATGATGCCGCGGTCTTTCAGCTCGCGCAGCCGGGCGCTCAAGACGCGCGCCGAGATCGCCGGGATGTCTTTGCGAAGCTCACTGAACCGGCGCGGCTGCTGACTCAAATACCAAATCACGTGTGGCGCCCACGCTCCGCTCAGCAGCTTCACGCCCTCATCGATCGGACATGCGGGCGGAATGGCGGCCTTGTTTTTCCGGACTCGCAGTGACATTCGAGTATCTGTGCGGATACCACGATTAGGAAGTAACCGCGAGTTACTCGTTGCCGGGGGTCGCTCTGGTCGTTAGAGATCAGTCGTCGGCATGCTCACTCGCCTCGACAGAAGGAGATCGCAATTGCGCGTATTCGTTACCGGAGGTTCAGGATTCGTAGGCACCGCCATCGTCCAGCAATTGCTCCGGGCGGGGCATAGTGTGCTCGCCCTCGCTCGCTCGGAGGCATCGGCATCCCAGTTGCGGTCCGCGGGCGCCCAAGTCCAAGCCGGCGATCTCGCCGACCTCGACGGGCTTCGCCGCGGCGCGCTCGAAGCGGACGCAGTGATTCACGCGGCCTTCCAACTCGACCTCGCGGACTGGACCAAGGGCGGCGAGCTCGACCGACGCGCGATCGAAGCCATCGGCACGGCCATCGCGGGGTCCGAGCGCTTGCTCGTGGTCTCGTCGGGCGCGTTCGGCATCGACACGACGGGCCTCGGAATCCAGGAATCTACCGAGGAAAACGGCCCGCGCACGGGCCACCCCCGCGTGACGGAAACCGCAGCCGCCGAAGCCTCCGCACGCGGCGCGAAGGTGGCGGTGATCCGACTCGGAGTCGTGCACGGCGACGGTGACCGCCATTTCCTGCCCGCGCTGATCGCCGTCGCGCGCGCCAAAGGGCTCTCGGCCTACGTGGGTGACGGCGCCCAGCGCTGGCCCGTCGTCCACGTGCGCGACGCAGCCGAAGCCTACCGCCTCACTCTCGAACGCGGCGTGCCCGGCGCCCGCTACCACGCGATCGCCGAAGGCGGCATTCCCGTCCGCGATATCGCCACCGTGATCGCCCGCAGGCTCGGCGTCCCCGTGGTGGCTCAGTCACCGGAAGAAGCCGCTGCTCACTTCGGCCCGCTCGCCCTGTTCGTGGGCACCGACCGCCTCACCTCGAGCTCACGCACCCGCGAGCAGCTCGGCTGGAACCCGCACCATCCCGGCCTGCTCGAAGATCTCGAGACCGGCAGCTACTTCCGGCGCCCTGCCTGAGAGCCAATCGTCAGCAACAGGGAGGTGGAGAGTGAGGTTGATGATGGGGCCGCAAAGTGGACGCGGCCCGGCGCAACCTTCGGCGTCGCGTATCGGCTCCGCGCTACTCGTCGTCGCTGAGCGCCTTGACGTCTGCACGGTCCTAAGGACGCCCGGCTACCCGCTCGTTCTTGATGAGTTCGCTAAGCCCGATGACGGGGATCTCGTGACCGTCGTGGTGCCGTCACCGCAGTGGCCGCCGAACGCGACCGCCTTGCCAGGGCCTCTGCTAGCCGAAGTTCGAGCCCACTCCGTGCCGAGCTTGGGCGCGGAGTGGGCGAGAGACGCTTACGACGTCACGGCTGATAGGGACGGGGTGCAACTCGCGGCGTGACGCCCTCGACCCACGCAGGGCTCCCTTGTGAGGTGATGCTGACGCGGGCGCTGGTCAGCCCCGGTGAAGAGGCCTCGATCACGGAGGTGCCGGAATGGTAGGTGCGAAATTCGATCGCCGCCTGACCATCGAGGATTGCGATGTCGGATGCCGAGCCGCTGCCGGGCGGCGTGAAGGTGATGCTCGGTCCAGTAGGAAATTCACCAGGCCCCGACTTGAGCGTTAGGGTTACGGGTACGTTGTTGCTGATGGCTTTGCCGGTCGCGTCTAAGACGGTGACCAGCAGCCAAGCGTCTTGGGTGCCATCGACCGCCGAGAGCGTGGTGGCGCTCGAGGTCAGCGAAAGCGCCGCGGGCGTGCCCGCGCTCGGCCAGGTCGGAGGTGGCTGCTTCGCGTACGCGTTCCGGTACCAGTAATACGACCGTTTCGGGATTCTAAAATAGTCGATGATGCCCGAGCGTATGTATTGATTGCCCATCTGGCTCCCGTAGTCGAACATGCACCAGCGTGAGATTCCGCTGCGCCACGCGGGTTGGGCGGCCATGCCATTGCTCACCGTCAAGCGCGCCCAACCCGGATCGTAGCTGCCCGGTCGGGTCGAGCTCACGTCGGCGCCGTACTCGGAGACCATGTTGGGAACGCCCGGGTTGTCGTAGCCCGTGCCGTCGCCGTTGTAGCCGGCGATGTCGCCGAGCGTTCCGGGTTCGGTGCTGCCAATCCGCGCCTGCGCGCCACCGATTGCCGCCGGGCGGCCCGCGGGAGCGGGATCGAGCTGGTGCGTCAAAGCGACCGACTTCTTGAGCAGCGCAATCACTCTGTCTCCAGGCCCGCCGCTGAAGAAGTCCTCGTTGCCCATGCTCCAGGCGATGATGCTCGGATGATTGCGGTTGATACGGATCATGTCCGTGAGGCTCGCGAGTACGTTGGCATCGAAGGCGTCGAAATCGCCGGTCGTGCTCGGGTAGGCACCGTTGTAAGGCCACCCCCCTGCGCCGCCGAACCCTCCCCAAAAGGCGTTCTCCGACCACAGCAAGATACCGAGTTCATCGCAGGCGTCGGCAAAAGCCGGCGCTTTCGGATAGTGCGAGCCGCGGATGAAGTTCATGCCTGCGTCCTTGACGAGCTTGACGTCGCGATAGAGCGCCGCGTCGGTCACACCGTTGCCCCATCCGGCGTGATCCTGATGCACGTTCCCGCCTTGGATCCAATAGTGGGCGCCGTTCAAGGAGAAGCCTTGAGAGGCCGACCAGCTAAACCACCGAAATCCGAAGGTCGTTGCCAGCTCGTCAACGGCTTGGGTACCGTCTGACAGGTGCGAGAGCGCACGGTACAGCGTCGGATGGTCGGGATGCCAAAGCCCGGGGCTGCTGATGACGGGGGTGGTTTGATCGAAGGTGACCGTCTTGCCAGGCTCGATTGGCATTTGACTCGAGATGGTGGCGACCACCTTCCCCTCCCGATCGACAATGTCGGTCTTCAAAGTCGCAGTGACCGCGGTCCCGCGGTTGTTCTGTACCTCGGTCTTGATGGCCACCGTGGTGGACGAGCCGGCGTTGGTCGCCAGGGTGGGAGTGGTGACCCAGGTGCCGTACCAGGCGATGTGCAAGGGGTCTTCGACTACGACGAACACGTCCCGGTAAAGCCCGCCTTGGAACGTGTGATCGCCCGTCAACGGTGGGATCTTGGCGTTCCACTTATTGTTCAAGCGAACCGCGACGACGTTGTCACCGGGCTTGATGGTGGACGTGAGGTCGATCGAAAAGCCATTGTAGCCGCCGATGTGCTCGCCGACCTTCTTGCCGTTCAGATAGATTTCGGCCTGATCGAAGGCGGCTTGGAACTCGAGAGAGACACTCTTGCCAGCCCACGACGCCGGGACGGTGAAGTGCTTTCTGTACCAGCCGTAGCCCACATAGAACTTGGAGGCCATGAAGTACGGCAAGCTGAACGAATGCGGCAGACCAACGTCGTCCCACGACGTGTCGTCGAATGTCGTGACCTCTGCGCCCGAGACGTCAGCTCGCTTGAACTTCCACGACTGATTGAAGTTCTGAACCAAACGCGGCCCCGCGGCGTTCGCCATGCCCGCGCTGCCCGCCGCATTGCTTCCGCCAGTCGAGGAAGCGCCGGCGATGCCGGCCATGCCGCCACCGCCCGGAGCGCCTGCCTCAGCCGAGCCTCCGCCCGTTCCCGGCGAGCCACTGCCGCCGACCCCGGATGGGTTGCCGCCCGCGCTCATCAGGCCTGCTGAGCCAGATAGCCCGCTTGCGCTCCCGCCCACTCCGGACTGAGCTCCGCCCGAGCCTTTCGCCTCACTGTTCCCATTCCCGCAGGCGACGATACTGAACAACGCGATCGCAATCGCGGTGAACGCCCGCGCATACAGCGCGACGCCCGCGCCCAACGTGTTCTCTGTCCTAGTCCGCAATGTGTCCTCTTCAGTCAGCAATGTGTCCTCCGAACCGACGCGAGTTCATCGGCGTGACGGCAAGTCAGTGCGCCAGCGTGGTGCAACGGCGCTCGACCGAGCTCGAGTGGACGCCGAGCGGGTACCGCGCTCGATACCGCCGTTGCTCGGCGAGGCAGCCCGGCAAATCGTGCATTCGGTCGAGCACCTCGACCAGACGCGCCAACGCATCTTCTCGGATGCCGTCGTTCGGAGCGGCGGCGATGGCGCGACGAAAGGCCTGAGCGGCGGGCGCGTAGGCGTGCAGAGAGTCCATCCTGAGCCGCCCAAGCTCGAGTGCTGCGACGCCGGCTCGCTCATCCCTCGGGAATTGATCGAGCAAAGTCGCATAGGCTTTGACGGCGCCTCGAACGTTGCCCGAGCGCCGCGCGTCATTGGCGGCTTGGAACAGTTTCGAAGGCTCGAGCACGGGCGCCGCAACGACGGGTGCTGCGACCGAGCCGATGCCGCCCACGGACTCCGCCGGCTCGCCCTCGGGGTTGGTCGATTTACTCGAGCTCGGCGCGTTTTCGTCCGACCTCGGGCCGGCAGGGCGCTCCGGCGTGAGCGATACCTCGAGTGAGTCGCCCGCGCCCAGTCGGGCAACTCGTTCGCCGTGAGGCGCCGCGACCTCGACCGTTCCGCGTTGCACCTTGATCCGGACGAGGCCCGGCGGACGCGCGAGATCGAGCTCGGTCGAAAAGTGAGTGCCGATCACCCGCACCTCGACGCCGCGGATCAGCGCGACGAACGGGCGCCCATGACGCTTCTCCACTTCGAACTCCGCGCGCCCGGCCAGCACCTCGATCTGCGTGTGCTCGGCTTGATCGCGCAGCACGCGGACGCGACCCCCCCGGTCGATGTCGATGACCGAGCCGTCGGACAACAGAGCGCGCGCGGGTTCTCGCTCGCTGCCGACTGCGAGCGCCGATGTGCTTTCAGGCTGCGGCGCGGCCGTGCGCAAGACGAGCCAAAGCATCACCGAGGCGGCCAAGGCAAGAGCCCCCGCGGCCGACCACGCCCAAGGGCGCCGCGACCGTTTCGAGCTGGCAAGCGTTACCTCCAGCCGTTTGGCGACACGGCGATGCGAAAGCTCGCTCCAGGCGTCTGGACGTAAGGCGCCGAGAGCGCGCGTGACCTTGCTCGGGCGCGCGTCAGTCATCGCCGAGTTCCCGCTGAATGCGTTCCTGAGCCGCAGCAATGCGGCGTTTGGCAGTGGCCAGCGAGCAGCCGACCAGCTCGGCAACCGCCTCCAATGGTTCTTGGTGCATGTAGCGCAGGGTCCAGGCGATGCGCAGCTCGACGGGCAGCTCGCTCAAAACCAAAAGCAGCTCGCGCAGGGCCGCGCGGTCTTCCGGGCTGGCTCCAGGATCGGCAACCAGCTTTTCTGCCATCTCGCTCGAGCCCGGCGCCATACCCAAGCGCGCGCGCATCCTCGCCCAGCGCAAACGGCGCCCGACGCGTCGTAGCGTCACCGTCTTCAACCAACCTCGGATTTTGGGTGGTTCGGTCAGACCGGGGAGGTTTTCTGCGGCTATCAAAAAGACCTCATGCACGACGTCTTCGACTTCTTCGGGACGAGTCAGCAACCTGCTGGCAAACCAGGCCACCAGCTTGGCGTAGTCCGCGTAGAGATTGGCTAGATGCAGGCGAGGATCCGCAAAGGAGAGGAGCTCTCCATCGGTCGCGTCCGGCTCTTTCGGTGCTAGCGGCTGGATCGTCAAAGTCGACGACACACCCATGCCCTAGCGCGGTCGAACGGCTCAAACTTTCTCGAATAATCGTGTCGAAGCCCGTTCATCGCTCGTCACGCTGGAACGGCGGCAGTGGACCCAAGCGCTCCGTCGAGATCGCCGCGTCATCGATGTAGAGCCGAGCGCCAGCGGAGGTCAGCCCGTCTGCCACGCCGCCGGTCATCCACTCGGCCCACTTCGTTTCCATCATCCTTCCCGTGACATGAAAGGTGAGCTCGCCGTCTTGCCAGGCATCGAACTGGCCGTCGGGACCATCGGTCGCGCGCAAGTAGGTTTCGATGTGGAACCAGCGGCCCACCTCGATCTTACGATCGACGAGCGGCAAGATCGTGCCAAATTCCTCGCCCACCAGGACGGTGCCCAGACTTCCATCTGCCCGAGTAGTGAAGGACAGCCGGATCTCGTCGCGAAAGGAGAGGAGGTCGTAGGGCGGATGCCGGCTGCGGTAGAGCACGAACCACCAATAGCTGACCGGGTGCAGCGCGACCGGTAGGAAATACCAAGCGCTGGCATACACGCCCGGAGGCAATGGGCCGCCGCGGGCTGCGAGTGCATAGTCTCGTTGGGTCGGACTTTCGTCCTCGATCAGCAGCGAATGGCTGCCACTGCGCGCCACGTCTTGCGTTACGACGACCTGTGAGTTGCCGGGCAGCACGAAGCCCCCCGGTGGGCTTTTGTCTAACCAATCGGATAAGTCACCGGTCTCATGGTCTGTCCACCAAAGCAGCCGCGGGTCGTCACCGAAAGACTGCGTTTGGTCGGTGCAGCCGAGCAGCGCGCAGAAAACGCAGAGCGGCAGCAGCTTTCTCAGGGCCATCGGACCTCCATTCCCAAGGCAAACCCGAGCCAAAGACTCGGAGTGTGACCAAAGGTTCCCGTGGGGGTGAGCTCGAGAGCCGACGACCTTGGCACGAACTCGAGTGAAGTCCCGAACCAGGGCAAGACGTGGCGCCCGTAAGCAATACTCAGCCCAGTACGGCCGCCCAATTCGAAGCCGCGAATGGTTCGCTCGCTGCCGCTTCGGTCGTACTCGACCCATGCCGCGAGTACGCCGAGGTCGATCATCGCTTCGAACAGACCCGATCGCACCCGCCAGCGCAGCGACGCGTCGAGCGGCAATCGCGCTTCACGAATTACCACGTGCTCGTACGCAAGCTCACTCGTTCGAGTGAGAGCAACTCCGAGTGAACCGCCGAGGTTTGACGAGATGAGCGACAGCCGCAGCAGAAGCCCCGGAGCCACCGAGGCGCGGGTCGCGCCCTCGAACGCTGACGGCGCAACTTGGAGCGTGGGGGCCAAAGCCAGCCCCAACCCGAGCTTGGGTGGGGCTGCCATTGCAGTCGCGTGCGGCTTGGGAGGCGCTGGCTCCGGGGCCAAAAGCGAGGGGCTCGGCCGTGTGGATTCGCTTCGCAACGTCTCGTCCACCGCCTGGGCGACCGCTAGAGCGCGCGCGTCATCCGGAATGTTTCCCACGACGACGGTGCGACCGACGAAGCCGCCCTCGCGTTCGAGGCTCGCGGGGATGATTGCAATTCGCTCGGCGTCGTCAGCCAAGAGCGTGACGCGCTGCTCGGGAACGGATGCCGCGTTCGGCCCTGGGTCGGCGCAGAGCGCGAGCGAGCGACGCTCGAGCTCCACACCTAGCTCGCGCAGCACGGCGTCTCGCAGCGCGGGCGACCAAGCAGAGCCTGCGAAGACGACCTGAACCCACGGCTCGCCTGCGCGCGGGCAGGGCTGGGCTCCCGCAATGGCCAGACGCGTCCACACGACGAGCGCGCACAAGCGGGCAAGCGACGCGTGGCGGGGCACGTGGAGCAGCGTAGCCGCCGCCGGAGCGCTTCCAAAGGAAATCGCACCTGCGGCGGCCCCACCACGGAGCAGTATCCCGGACCGGTGAACGCTGAACGCTGGCGGTTGGGCATCGCCTTTGGCAAAATCAGCTGTCGCTACGGAGATCGTGAGCCGATTCGAGCTCTCGAGGCATAGCTAGGGCGAGGTCAGCGAGTGACTCCACTAGATGCGGCGCGGAGGTGAAAAAATCTGGGAGAATAGCCAGACCAAGCGCAGTGCCCGAACTTGCTACCCCCGCCGGGGAGGGCTGACTGTTCGGCGCTCGTCTTGGCGGTGCATCGCTGGCACGCCCAAAAGTGGACGGGAACGCAAGGTTCCGCTCGCTCAAGGCGCACCGGCACCTGAAGTCCGAACTGGTGTTTTGCCACGCGGATGGCAAGCCCTCGCCGATCTCGCGGCGGCCGTCGCGCTCATCCGCGCCGCCCAGTGAGCGCCAGACTCGCTGCGCCCTTAAAGCGCCGCGCGCACGAGCGCCACTACCTCTCTGAGCGACCGCATGACGAGCTGCGCCTCGAGCCGGAGCACGCGATAGCCCGCTGCGCGCAGAGCGGCATCCCGGCGGGCATCGGCGGCCCGCCGCGCGGCATGGCACGCGCCATCGACCTCGACGACGAGCCGCACACTCGGCGCACAAAAATCGACGATGTACCGCCCCAGCAACGGCACTTCCCGCCGAAACTGCACGCCCAACTTGCGCGCACTGAGCGCCGACCAAAGCCGCAACTCCGAAGCCGTCATCACGCGCCGATTCACCCAAGCAAATTGCTCGAGCCGAAGTTGCGCGCGCCTAAGATTGTCTTCCTTCCGATCACGCATGAACTGAGCCTCCTGCGTCGGCATCGGGCCGAGCGCAGCCCACCCAGGCGCAGGCTTCATGCCACGCCCCCGATGCATTAAGCGCGCAGCGACTGGCGTGGCAGGAAGCGTGCGCCTCTCGCGAAGCTCGGCCCGATGCCGACGCAGGAGGCGAGTCATGAACAAAAAAGGCAATCGCAGTGCACGCATGCAAAGCATGCGTGGAGCTGTACCCACGCTAGCAGTGCAGGACGTGGAGCGCGTGAAAAGCAGTGCACGCATGCAAAGCATGCGTGGAGCTGTACCCACGCTAGCAGTGCAGGACGTGGAGCGCGTGAAAAGCAGTGCACGCATGCAAAGCATGCGTGGAGCTGTACCCACGCTAGCAGTGCAGGACGTGGAGCGCGTGAAAAGCAGTGCACGCATGCAAAGCATGCGTGGAGTCGTGCCCACGCGAGCTGCACCCACTCAACGCTACATCGTCAAACGACTACCTCCCCCATCCGCACCCCTTCGGGTGTGTCGAAGCGCCTCGCGCAGCGGCCGCTGCGGCCGCGAGCACGGATTTGGGGGAGGTCGGCGGCGCGCAGCGAGCGGAGCGAGCGAGCACCGACGGGTGCCAACGTCTCGCTACGTCGTGTAGCGAGGGGGCAGGGGCGGAGAGGGAGGGATTCGAACCCTCGGTACGGTTGCCCGTACACTTGATTGGGCTGCCCCCACCGTCCAGTGCTCGGCCCTTCGGGCCTGCGCGCTTCCTGCCTCCCCCAAATTCCGTGCTCGCAGCCGCAACGGCCGCTGCGCGCGGAATGGGGGAGGCCGTCGCTTCGAGCGGTGCATCGCCTCTGGCTCGGCTTCGAGATGACTCGCGACGCGCTCGCCACCATCGCCGGCGGCGTGCCGGGCTCCGCGAGAGGCGCACGCTGCGCGCCGCGCCCGTCACTGGCGGCGAGTCACGGCGGGGGCGCGTCACGCAGCCTGCGCCCGGGTGGCTGCGCCCGGCACGCCGCCGGCGATGGAGGCTCAAATGCGCGTTGCAAAATCGTCCAACTCAAAACGCTCAACTCGGCTCGAGCGCTTCGCTCGGCAACACCGCTCGTGTCTCACCGAGTCGGAGGCTCGCCTTTGGTCCGCGCTCAACGCGGGCCAGCTCGGCGTCTATTTTCGCCGCCAACTGCCCATTGGCGCCCGCTTCATCGCTGACTTCTGCGCTCCGAGCGTCAAGCTCGTCGTCGAGGTTGATGGCGGCTATCATTCGCAGCGTCGGAGTGCTGATGCGAGCCGTGATCGCAAGCTAGCCCGGCTCGGCTACCGAGTGGTTCGGGTCAGCGCTGAGCTGGTCCTCTCCGATCTCGTGGCCGCGGTCGCGGTCGTCCGTGCCGCGCTGTAAGCGCGCCAACAGCGCGCTGCGCTCTCTTTAAAGGGCACCGCGGACCCGAGCGACTGCTTCACTAAGCGACTGCATGACGAGCTGCGCCTCGAGCCGGAGCACGCGATAGCCCGCTGCGCGCAGAGCGGCATCCC
>Ga0247740_1000524_pt1 | contig 18257 bp, 15 predicted proteins | sample UWRJL148409B2_FD_180942 | JGI IMG/M metagenome (GOLD analysis project Ga0247740, IMG submission 180942) | Plant litter microbial communities from Arlington Agricultural Research Station in Wisconsin, United States - UWRJ-L148-409B-2 | ecosystem: Environmental > Terrestrial > Plant litter >...
ATGTCGTGCTCGTAGCGCTCCCCCGCGCCCGAGAGCGGCAGGCCGTCGTCGCCGGGAACGCGCACGAGCGCCGGCGTGAGCCCGAGCGGTTCGACGACCTCGCGAGTGATGACCGCGCGGTAGCTCTCGGGATGCCCGGCCGGCAGCCCGACGTACTCGTCGAGCGCGAACCCGCGCACGCGCGACAGGTCGGTGCCGGCGAGGGCGGCCCAGGTGGTGAGCGGAGTCGACCCGGTCGCCAGGCCGAGAACCCCGTCGGGCTTCGCCGTGACGAGCGCGCGGATCGCGGCGGCCGCGATCGAACCGGCCTCCTCTTTCGACTGCACGATGACTACTTCGGCCACGAGATACCTCCAAGGTGTGCGGCACCGAGCGCCGCGACGGGCGCGCCGGCGGGCAGCAGGCGCACCCGCTCGGCGAGCCCGAGCGAGTGGATGAACGGAGACTGCGCGCCCCACGCGTCGAAGATGTCGCGCACGCCGCCCATCACCCGGTCGCCGAGACCGCTGATGCCGCCGCCGATCACGACCAGGTCGACGTCGACCGTGAGAACGAGGATGCGCACCGACGCCGCGACGCCCTCGTAGAGGCGCCGCCTTATCTCGAGCGCGTCGGTGTCACCCGACTCCGCGGCATCCAGAACCGCGCTCACCGCGTTGCCGTTTCCGCGTCCCCACTGCCGCGCGATGCCCGACCCCGAGGCCATGACCTCGAGCCCGCCGTGCTGGCCGTCGAGGTCGAGCGGTCCGGCCGGGTCGACGAGGATGTGGCCGATCTCGCCGGCTCCCCCGCGCGCGCCGCGCCAGAGTTCGCCGCGCAGCACGAGGCCGGCGGCGAGGCCGGTTCCGAGGTTGAGATAGCTCATGGATGCCGTGGCCGGCTGTTCGAAGAGGTGGAACGCCCCGAGGGCCGCGGCATTCACATCGTTCTCGACGCGAACGGGCGTGCCGAGCCGCGCGGCCAGTTCGTCGCCGAGCCCGAGCTCGTCGAGGCCGAGGTTGAGCGCGTGGGATACCCGGCCGCTCGCCGCATCCACCGCTCCGGGGATGCCGACGCCCACCGTCGCGAAGTCGGCGATCGCGAGCCCGGTCGCGTCGGCGAGAGCCGTCACGGCGGCGACGCTCGACGCGATCACCGCGTCGGGGCCGAAGCCGGTCGGGAGGCGCACGCTGCCGACGACGCTGCCGTCGTCGGCGACGGCCACCGCCTCGGTCTTGGTTCCGCCGATGTCGACGCCCATTCTCATGGTGTGTCCCCTTCCGTGCCGCGATCCAGCCATTCGCCGAGCGCCTCGCCGACGTGCCGCGATGCGCCGAAGGTGGCGATGTCGGCGTAGTCCTGAGCGGTGTCGGGCCAGCCCATGTCGATGACGACAGTGTCGGGATGGGCGCGCCTGGCGGAGTCGGCGAGTGCGCGCACCCAGGCGTGCCGGTGGTTGTTCTTGCCGACGAGCACGAGCTGGCCGGCTACGTCGGGTAGCGGGTCGCCCTCGCCGATGCGGGCGTCGACGGGCGGGCCCCACGGCGAGACGCCGACCGCGATGTTTGCCTCGGTCTCGAGCGCGACGACCGTGCGGCGAGCGCCGACGACGACGACGCCGGGCTTCACCGCGAAGCCGTCGACCGCGCGCTCCCGCGAGAACGCGGTGTCGGCGGCGGGCGACGGGGCTGCAGAAGCGAGCCGGGTGGCGAGCGCCACATTGCGGTCGCCCGCGTCGCGCAGCCGGTCGGCGGCGAGCTCGCCCGAGTCGACGGCTGCGTCGAGGGCCGCCCCGATCTCGGCGAGCTGCTCATCGGTGTTGCGGGTGCCGATGCAGAGCAGGTCGCAGCCGGCCGCGATCGCGCGCACCGCCGCCCTGGCGATGCCGGTCTCGCCGCTCGCGCCGACCATGTCGAGCGCGTCGCTCACGATCACACCGCCGAACCCGAGTTCGCCGCGCAGCAGGTCGTCGAGGATCACCCGCGAGAACGTCGCCGGGTTGTCGGCGTCGAGCTGCGGCAGCAGGATGTGCGACGACATGATCGTGCTCGCCCCCGCCGCGACCGATGCCTCGAACGGCAGCAGCTCGCGGGCGCGCAGCGCGTCGAGCGGCAGGTCGACGACGGGCAGCGCGAGATGCGAGTCCTGGGCCGTGTCGCCGTGGCCGGGAAAGTGCTTGGCGCTCACCGCGACTCCGGTCGCCTCGTGCGCGGCGACCCACGCCGCACTGTGCACCGCCACCAGCTCGGGGTTGGTACCGAAACTGCGCACCCCGATCACCGGGTTGTCCGGGTTCGAGTTGATGTCGACATCCGGTGCGAAGTTGAGGTTGACCCCCACCGAACGCAGCTCGCGTCCGACCGCGGTCGCGACCCGCGCCGTGTAGTCGAGGTCGTTGATGCGGCCGAGCAGGGCGTTGCCCGGAAAGGGCGCGCCGGTCGACTGGTAGAGCCGCGTGACGTCGCCGCCCTCCTCGTCGATGGCGATGAGCGCGTGCGGGTTCGCCGCGTAGATCGCCGCGGTCAGTGCGCGCAGCTGGTCGCGCGACTCGACGTTCTCGCCGAACAGGCAGACGCCGGCGAGCCCGTCGCGCAGGCGGGCGGCGAGCCACTCGGGCAGGGTGGTGCCGACGAAGCCGGGCAGCAGCACGCGTGGTGCCCCGGTCATCCCTTCACCGCCCCGCTCACGAGACCCGACGTCAGCCGGCCCTGCACGATGAGGAAGAAGACGATGACCGGCACGGCGACGAGCGTCGACGCCGCCATCACCTGGCCCCAGTCGGTCGCGCGCGTGGCGCTCGCCTGCACGAACCCGCGCAGCCACAGCGGCAGCGTCTGCGCCGACTCGGAGGGCAGCAGCACGAGGGCGACGGTGAACTCGTTCCAGGCCTGGAGAAACGCATAGACACCGGATGCCACGAGCCCGGGTGCCAGCAACGGGAACGTTATGCGCATAAACGCGCCGAAACGGCTGAGGCCGTCGACCATGGCGGCCTCCTCGAGGTCGGCCGGCACGCCCGCGACGAACCCGCGCAGCATCCAGATCGTGAAGGGCACGACGGCCGCGATGTAGATGATGCTGACGCCGATGACCGAGTCGAGCAGCCCCGCGCTCGCGACCATCTTGTACTGCGCGATGAACAGGCCCTCGGCCGGCAGCATCTGCACCACGAGCACCGCGATGATGAAGCTCTTGCGGCCGCGGAAGCGGAACCGGCTGATCGCCACCGCGCCGAGGAAGGCGAAGATGATGCAGAAGAACACGGCGATGAGCGTGATCGAGACGCTCATCCCGAGCGCCGCGTAGAACTCGCCGTCGGCGAGCGCCGCCTGGAAGTTCGCGAACGAGCCGCCGAACGGAACGAACGTGGGCACGAACGACTGCAGCGTCACGTTGGGGAGCAGCGACGAGTTCACCATCCAGTAGACGGGGAAGACCCAGACGAGCGCGACGACGATCGCGATCGCGCCCCAGAGGGTGCGTGCGGTGCGGGCTCTCATTTCTCGTCCTCCTTAGCAGACTGCGGATGTAGAACCAGCTGAGCAGGATCGTGATGGCGAGCACGAGGATCGAGACCGCCGATGCCATGCCGAAGTCCTGCGACTTGGTGCCGAGCTTGTAGATGTAGGTGCCGAGCAGGTCGAACTCGCTCGACTTCGATCCGGCGTCCTGCAGCATCGTGATCTGCGTGAACACCCGCAGGTCCCAGATGATCTGCAGCAGGAAGACGATGGCGATGACCGGCTTGATCATCGGTAGGATGATGCCGAAGAACCGCTGCCGACCGTTGGCGCCGTCGAGCGCCGCGGCCTCGAGCACTTCCTCCGACACCTGGGTGAGCCCGGCGAACGACGAGAAGGCGACAAACGGCACCGACATCCAGATGACGATGACGCTCGCCACGATGAAGAAGGTGGTGGGCGTTTCGAGCCAGTTGAACCTGTTCATGTCGACGCCAGGGATCATGTCGAGCAGGTAGTTCACCGCGCCGCGACGACGGTCGAACAGCCAGATCCAGACGGTCATCGCGGCGACCACGGGCATCGACCAGGCCAGCAGCAGGGCGACCTGCAGGATGATGCGCGGCGCTTTGCCGACGGCGTTCATCAGCAGTGCGAGCAGCACGCCGATTGCGAGGGTGATCACGGCGGTGACGAGGCAGAAGGCGATCGACTTGGCGACGACCGTCCAGAACTGCGGGTTGGTGGCGAGCTCGATGTAGTTGTCGAGCAGCACGAACGGAGCGGGCTGGCCGAACTGCTGCTTGAGGCCGTACTCCTGCAGCGAGGTGACGACCTGCCAGATCAGCGGGTAGCCCATGCCGACGAGGAGGATGCCGACGGCGGGGATGAGAAGAAGGTACGGCGCGCGGTTCGTGCGTCGTCGTTCGACGGTGGCGGTCATGGGGCTTCCTCCTTTCTGTATGGATTCACGGTCCCTGAGCTTGTCGAAGGGCAGGGCAGAGACGGGTCGGCCCCTTCGTCGAACTCAGGGACCGACCCGCGTGATGGGCTGACTAACCGTTGATCAGCTCGTCGATCTTGCCGTCGTACTCTTCGGCGAGCGCTTCGACGTCTCCGCCGCCGTTCACCTTGCCGAAGAACTCCTCGAGCAGGCCGGAACCCTCGACGGCGGCCCAACCGGGTGCCGCGGGGGTGAGCTTCGACTCGGCGGCCGACTCGATGAGCGCGGTGGCGAACTGGTCGTCGCCGAGTGCCGAGGCGTAGTCGAGGTTGGCCGGTCCGAGGCCGTTCTCGCCGAGCAGGGTCTGGTACTCCTCAGAGAAGATGATCTTCATCAGCTCTTTCGAGGCGTCCTGGTTCTTGCTCGCCGCCGAGATGGCGATGTTCGAGCCGCCAGCGAAGACGGGGGCGACGCCGCCGTCGATGCCGGGCAGAACGAACGTGCCGAACACGTCGTCGTTCCAGGTCGCGACCTCTTTGGTCGCGTCTTCGGGGTCGGGAGCCAGGTCGCCGATCGACCAGTGCGCCCAGCCGGGTGCGATGATTGTCGCGGCCTCGGGCGCGCCCGTGGTCTCGTTGTTGTTGATGTTGACCCACGGTGTGCTGTCGGCCTCGGTGACCGGCGCGAGCGACGCGTCGGCGAACAGGGTCTGCAGCTGGGTGAGGCCCTCGACGGTCTTCGGGTCGGAGAGGCTCGACGCCCACTCGTCGCCGTCCTTGACCGCGAGCTCGCCGCCGTTCGCGAAGATCCACGAGACGCCGTTGCGCCAGTCTTCACCGCCGATGTAGAAGCCGCTCTGACCGTCGGTCTTGAGCTTCGCGGCCGCCTCGTTGAACTCGGCGAGCGTGGCCGGAACCGTGACGCCTGCCTTCTCCCACACGTCCTTGCGGTAGAACATGTAGCGCGATCCGAAGTAGTACGGCAGGGCGTACTCGGCGCCGTCGACCGATCCGACCTCGACGAACGAGGGCAGCAGCTTGTCGCCGCCGAGCTCGTCGTACATGTCGCTCAGGTCGGTGAACGCGCCCGCGTTGGTGAACGTCGGCGCCCAGGTGTTGCCGATTTCGACGACATCGGGGGTATTCTCGGCATCGGGCAGTGCCGTGGTCAGCTTTGCGAGAGCATCGCTCCACGACTGTTCTTCAATGGTAAGAGTGCCCCCGGTCGCGTCTGCGTACTCTGTCTTAAGGAAGTCACGCAGCTCGTCCGGGGTGTCACCACCGTTCACCCAGAAAGTGATGTCGGTGTCGCCCGACTCCGCCGGGCCGTCGCTCGACGAACACCCCGCCAGAACGAGAGCTGCAGCGGTGGCTGCTGCGACCGCTACGATCCTTTGCTTCATGTGCTACTCCCTTGTATATGCATGGATGGTGCTGTGTGTGAACGCCCGGCGCCTACGAGACCCCGAGCTGGCCGGAGAGCACCATGACGGCTGCGCCGCGCATAACGATGTCCTCTCCGAGGGTTGTCATCCGCAGCGTGAGATCGCCGTGGAACTCGGCCATCGTGCGCGCACGGAGTGTCTCGATGACCGCTTCGGCGAGCGGCCCATCAAGCAGTTCGGTCGGGCCGCTCAACACGACCTCTGAGAGGTTGAGCGCGCCGACCACGGGGGCGAGAGCGATTCCCAGTCGCTGTCCCGCCGCCCGCAGGATGGAGATCTTCTCTTCGGATGTCGCGGCCGCAGCCAGGGCCGCGTCGAGCCTCGGCGTCGCCAGCCAAGTCTCGAGGCAGCCGTGCTTGCCGCAGGCGCACTCCGCACCGCCGTCGGTGCCGACCACGACGTGACCGATCTCGCCCGCGGCGAAGCGGCTGCCGAAGAGCGGGCTGCCGCCGAGCAGCAGGCCGGCACCCACACCGTGCCCGACCTTGACGACCATCATGTCGCTCTCGGCGCCGCCGAAGCTGTGCTCGGCGAGCGCCGCCGCGTTCGCGTCGTTGATGACGACGACGGGCAGGCCGAAGCGTTCCGCGAGCGTTTCCTGCAGCGGCTCGCCGACCCAGCCGAGGTTCGGCGCGCTGAGCACGACTCCGGCGAGGTCGACCACACCGGGCGACCCGACGCCGATGCCGAGCACCGGCAGGGTGGCCGCCTCGACAAGCGACCCCACCAGTGCGATGACCTTCGCCGTGGCATCCGCCCCGGTGCTGGATTCGAGCGGCACCTCCGCCCGCGAGATCACGCGGCCACGCAGGTCGAGCACGGCGCCGCGGAAGATCGCGGCCTCGCTCAGGTCGACCCCGACGATCTGGAAGGCCAGGCCGTTGAGTTCGAGCAGGGTGGCCGGCTTGCCAGGGCGGGCGTCTTCGCGCTGCCCCATCTCGAGCACGAGGCCCTCGACGATGAGCTCGGCGACCAGGTCGGAGATGGTGACGCGGGTGAGGCCGGTCTCGCGGGCGATGTCGGCCCGGCTCTTGCGGCCCTCGAGGTAGAGCGCCTGCAGCACGAGCGAGCGGTTGTGTCCGCGGGCGTGCTCGGGCAGCACCTTGCCGCTCGGGCGCAGGGCGCGGGAGTTCGCGAATCCGTGGCTGCGCTGGCCGGTGAACGACGCTCTCTGGGTGGTCATCTACTTCACGCTTCCCGCGGTGAGACCGCCGACGAGGCGCTTCTCGATGAGCATAAAGAGGATCACGACCGGCACGATCGCGACGATCGAGACGCCGAAGACGTACTGCCAGCTCGTGGCGTACTGGCCGACGAACTTGGTCAGCGCGACCGAGAGCGGCTGGTTGCCGGCCGTGGAGAGGATCACGAGCGAGGCCGCGAACTCGTTCCAGCACGAGACGAAGGTGAAGACGATCGCGGTGACGATGCCCGGCCAGACGAGCGGCAGGTTGATGCGGAACAGAACCGTCCAGCGGCCGGCGCCGTCGAGCTGCGCCGCCTCGTCGATCTCCTTCGGCACCCCGGCGAAGAAGCTGTGCATGATCCATACCGCGAACGACAGGTTGAACGCCGCGTTGATCAGGATCATCGCAAGCCAGGTGTCGCTGATACCGAGAAACTGGAACTCGCGGAACAGGCCGGAGGTGAGCACGGCGGGCTGCAGCATCTGGGTGACGATGACCAGGAAGAGGAAGACCAGGCGCCCCGGGAAGCGAAAGCGGGCCGTGTAGTACGCTGCGGGCAGGGCCACTGCGAGCACGAGCAGCGTCGCGAAGACCGCGATCACGATCGTGGAGATCAGGTTCTGCACGAGCGGTGTCTCGGGCGTCGACCACATGGTGATGTAGTTCTCGGGGTGCCACTCGGTGGGGATGAAGGTGGGCGGCACCTGCAAAATCTCGCTCTTCGACTTGAGCGAGCTCACGAACATCAGCACGTACGGGGCGACGAAGAAGAGCAGAACGGCGAGGCCGGCGAGCATACGCCAGGCGACAGAGGAGGCGCTGACCTGGTCGGCGGTGAACCGGCGGCGGCGTGGGGCGTGAACGGTGGTGGTCATGCTCACACCTCTTTCATGGGCTTGACGACCTTGACGTAGATGGCGACGATCACCAGCACGATGATGAAGCCGACGACGCTGAGCGCGCTCGCCACGTCGATCTTGTGGTCGGTCTGGATGTACTTGAAGATGAGCGTCATCACCGTGTCGGCGTCGTAGCCCGGGATCGACCCGGTCATCACCTTGAGGATCGGCAGCGAGTTGAACACGTTGATGATGTTGATCAGAATGGCGACGGCGAGGGCGCTGCGCAGTTGCGGCAGCACGATCGCGAAGTAGGTGTGACGGCGGCCGGCACCGTCGATCTTCGCCGCCTCGAAAACGTCGGCGGGGATCGTCTGCAGCCCCGCGAGGATCGTGTAGGTCGTGAACGGCAGCGACACGAACACCGCGATGCCGATCGACCAGGTGAACGCCGACACCGCGTTCTTGGTGAAGCCGTAGGGCGTCTCGAGGATGCCCAGCTGCACGAGCGCCTCGTTGATGATGCCGTAGAACGGGTCGAGCCCGTAGTAGACGACGAGCGTGGTCATGACCACGCTCGCCGCCCACGGCACGATGACCGCCATACGCACGAGCTGCCGCCCGGGGAACGCCTTGTTCAGCAGCTGCGCGAGCGCGAGCGAGATGAGAACGGTGAAGACGACGACCGCGACGACCCAGATGAAGGTGCGCCCGAGCACTCCCCAGATCGGTTCGAAGTCGAGCAACGTCTGGTAGTTCTCGAAGCCGGCCGACCCGCGGTCGACCCCCGACTGGCTGATGTCGCGGGTGGAGTTGTAGAACATCACCCCGGCGGGAAACAGAACGACGCCGAAAATGAGCACGAGTGACGGGGCGATCCACGGAAGCGCGCTCATCAGGTCGCGCGCCGAGCGGCCGGCCGCCGGCCGGGGGCGACGCGTGGTCGCCTCCGGCGCGAGGGGTGCGTTGGTCATCGTGCTCATTTCGGTGTCATTCGGATGCTGCGGGCCGGGGTCGCGCGTGGCGCTAGCCTTCGTCGGACTTCGCCTGGATCTCGCTCAGCACGGCCTGCGGGTCTTTGCCCTGGGCCAGCTGTCCGACGAGGCTCTTGAACGCGGCATCCGTCGCCGACCAGTTCGGGTTGGTGCTCGGGTAGAACTCGGCGCTCGGCAGGGCGTCGAGGAACACCTTGAGCTTCGGGTCGTCGGCGAGCTGCTCGCCGCCCGACACGGTGGTCGGCAGGAAGCCCTCGGTGGTGACCCAGTTCACGTAGACCTCGGGCGTGTAGAAGTAGTCGAAGAACTTGGTGATGGCGTCTTGCTTGTCGCCGTCGTTCTTGAACGCCATCAGGTGGTCGGCGACACCGAGCGTGAACGCTTCGCCATCCTTCGTCGGGATCGGGACCATCGAGTAGTCGAGCTCGGGGTTCTTCTCCTCGATCTGGCCGACCGTGGGCGGGAGGCCCTCGATCATGCCGATGTTGCCCTGGATGAACACGTCGATGAGCGGCGTGCGGTCGGTAGCACCGGCGTCGGGCTGGGTGGCGTTCTCGTCGACCATCTTCTGGATGAACGTGGCGGCCTCGAGGTTCTCGGGGGTGTCGATCGTGATCGCGTCGGCGTCGCCGAACGTGCCGCCGCCGCCCATGAACCAGATGGCCGACTCAGCCTGCGCCTCTTCGGAGCCGAGCGGCAGACCGTAGCCGTAGGTCGAGGGCAGTCCGAGGGCGTTGATCGCCTTTCCGGCCTCGAGCAGCTCGTCCCACGTGGTCGGCGCTTCGACACCGGCCTGGGCGAGCAGGTCGTTGTTGACGAAGAGCGTGCGCGACGAGGCGATGAGCGGCAGGCCGTACTGGGTGTCACCGACCGAGGCGCTCTCGACGAACGACTCCTGGAAATCGGCGCGGGTGTCGTCGGAGGTCACGTCGGAGACCGGGTAGAGCAGGTCGTCGGCGGCGAAGCCGGCGAACGGGCCGCCGTTCATGATGTCGGGGGCCTTGCCGCCCTGCACCTTCGTGGTCACGACGTCGTTGAGGTTGTCCCATGACTGCACCTCGAGGTTGACGGTGATGTCGGGGTTCTCTTCTTCGAAGCCGGCGATGACGTCTTCCCAGAGCCCCTGGGTTCCGTCGGAGTACGACGGAACGAGCAGGTCGATCGAGTTGCTGCCGCCCTCGCCTCCGCCCGAGCTGTCGCTGAAGCCGCACGAGCTGAGTGCCATGGACGCGATGGCCGCGGTTGCTATGACCGAACCGATCCTGATCGATTTCTTCATGATGTCCTCTTGTAGTGACGGATCCCGGGGCCGGTACAGCCGACCGGGAGGTGCGTTTCCGGGTGCTGTCTAGCGCATGGTTCGGCGCTGAAACAGGGATCTCGCCCGAACATCCGGTAAAGATCTGATTGTTAGTGAACCTTACGAACTTCGATCCCACAAGAGCTCGAACCATATTCGTTAGGACTGTTTACAAATCCGTTACACGCGGAAACAGAACGGAATTATGGCTCGACTCTCCTCCGGTTAAACAGGCCCGCTCCGGTGGGCGGTGCGCACTGGGAGCTGCACCGTCCGCCGGAGCGGGGATCTATCGCGTCGGGTTTTTCGCTAGAAGACGATCCAGACGATCGTGCTCGAGCTCTTCGAGCCGGCCACGGTCTCGCTGCCGCCGTAGCTCGCCTTGACCGTGTAGAAACCGGCCTTGAGCTTCGGCAGCGTGTAGCTCACCGTGCCGTTGCTCTCGGCGGTCAGCGCCACGTCGACGGGCTTGCCGTTCACGGTTACCGTCACCGTGCCGATCGGCGGCGCGGGCGACGCGCTCGTCACCTTCACCGTCGCGGTGGTCTTCTGCCACGAGAACCCGACGTGGCGGTTGACCGAGAGGCTGGTCTTCGAGGCGAACGGCACCGTGACGGCCGCGGAGGTCGCGGTCGCCGCCGGCAGCCCTTCGGCGGTAGTCGTCACGACGACGGTGATCGCCTTGCCCTGATCGGCCGCCACGACCCGGTAGGTCGATGCGGTCGCACCGGCGATGTCGACGCCGTCGGCCTGCCACTGATAGCCGAAGGTGAGCCCGTCGGTGTCCCACTCTCCGGGCGTCGCTGTGAGCGTCTTGCCCGGCGCGGGTGTACCCGAGATCGTGGGGGGCGCCGTATTCACGGGCGCCTCCGGGTCGGGGGTCTCCGCCTCACCGGTCGCTACCTGCACGGCGGTGAACGCTCCGGTGTCGCCGTACTCGACGAGGCCGAGGTAGGTCGACTGCGGTGCAAGGTCGGACCACGACGCCGTGTAGGTCGTCGCCACCCCCTGCTCGCCCGGAAGCACCGGCGGGGTGAGCGCGAGCGGCGGGCCGCCCGGCAGCACCGACGTCACCGTGAGGTCCCACGCGGTCGACGGGTTCGCCGCGAACACGTTCACGAGCACCCGGTAGGTGCCGGCGGCGGGGGCGACGAGGTCGACCCGTTCGTCGGCTGAGCCGGTGGCCGACTGCCAACCGGCGACCGGCTCGCCCGCGGCGTTCAACTGGTAGACGATGAGGTCGAGATCGGCCGTGTCGTCGATCGAGTTGAGATCGAACCTGGCGAACTCGGCTCCGGCGGGAACGGCGACCTCGTAGACCACCTCGTCGTTCTTCACACCCGAACCGGAGTGCCCGGGGGCGGTACCGGTCGGGTCGGCGGCGAGCGAGCCCTGGCTGAGCCCGCTCGTGCTGAGCGGGATGTCGCCGTTGCCACCCGGGGTGACCGTGATGTCGACGGAACCGGTGACGCCGGTGCCCTCCGCATCCGACGGGGCGACGATGGTGGCGGGCTGCACGGCGATCGGGCTGCGCACCGTCGTGTCACCCGAGGTCCAGGTGAGAGAACCGGTGGTGAACTCGTCCAACGGTGCATCCGTCCGCGACAGCGTCACCGTGAACGACTTCTTCTCCCCCGCAGCGGCGAAGCTCAGAGTCGACGGTTCGACCACGGCCGTGATGCCGTCGAGGCCGTCGATCGACGCGGTGAAGTCGCCCGCCTGGGTGGATGTCACGGTGCGCGTGATCGTTTCGGGCGCGGTCAGCGTTCCGATGGCGATCGAGGCGAGGTTGAGGTTGCTCGGGTCGACCGGTTCCACCCCGAAGTCGTAGCCGATGCCCTGCAGGTAGGCGGCCCAGTCGGCCGGACCGTTGAGGTAGAGCAGTCCGGGCTCGAAGTAGCGCGTCGGGTCGACGTGGCCGGCCCCCTGCGCGAACGGGTCGGTGACCGTCGCGCCCTCGGCGTCGACGGTGTTGTACGCGGTCGTCATCATGGCCGACTTGATCTCGGCCGGGCTGGCCTTCGGCCGTTCGCCGAGGTACAGCGCCGCGGCGCCCGCGATGTGCGGGCTCGACATCGAGGTTCCGCTGAGGAACTCGAAGGTCGGCGTGCCACCCTCTTGGTTGGGTCCGGCGGCGAGGATCGCGACGCCGGGAGCGGTGATGTCGGGCTTCAGGATGTCGCTGCCGTCGGCGAGAACCGGACCGCGCGACGAGAAACCGGCGACCGACGGTGTCGGCGGCTCGTAGCTCGTGCTGTTGCCGGCGCTGAGGGTCGCGGTCGCTCCGGCGGTGCCGGCGTACGCCACGATCGGCTCGCGGAATCGCGCGTCGACGTGCACGGCGGGGATGGTGTGCGCGTCGGGGTCGATCGAGCTCGGCGTCGGGTTGGTGAGCACGAGACCGATGCCGCCCGCACGGGCGACCTCGGCCGACTTCGCAGTGCGGTCGATCACGCCGCGGTCGCAGACCACGATCGACTGGGCCGGAACGAGCGCGGGGTCGAGGCTGCCGGGTGCGCACAGGTTTGCCTGGGCTCCCGCGGCACCGGCTGCGGCGACCGCCGTCGAGTTCACGAGACCGCCGGTGACGGGGTCGGTGACCGTGATGCTCGCACCGACGAACGACTGGCCGTCGCCGAGGGTGACGGTGCCGTAGTAGCTGGGGATGGTGCTCGCGGCGACCGTGGTGATCCACGGGGAGGCGTTGTCGAGCGTCGACGAACCGGGGCCGGAGTTGCCGGCCGATGCCGCAACGAAGATGCCGGCCGCGGCAGCGCCGAGGAACGCGTCATCCGTCGGCGAGTACGTGGTCTCTGCCGCGCCACCGCCGATCGAGAAGTTGAGCACGTCGACACCGTCGAGCACCGCCTGGTTGATCGCGGCGAGCATGTCGGTCGTCGTGCAGCCGTCGTCGGTGGTGGCACCGTCGTCGGGGCCCGACCAGCAGACCTTGTAGGCGGCGATCTTCGCGGCCGGCGCAACGCCGGAGATGGCGCCGAAGTCGCGGTCGAGCACGTCGGCCTCCGTGCCGAAGTTGCCGACGGCGGTCGAGCCGGTGTGCGAGCCGTGGCCGTCGCCGTCGCGCGGCGAGACGAACTCGCCGGTGCCCGTGTTCGCGTCGCCGAGGTTGGCCGCGCCGAAGCCCTGCACGAAGTAGCGGGCGCCCACGATCTTGGTGCTGCAGTCGTCGACGCCGAACTGCACGCCGGTCTGGCAGGTACCGGTGAAGGTATTGCCGTCGCCCTTCAGGTAGCTGATCGTGTTGTCGCCCGAGAGGTAGGGCTCGTCGCCCGCAGCGGTTCCGAGTGCATCGCCGGCGAAGGCGGGGTTCTCGGGGGCGATGCCGGTGTCGAGGATTCCGACGACCACACCCTCGCCCGCGTTCTCGACACCGCCGGTCGCGGCCCAGACCCCGTCGTCGCCCTCGAGGCCGAGGAACTCGGTCGACGGGGTGGCCGTCACGTGCTTGAGCTCGTCGGGGGTCACCGCGACGACGCCCTTGTTCGAGGCGAGCTTCGCCGCCTGAGCCGCGGTCAGGTCGGCGCTGAAGCCGTTGAGCGCCATCGTGTATGAGTACTCGATGTCGACGCCGACCTCGGCCGCGACATCCTTCTGCCGGGTCTCGAGGTAGTCGCTGTAGTTCTGTGCCGGCGCTTTGCGCGCGTTGAGCTGGTCGCCGGTGTCGGGCGTCGTGCCCTCGTAGCCGGTTATGCCGCCGTCATACGTGGCGACCGCGCTCTCGGCGAGGGTCACGACGTAGCGGCCGGGTTCGAACGTGGTCTGGCCCGCCCCTCCCGGTGCGACGGGAGCGGCAGCCGCGCCCATCGCCGTGCCCACCACCACGGCCGAGGCGAGAAGCCCGGCTGTCGCGATCGAGGCGAAGATCTTGCGGATGGACAGGTTGGCCTCGCGGCCGCCGGGCGGTTTGCTCACAGGTGAGATCCTTCTTTTGTCAAGACTGGACACATATGAGGCAGTCGGGCCTGCGCACTCGCTCACCCTAACCGGCTTCTTGGCCCCCGAATAGGGGCAATGTGAGAATTTCGTGTTTCGAGTTCCTGAGGATGCGCTGGTCATTCAGCTTTCGCATAGGCAATCCATCAGCCCGCCCGACATGCTTGAAGCGACAACTGATCGACTCGTAACGAGCCACGCAGAAAGCAGAACCATGAACACGCAACGCGCCAAGTACCCCTTCGCCATCCTCACCGGACTGACGCTGGTCGGAGCCCTCGCCGGTTGCAGCACCCCCGCCGAGAGCGACACCGGATCGTCGGCCGACACCGGCACCACCGAGTCGTCGGCGGCACCCGGGACCGATGCGACGACGACCGGCAGCTACGCCGACGGCGAGTACACCGAGAGCGCCGAGTACTCGTCGCCGAACGGCACCGAAGAGGTCACGGTCACCGTGACGCTCGCCGACGGCGTGATCACCGCGGTCGAGGCCGTGGGCGACGGTGACAACCCCAACTCGAAGCGCTACCAGACCGAGTTCTCCGAGGGCATCGCCGATGTCGTGGTGGGCGTGAACATCGACGACATCTCGGTCGACAAGGTCGCCGGTTCCTCGCTCACCAGTGCCGGCTTCAACGACGCCATCGACGCCATCAAGGCCGACGCTGCCAGCTAGCCACCCGTTCGACGCGATCGGCACCCGATGGCAGATCGACACTGTCGATCCGCTGCCGGCCGATCTCGTCGAGCAGATCGCCGCCCGCGTCGAGGCCTTCGACCGCACCTACTCCCGCTTCCGTGACGACTCCCTCGTCGCCGAGCTCGCGAGAACCCCGGGCAGTTACCCATTTCCCGACGATGCCGTCGACCTCTTCGAGCTCTACCGACGGCTCTACGAGGCGACCGACGGCGCCGTGAGTCCGCTGGTCGGGCGCACGCTCGAGACCATGGGCTACGACCGCGGCTACAGCCTGCGGCCCGAGGCCCAGCGCGCGCCGGTTCCGCGCTGGGAGGACTCGATCGCCTGGGCCGACGGCGCGCTCACCGCGCTGCGCCCACTCGTGCTCGACGTGGGCGCGGCGGGCAAGGGCTACCTGGTCGACATCGTCGGCCGGCTGCTCACCGCGGCGGGCATCGACCGGTTCGTAGTCGACGCGAGCGGCGACATCGTGCACGCGGGCCCCGCGCCGATTCGCATCGCCCTCGAGCATCCGAACGACACGACCAAGGCCATCGGCGTCGTAAACCTCGCCAACGGCTCGCTCTGCGCCTCCGCCGCCAACCGGCGCGCGTGGGGCGACGGGCTGCACCACATCATCGACGCCACAACCGGGCTGCCGACCGACCGGGTGATCGCCACCTGGGCCATCGCCGCGACCGGCCTCGAGGCCGACGGTCTCGCCACCGCCCTGTTCCTCGCCGAGCCGGCCCGGCTCGCGCAGACCTTCGATTTCGACTTCGTGCGCATGTTCGCGAACGGGCGCGTCGAGCGCTCGACCCACCTGGATGGAGAATTGTTCGTATGAGACGCTGGCTCGACAGGCTTACGGGCCGCGTGACGATGTACCGACTCGTGCTGATCGCCCTCGTCGCGATCACCGCCCTGGCGCTCGCGCTCTCGCTCGCCGGACAACTCGCCTTCCCGATCACCGACCTGCTGGCCACCGGGGTCGTGGCCGTCGGCGTCACCTTCGTCACCAGCTGGCTGTTCGCCCTCGCCTTCCGGGTGAAGGCGCACCCCGAGTCGTCGCTCATCACCGGGTTCCTGCTGTTCTTCCTGTTCTACCCGTCGACCGCCGCCGCCGACCTGCTCAGCGTCGCCCTCGCCGCCACGATCGCGAGCGCGTCGAAGTACCTCTTCGCACTGCGCGGCCGGCACATCTTCAACCCGGCCGCGATCGGCGTCTTCGTCGTCTCGCTGCTCGGCCTCAACTTCGCAGTCTGGTGGGTGGCCACCGGCCTGCTGCTGCCGCTCACCGCGATCGGCGCGTTCCTCGTGCTCTACCGCTCCAGGCGCCTGCCGGTCGGCCTGACCTTCGTGGTCATCGCCGCGACACTCGTGGTGATCCGTCTGGTCGGCTCGGGCCAGGACGTCGGCGAGGCCCTCGTCTCGGCGTTCACGCAGTTCCCGATCGTCTTCCTCGCCGGTTTTATGCTGAGCGAGCCGCTCACGCTGCCTCCGCGGCGCTGGCAGCAGCTCACGGTCGCGGCCGTCGTCGCGGTCGTCTTCTCCACCGTCTTCAGTCTCGGACCGATCACCAACACCCCCGAACTGGCCCTGTTGGTCGGCAACCTGCTCGCCTTCGTGTTCGGCCAGCGCCGCGGCATCCGTCTCACCTATCTCGGAAAACGGCAGCTGACCCCGAGTTCGTGGGAACTCGCCTTCCAGCCGGCCACGCCCGTCGCGTTCCGCGCGGGGCAGTACCTCGAGCTGACGGTGCCGCACCGCTCCGACTTCCGCGGCAGCCGCCGCATCTTCAGCATCTCCTCGGCGCCGACGACGGATGGCCCGCTGACAGTCGCGCTGAGCGTTCCCGAGAGGCCGTCGAGTTTCAAGCGCGCGTTCCTCGCGCTCGACGACGGAGCGGCCGTGCGAGCGACCGGTGTCGGCGGCGACTTCACCCTGCCGCGCGAGGTGTCGACGCCCGTCGTGCTCGTCGCGGGCGGCATCGGAATCACGCCGTTCGCGAGCCAGCTGGCTCACGACCACGAACTCGGCCACGACCGCGACGTCGTTGTGGTCTACGCGGTGCGCGACAACGCCGAGCTGGGCTACTCCGACCTGCTCGAGAAGTCGGGTGTGCCCGTGGTGCTGGTGAGCCCGTCGCGTCCCGACGACCTGCCGCAGAACTGGACCTGGGCCGGCAACGGCCGCATCACGCCCGACCTGCTGCGCACCTCGATCCCCGACCTGGCCGGCCGGCGCGCCTTCGTCTCGGGGCCTCCCGGTCTCGTCGCCGACATGAGGGCCGCACTCAAGGGCCTCGGCGTGAAGAGGATCACGGCCGACTACTTCAGCGGCTACTGAGCCGCGCGCCAGCCACCCCCGTTTGGGGCGCACAGGCGATCCCGATAGGTTGGTCAGGCACGACCAACCCCGAGGGAGAATCTTGGCCACTTCACGCCGCACCATCGCCACCACGCTCGCGGGCGTCGCCTTAGCGACCCTTCTGCTCGCCGGATGCACTCCGGGAGGCTCGGGCGACGACTCGGGCGACTCCGGTAGCTCGGGCGACTCGGGTTCCGCCAATTCGAGCCAGACCACCGAGGAGGCCTGCGCGGTGCTCAAGGGCGGGGTCGAAGATACGCTCAACGACCTGCAGGCCGGGCTCAACGACCTCTCCACCGACCCGGGCAAGGCCGCGACCGCCGTCGGCACCCTGGCAGCCGCGTTCGAGGAGACCGCCGGCGACGTCGGCAACGAAGACGTGCGTGCAGTGGCCGACGACGCAACGACGGCGCTGAACGACTTCAGCGAGCAGATCACCGCCTACGCGGCAGACCCCGAGTCGGTCGACCAGACCGCGGTCACCGACTCGGCCGCCGCCGTTCAGACAGCGATGACCAAGCTCGGCGCCACCTGCCCGTAAGCGTCAGACCAGTTCGGCGAGCGCCTGCTCGACGCTGACTCCCCTGCGGGAGGCGGCGGCGCGCAGGCGTTCGTGCTGTGCGGGGGTGAGCCGCGCGGTCACCTCGACGAACGCGGCGGCCGGATCCTCGGCGGTGTCGTCGAAATCGAACAGCGACGGGGCGACGGCCGGAGCCGCATCGGCGTCGGGCGTCCACGCGACGACGGGCGCCGCGGCATCCGCATCTCCTTCGCGTGTGAAGCCGGGGCCTTCGGGAACCGGACGACCGCGCTGGAAAGCCTCGGATGCCGCCCTCGCGCGGGCATCGGCCGCCTCGTTGAGCGGGTGGTTGGCATGGCCCTTCACCCATTCGAACCGGTAGGTGCGGCCGACGAGGGCGTCGTCGATCTCCTTGAGCAGTTCGACGTTCATGACCGGCTTGCCGTCGGCCTTGCGCCAGCCTTTTCTCTTCCAGCCGGGCATCCACTTGGTGACGCAGTTGATCACGTACTGGCTGTCGCAGAGGATGAGCAGGTCGTCGTCGAGGTGCGCCGTCGCGCGGAAGAACTGCAGCACCGCCATG
>Ga0247740_1000526_pt1 | contig 18137 bp, 16 predicted proteins | sample UWRJL148409B2_FD_180942 | JGI IMG/M metagenome (GOLD analysis project Ga0247740, IMG submission 180942) | Plant litter microbial communities from Arlington Agricultural Research Station in Wisconsin, United States - UWRJ-L148-409B-2 | ecosystem: Environmental > Terrestrial > Plant litter >...
GCGCAGTCGAAGGCAGCCGGCATCGCCGTCATTTACCAGGAGCCCACGCTCTTCCCCGACCTGTCGGTCACCGAGAACATCTTCATGGGCCGCCAGCCCACCCGCTCGCTCGGTCGCATCGACCGCCGAAGGATGCACGAGGAGGCGCTCGGCCTGTTCGCCCGTCTCGGGGTGCGCATCGATCCTGACCGCCCGACCCTCGGCCTCTCCATCGCCGACCAGCAGCTCATCGAGATCGCCAAGGCCATCTCGCTCGACGCGAAGGTGCTCGTGATGGACGAGCCGACCGCGGCGCTCTCGGGAGTGGAGGTCGAGCGCCTGTTCGCGGTCGCCCGCAGCCTGCGCGACGAGGGCCGCGCGCTCCTCTTCATCTCGCACCGCTTCGACGAGGTGTTCGACCTCTGCGACACCGTCACCGTGATGCGCGACGGCGCGTACATCGCGACCAGCCCCATCGCCGAGACCACCGTCGAGCAGATCGTGCGCCAGATGGTCGGCCGCGATGTCTCCGCGCTCTTCCCCAAGGAGGAGGCCGTGATCGGCGACGACGTGCTCGTCGTCGAGGGGCTCACCGAGCACGGGGTCTTCGAGAACGTGTCGTTCACCGTGAAGTCGGGCGAGATCGTCGCGCTCGCCGGACTCGTGGGCGCGGGTCGCAGCGAGATCGCGCGTGCCGTGTTCGGCGTCGACCCGTACAGCTCCGGGCGGGTGACGATCGGCGGGGTGACCGTGCCGCGCCGCAATCCCGCCGCCGCGATGAAGCTGGGCCTCGCGCTGGTGCCCGAGGACCGCCGCAAGCAGGGACTCGTGCTCGAGACATCCGTCGCCCGCAACACGACGATGGCGATCCGCAACCAGCTCACGAAGTTCGGCCTGCTGTTCGCCCGACCCGAGAACGCCGCAGCGCGCGAGTGGGCGAGCCGCCTCGAGGTGAAGACCGCGTCGCTCGACACCGAGGCCGGCACCCTGAGCGGTGGCAACCAGCAGAAGGTCGTGCTGGCCAAGTGGCTCGCGACCAACCCCACCGTGCTCATCGTCGACGAGCCCACCCGCGGCATCGACGTGGGCACCAAGGCCGAAGTGCACCGCCTGCTCTCGCAGCTCGCGGGCCAGGGCCTCGCCATCCTCATGATCTCGTCCGAGCTGCCGGAGGTGCTCGGCATGGCCGACCGCGTCCTCGTGGTTCGGGAGGGATACATCACCGCCGAGATCGGCCGGACGGAAGCCACCGCGGAGAGCGTCATGTTCGCCGCCACCCACGCAGCATCGGAGATCGCACGATGACCGCCCTCAGCCCCGCCCCGACCGTGGGCTCCCGCATCGCCCACGGTCTCGGCTCGTTCGTCAAGGCGCGCGAGACGGGCATCCTCCTCGCCCTCGTGCTCGTCGTGGTCGCCGCGACCGTGAAGAACCCGAACTTCCTCTTCAGCTCGGACGGATTCCGCGACCTGCTGCTGACGCCGTCGATCCTGCTGCTGGTCGCGGTCGGTCAGGCGATCGTCATCATCACCCGCAACGTCGACCTGTCGGTCGGCTCGGTGCTGGGTCTCACGGCCTACCTCACCGGGCGCCTGTTCATCGACGTTCCCGGCATCCCCGTGATCGCGGTCTTCGCGATCGGGATCGTGGCCGGCGGGTTCCTCGGGCTCATCAACGGCGCGCTCGTAGCGTTCGCGAAGGTGCCCGCGCTGGTGATCACTCTCGGGACGCTCTACGCCTACCGCGGCGTCAACGTGCTGTGGACCGGCAGCGACCGCATCAACTCGAGCGACATGCCCGCATCGTTCCTCGCGCTCGGTACGCAGTCGATCCTCTTCATCCCGGTGCTCACGATCATCGCCGTGGTGGTGCTCATCATCGCCGCGTGGTACCTGCGCAACCAGCGCGGCGGTCGCGAGCTGTACGCGATCGGGTCCGACCCGGCCGCAGCCAACCTCTACGGGCTCAAGGTCACGCAGCGCCTGCTCGCCGCGTTCATCCTGTGCGGCGCGCTCGCCGGCCTTGCGGGCGTGCTGTACGCCGCCCGCTACGGCACCGTCAACTCGCAGGCCGGCGCGGGATACGAGCTGAACGCAGTGGGTGCCGCAGTCATCGGCGGCGTCGCGATCTTCGGCGGCAGCGGCTCGGTGTGGGGTGCCGCGATCGGCGCCTACCTGCTGCTGACCATCAACCGCGCTCTCCCCATCCTCGGGGTGCAGGACTTCTGGCAGCGCGCCGTGGTCGGCGCGCTCATCATCGGCGCGATCGTTCTCGACCGCGTGCTGGCCCTGCGCCAGGCGAAACGACTCGTGGAAGCGAGAGGCGACCTCCAGTGACGAACTTCCTCCAGGCCCTCGCTCCGGCGACCCGCACCTACAAGGACCACTCGCAGCCGCTCTGGCGCCGCATCCTGCTCTCGCGCGAAGCCGCGGTGATCGGCGCGACGCTCCTCGTGATCATCGTCGCGAGTGTGAGTGTGCGCGCCTTCGCGAAGCCGATCACGGCGACGTACCTCCTGCTCGACATCGCGCCCATTCTGCTGATCGCGCTGCCGATGACGCTCATCATCATCACCGGCGAGATCGACCTGTCCGTCGCGAGCATCGTCGGCCTCTCCAGCGTCACGCTCGGCGTGCTGCACTCGAACGGGATGCCCATCGAGGCGGCAGGGCTCGTCGCCCTGATCGTCGGGGCCGTCGCCGGAGCCCTGAACGGATTCCTGATCACGATCGTGGGACTGCCATCCCTGGCGGTGACCATCGGCACGCTCGCGCTGTACCGCGGCCTCGCCGTCGGACTGCTCGGCACCAAGGCCGTGACCGAGTTCACGGAGTTCTGGACGGACCTGGCGAAGTCGAAGATCGGCGCGACGGCCATCCCGAGCGTGGTCATCCCCATCGTCATCCTCGCCCTTATCTTCGGAGTTATCCTGCACCTCACGCCGTTCGGACGCGGAGTCTTCGCGATCGGGCTGAGCGCGGAGGCCGCGCGGTTCTCGGGCATCCACGTCGAGCGTACGAAGTTCATCCTCTTCATGCTGAGCGGCCTCGTCTCGGCGCTCGCCGGCATCTACTACACGCTGCGGTTCTCGAGTGCGCGCGGTGACAACGCCACGGGCCTCGAGCTCTCGGTGATCGCGGCGGTGCTCCTCGGCGGGGTCTCGATCTTCGGCGGCCGCGGTTCGACACTCGGCCCGCTCGCCGGCGCCGTGCTCATCGGGGTGCTGGCCAGCGCGCTGCGCCTTGCCAACGTGACGTCGGACGTCATCAACATCATCACGGGAACGCTGCTCGTCGCGTCCGTGGTGGCCACGAGCTTTCTGGCCTGGCTCCGCAACAAGCGGATCCGGCCAGGGAAGAAAACGGAGAACCTGGTCGCCGCCAAGGGCTAGGGGATCCAGCTCCACCGTCGGTGCAATCACATCGACTTGAAACGATACAACAGGGAGAACAATGATGTTTGAGAACAGGAAGACCCGCGCTGGCGCCTTCGCCGCTCTTGCGGTGACCGTCGCGCTCGTGGCCACGGGTTGTGCCGCGACCGGCGACGACAGCGGATCGGACGACTCCGGCAGCGGTGACGCGAACTACGCGATCACGTTCCTGCCGAAGAACCTCGGCAACGCGTACTTCGACACCTCCGACGCCGGTGGCGCCGAGGCCATCGAGGAGTTCGGTGGCACCTACGCCGAAGTCGGCCCCGCCGAGTCCGGCCCCGACGCCCAGGTGAGCTTCATCAACACCCTCACCCAGCAGGGCGCGGGCGGCATCGTCGTCTCCGCAAACGACCCGCAGGCCATCTGCGACGCGCTCAACGAGGCTCGGGATGCCGGAACCAAGGTTGTGACCTTCGACTCCGACACCAACCCCGAGTGCCGCGACATCTTCATTAACCAGGCGACCGCCGAGGGCATCGCCAAGGTCGAGGTCGACCTGATCGCCGAGCAGATCGGCGGAGCCGGCAAGATCGCGATCCTGTCGTCGACCCCGAACGCCACGAACCAGAACGCCTGGATCGCGATCATGGAGGAGTACCTCGCTTCGGACTACCCGGACATCGAGCTCGTCGACACCGTGTACGGCACGGATGACGACCAGGCTTCGTTCGACAAGACCGCGGCGCTGCTGCAGACCTACCCCGACCTCAAGGGCATCATCTCGCCCACGACCGTCGGCATCACGGCCGCTGCTCGCTACCTCTCCACCTCGGAGTTCAAGGGCAAGATCGCACTGACCGGTCTCGGCACGCCGAACCAGATGCGCGACTACGTCGAGGACGGCACCGTCACCGCGTTCGCGCTGTGGAACCCGGCCGACCTCGGCTACCTCGCTGCGTACGCGGCGAAGGCGCTCATCGATGGCGACATCACCGGCGCTGAGGGCGACGAGTTCGACGGCGGCAAGCTGGGAAGCTTCACCGTCGGCGAGAACGGTACCGTTCTGCTGGGTGACCCGTTCACCTTCAACGCGGAGAACATCGGCGACTTCGACTTCTAGGTCGTAACCGCACACCCGTACAGCCCGGTCGGATCGTCTCGACCGGGCTGTACGGCCATCCGCACCACCCCATCTCACCGAGGAGACGCATGCCCGCGACGAGGATCCGCGATGTCGCGCGACTCGCCGGCGTCTCGGTCGGCACTGTCTCCAACGTCCTGAACAAGCCCGACGAGGTCTCGCCCGACTCGCTCGCCCGCGTGCAGGCCGCGATCGCGGAACTCGGCTACGTGCGCAACGACGCCGCCCGTCGACTCCGGGCCGGCGTGAGCTCGACCGTGGGCTTCGTGGTGCTCGACGGCCAGAACCCCTTCTTCAACGAGGTCGTGCGCGGCGCCGAGGACGAGGCGTCGAAGAACGGCATCGCCGTCCTGGTCGGCAACACCGACGAGGACCTCCGCCGGGAGGGCATGTACCTCGACCTCTTCGAGGAGCAGCGCGTGCGCGGCGTCCTCATCTCCCCGTACGGCGACATCGGGCAGCGCCTCCAGCAGCTTCGGGATCGTGACATCCCCGCCGTGCTCGTGGACCGCATCAACGTCGACGGCAAGTTCAGCTCGGTGGCCGTGGACAGCGTGGCCGGCGGCCAGATCGCCGCGCAGCACCTCATCGACACCGGTCGCCGCCGCATCGCCTTCGTCGGCGGACCCTTCGACATCCGCCAGGTGCGCGACCGCCTCGCCGGTGCCCGCGTCGCCGTCGACAACAGCGAGTTCGACGTCGAGATCGAGGTCATCGCCACCACCGCGCTCACCGTGGATGAGGGGGTGCAGGCCGGCCGACGGATCATGGATCGATCACGCCCGAACCGGCCCGACGCGCTCTTCGCCGCCAACGACCTGCTCGCGCTCGGCCTGCTCCAGTCACTCGTCGTCGCCGGCAAACTGCTCGTGCCGTCGGAGATCTCGCTCATCGGGTTCGACGACATCGCGTTCGCGGCGGCCGCGGCGGTGCCGCTCTCGTCGGTGCGCCAGCCGAGCCGGATGATCGGCCAGACCGCCCTCCGGGTGCTCATGGAGGAGTCGGAGGACCCGACGATGATCCCGCGCCAGACCGTGTTCCGGCCCGAGCTCGTGGTGCGGGCATCCACACAGCGGTGAGCTGCTGCGCCTGCGGTGGTTGCTGAGTCCATGTTCTGGGGCTACGACTGCTCGGTTCCTCATGCCTGACACTGTTGGATTGAGTCAGTTGTGGATGCCGAGTACAGAGGAGTGCTGATGGGTGTCGTAGTGCAGAGAGACGCGTGCGTGGGTGCGGGGCAGTGCGCCCTGGTAGCGCCGGACGTGTTCGACCAGGATGATGACGGGATCGTGCTGCTGCTCGAGCCCGAGGTGGAGGGCGCGCTGCTCGTCGCGGCGACCAAAGCCGCGCGGCTGTGCCCGGCGCGCGCGATCGCCGTCTCCGCCTGATGGGCGCGAGCCCGCGGATCGTCATCGTCGGCGCCTCGATCGGCGGACTGACGGTGGCGGAGACCCTGCGCCAGGAGGGCTTCGACGGCCAGATCGTCCTGATCGGGGACGAGCGCCACCGGCCTTACAACCGACCGCCGCTCTCCAAGCAGATCATCAACGGCGAGTGGGAGCCCGACGACGCCGGGATCAGGAGCGAGTCCGAGATCGACGACCTCGGGATAGACCTGCGGACGTCGTGTGCGGCCGAGGCGCTCGATGTGGCCGGCCGAGTGCTCCACACCACCCAGGGCGAGATCCCGTTCGACGAGCTCATCATCGCGACGGGCACGGAGCCCCGCAGTCATCCCCTCGTCCCGACAGCCCTCACACTGCGCACGATGGATGACGCGCTCGCGATCCGGGACGGGCTGCGCTCGGCGCGGCGCGTGGCCGTCATCGGTCCGGGGATCCTCGGTTCGGAGATCGCTAGTGCTGCACGTAAGAACGGCGCAGACACGCAGCTGATCGGCCGCTCGGGGACACTCACGTTCGGAGGTGTCGGGGCTCTCCTCTCGTCCCGGCTCGTGGAACTGCACGAGGCCCACGGGGTCGAGCTCGCGCTGAATGCGGAGATCGTGGGTGCCAGCGCGGGCGCCGGCGGCACGAGCATCCTCTTCGCCGACGGCAGTTCCGAGCGCGCCGACCTCGTCGTCGCGATGATCGGGGGCGCGCCCCGCACGCAGTGGCTCCTGTCGTCGGGCCTGACTGTGGACAACGGCGTGGTGTGCGACGGGACAGGCAGTGCCGCCCCCGGGATCTCGGCCGTCGGCGACGTCGCGGCATGGCGCGATCCGTACACGGGCACGCCGGTGCGCGTCGAGCACCAGAGCAACGCGATCGAGCAGGCGATCGCGGTCGCCCTGCGTCTCGTCCACGACGAGCAGGTGTCGCGGCCGGTGCCGCTGTTCTGGTCCGAGCTGCACGGTACCCGCATCAACGCCTTCGGATGGTTCGACCAGGGGCTGCCGTTCGAGCCGATGGACGACTCCCCAGCCGTTCTCGTGAGCCGCGACGGCACCGGTCGAGTGCACGGCGCCGTCGGCTGGGCCGCGCCGCCGCGCGAGTTCCGGGTCGCGCGCGCTGCAGTCGCTGAATCCTCCACCCTCGCTCCTCTCCACTGACCACTACAGAAAGCCGAGTTTCGATGTCGAACACCGCAGGTTGCCCCTTCCCCCACGCCGCGCGATCCCTTCCCGGCGACGGCACGCCCCTCGCCCCCTCGCCGCAGTTCGCGGAATGGCGCGAGCAGGGCGCGTTCGTGCCGCTCGATTTCCAGGACGGCCACGAGGGCCTCATCGCCACCCGCTACGACGCCGTCGTGAGCGTGCTGCAGGATCCCCGCTTCAGCATGCTTCCGGCACGGATGCCCGTGGGCCCCGACGGGCACGCGGAGGCCGACGCCGCCGCGGTGCCGCTCGAACTGCCCGGTGACCTCGACGAGGCCGGACAGGCCTCCGAGGCCCTGAACCTCCTCACGCTCGACGGAGCCGAGCACTCCAAACTGCGGCGCGCGGTCACCGCGCGGTTCTCGGTGCGCCAGGCGCGCAACCGCGAGCCGTGGATCCGCGACATGATCGCCGAGCAGGTGGCACGGATCCGCGAGGAGGGCGGGGTCGTCGACCTGTGGCGCGACTACGCCATGCCGATCTCCGCACGCACCCACTGCCACGTGATCGGCATCCCGGCGGAGAAGTACGAGACGTTCGTGGAGCTGTTCGTCGAGGCGTCGACGGCGCAGCAGAAGTACGACTTCATCCGCGCCCTCCTCGAGGAGCGCCGCGACAGCCCCGGCGAGGACGTCATCACCGACCTCCTCAACAACCCCGAGCTCGACCGGGTTGAGGTCGAGGGCCTGCTCCGGCTGCTCATGGGCGCGGGCCGCGACTCGGTCGCCTACCTGATCGCCACGGCCTCGGTCGCGCTGCTGACCAACCCCGCGCAGCTGGAGCTGCTCCGCAACGATGTGGAGGGGGTGCGTCCGGCGGTGGAGGAGTTCATGCGCTCGGGAGCGATGTTCGTCACGCTGTTCGCCCGCACGGCGCTCGAGGACGTCGAGATCGAGGGGACGGTCATCCCTGCGGGCACCTCGGTTGCCGTCTCACCCGTCTCCGCCAACCACGACTCCGCGCACTGGGGCGACGACCACGAGCGGTTCGACGTGACGCGCGACGCCTTCGGGCATCTGGGCTTCGGCTACGGCATCCACGGATGCATCGGGCAGCAGGTCGCCCGTGTCGAGATCCGTGAGGCGATCACGGCGCTGCTGCAGGAGTTCCCCGATATCTCGCTCGTCTCGGCCGAGCAGCTCGAGCCGCAGCCGTTCGCCCACCCGGTGGCCGTCTACGAGGCGGGCGAAGTGCTCGTGACGCTGACCGCGGCATAGCATTGGCGCATGCTCGACGATGATCCGGTCGTGGTAGGCGCGAACCGCTACCGGTTCTCGTCGGGCGAGCGGATCGTGAACCCGCACGTCATGAGCGTCTCGTTCATCTGGGTGCTGAGCGGTGCGGGGGAGATCGTCGCCGGCGGCCGTCAGTTCGCGGTCGACAACCAGCACGTGGTCCGCCTGCCCTGGCGCCACGCGGTGGAGTACCGGGCGAGCGGCCGCGGACCGTTCCACGTGGGCACTCTGCACGTCGTGCCCCGCCACTCGCGGGACGCGCCGGTCGTGCCCCGGGTCGCGCACCTGCCCGGCGATCCCCTCCTCAACGACTCCGCGCGCGGCGGCGACCCCTCCGCGTTCCCGCCCGGGATCTCGTCGACCCGAAACAGCGCCGCGCGCCGCATCGTCGAGTTCGGCACGATCGCGATCGAGCGGTTGGGCGAGGGCGGGTTCGACGAGGAGTACTTCCGGGCCCTCGGTCGACTCGTCCTGAGCGAGAACGAGTCGTGGGCCGACGGCCACGCGCAGCAGTCCACGATGCCGGGTGCGCTCGAGATGATGATGACGTTCATCCGCCACCACATCGCCGATCAGCTCACCGTGGCTCGCGTCGCCGAATCCGCGCGCTGCAGCGAGACGACCGCCCAGCGACTCTTCGCGCGGCACGTCGGCGAGTCCATGCAGTCGTGGATCCGTCAGGTGCGTCTGCGGGAGGCCGCCAGCCTGCTGCGCACGTCGAGCCTCCGAGTCAGCGAGGTCGCCCAGCTGGTCGGATACTCCGACCCCCTCTACTTCTCCCGCGCGTTCCACCGCGCCTACGGTGTCGCACCGAGTCGCTTCGCCCACACCGTCATCCGCCCCTGACGACGTCGGCCGGATGCCCGTCCAATCCATGTTTCGCCCCCTCTCGCACTCGCTCCGGTCGCCCGCGCCTCGGTAGATTCGTGGCGACGGCGCAGTCCCTGCGCTCGCACGCGAAGGAGCGCACATGGCCGTACACCGACGACCGTTCGGACGAACCGGTTGGGACATCAGCGAGGTGGCGTTCGGCGCCTGGCAGCTCGGCGGGCAGTGGGGTGCCGTGGACGACGACGCGTCGATCCGCGCGCTCCTGGACGCCTACGAGCTCGGCATCAACTTCGTCGACACGGCCCAGATGTACGGACTGGGACACAGCGAGGAGGTCGTCGGCCGATCGCTGCGCGAGTGGCAGGGCGAGCGCGTCTACGTCGCCACGAAGGTGCAGCCCGTCGCGTGGCCGCACCCGTCGGTCGACGACCCCGACATCGCGCAGGGCTACCCGCCCGAGTACCTCCGCGACCAGATCGAGCAGTCCCTGCGCCGGCTCGGCGTCGAGCGCCTCGACCTGATCCAACTGCACTGCTGGATGCCCGGGGGCCTGGTCGATCGCGGCTGGCTCGACACCCTCCACGAGCTACGGGAGGAGGGGAAGCTCGACCGCATCGGAGTCTCCCTGCGCGACTACCGGGCGGACGAGGGGGTCGCGCTCGCCGAGTCGGGGCTCATCGACTCGATCCAGGTCATCTACAACATCTTCGAGCAGTCGCCCGAGAACGCTCTGCTCGCGGCCGCTGCGGCATCGAACACCGCGATCATCGCCCGGGTCGTTCTGGACTCGGGGTCCCTCAGCGGCGCGTGGGCGCCGGAGACCTACGAGAGCTGGGAGGAAGGATCGGTGCTGAAGGGCATGCTCCGCGGCGACCGATTCCAGGAGACCCTCGACCGCGTCGCGGAGGTGCGGGAGGTCACCGACCCGTTCTACGACTCGCTGGACGAGGCGGCCGTGCGGTTCGTGCTCGACCGGCCGGAGGTGTCCACGGCCATCATCGGCATGACCACCCGGAAGCGGATCGCGCGCAACGCCGCCTACGGGGACGGCGCGGGACTCGTCCCCGGGCTCCGCGAGCTGCTCGCCGGATTCCACTGGACCAAGAACTTCTACGTATGAGCGCCGGTCACTCCGCCGGTCCTTCCGCCGCGATCGAGCTGCTGAGCCCCGAGCAGATCGGGGAACGGCTGGCACGGGCATCCGTCGCCTACCTCCCGGTCGGCTCGCTCGAGTTCCACGGTCCGCATCTGCCCATCGGGCTCGACGCGCTCACCGCCCACGGGATCTGCCTGGCCGCTGCGGAGCGGGGCGGCGGCGTCGTGCTTCCCCCCTGGTATGCGGCGGTCGGTGGCGAGCACACCCACTACCCGTGGACGTTCATGTCCGGCACGCCGTCCGCGATCGAGACCCTCCTCGCCGAGACGCTGACCAGGCTCGACGAGCTCGGGGTGCGGAGGGCTGTGCTGCTGAGCGGCCACTTCGCGGGTGAGCAGCGGGATCTCGTCCACCGGATTGCGGCCGACTGGAACGCCCGCGGGAGCGCGCTGAGTGTCGTCGCGCGCACGCTCGGCGAGGCGCCGCACCCGCCGGTCGCGCCCGACCACGCGGCCCGGTTCGAGTCCCTCGTGCTGCACGCTCTGAGCCCCGCACTCGTCGATGTCGGCAGGCTGCCCGACCCGGACGCCTTCCCCGCACCGGAGGGGGAGGACCCGTTCGGCCCCGACCGGCATCGTGAGGGGCACCCGCTCTTCGGCGTGTTCGGCCCCGACCCGCGCCGCCTGGACACCGCGGATGCCGCGCCGCTGCTCGAGTACCTCTCCGGGTGGGTCCTCGAACTGAGCACGGCGGAATGACCACCGCGCGGGCCGTCGTCGTCTCCGAGCCGGGAGTGCTCGCGGTGACCGAGGTCGGCCTGCGAGCCCTCGGGGCGCGCGACGTACTGGTCCGCACCCTGTTCTCGGGTGTGAGCACGGGCACTGACAAGTGGGTGATGCAGGGCAGGTTCACGTGGCGGAACCTGCGGTTCCCGCTCGTCCCGGGCTACCAGCGCAGCGGCATCGTCGAGGCGGTCGGCGACGAGGTCACGACCGTCGTGGTCGGGCAGCACGTGGTGGCCACCGAGTCGGCCGACTTCACCGGCGCCAGCGCGGCCTGGGGCGCGCACACCTCTCTCGCGGTCACGGCCGAGGACGAGGTCTACGACGCCACCGGGGTGCTCCCGGAGCGCGCCGCCCTCATCATCTCCGGACAGGTCGGCTACAACGCCGCCTCCCGCATCATCGACGCGGGCGAGAACCGCGTCGTGGTCTACGGCGACGGCATCATCGGTGCGTCCGGGGCGCTCGCCGCCCGCGCCCGGGGGTTCGCCGTCCTGCTGGTCGGGCGTCACACCGACCGCCTCGGGCCACTCGCGGCACTGGGCATCCGCACCGCTCGCAGTGGTGCCGAGTCGGTCCGCGCGGTTCGCGACTGGCAGCCCACCGCCGTGATCGACACGGTGCAGAACGAGGCGGCGTTCGACGAGTACGTGGATTCCCTTCCTCCCGTCACCGGGCAGATCGTGTACAGCGGCCACTCGCCCGACGGCGTCACAGCCTGGGCCGATATGGAGAGGCTGCAGAAGCGCGAGCTGACCGCGAGCTTCGTCTCCGGGTGGGAGCGAGCGCGCATCGAGGGGACCCTCGACAGGATGCGCGACGGGTCGATGCCGCTCGAGCTGCTGGCCGGTCCTCCGCCCCGCACCGCTTCCGAGATCGCCGCGACGATGACGGAGGTTCTCGCCGGGACCGTCCGCCCCGTGGCCACCGTGCTCGACTGGCGGGCGCTTCACTAGGCTCTCCGTTTGCACCCGTGCGCTTCTCCGGACTTTGTGGATGCCCGTCACTCCCGCTACCGAAAGTTGGCCCCAGGGAGCCGAAGCTCCGGAGAAACGACTGCGGCAGTGGCTAGGCCGTGACCGCGGGCGCCTCAACGAGGGCCGGCACCGAGAAGCTGTGCGTGCCGCTCTCGACGGTGACGGGCGACTGACCCGGCAGGTCGACGGTCGCGTCACTGCCGGTCGGCACCACGACGGTGACGTCGAGCGTGCCGTCGGTGAGAGTCCAGTCGATCGACGCCCGGCCGTACGGCGTCTCGTGCTCGGCCCGGGCGTGCGTGAAGCCCCCGCCCGGCCGCGGTGCGAACAGGATCGACCGGTAGCCGGGTGACGCGGGGGCGAGCCCTGCCACGGTGCGGTGCATCCAGTCGGCCACCGCGCCCAGCGCGTAGTGGTTGAACGAGGTCATGGTGCCGGGGTTGACCGTGCCGTCGGGCAACAGGCTGTCCCAGCGCTCCCACACCGTCGTGGCACCCTGCTTCACGGCGTAGAGCCACGACGGGCACTCCTCCTCGAGCAGGAGGTCGTAGGCGGTGTCGACCGCCCCGGCGAGGGTGAGGGCATCCGAGACGAGGTTCGTGCCCGCGAACCCGGTGGCGATGCGGTTCTGGGCTTCGCCGACCAGGGCGGCCAGGCGGGAACCCGCGGCGGCCGCGAGGTTCGGGTCGTCGATCAGGCCGAAGCGCAGGGCGAGCGAGTACGCGGTCTGCGCGTCGCTGGTCATGCGGCCGTCGTCGAGCAGGTACTCGGCGGAGAACGCCGCGCGGATCCGGGCGGCCAGGTCGAAGTAGTGCTCGGCGTCCTTGGTGAGCCCCAGTACCTCGGCCGACTTGGCCAGGTGCTCGGTCGACCACGCGAAGTACGCGGTGGCGACGAGGTAGCGGTCGGTGAGGGCGTCCGCCGGGTCCTGCGGAGGGGCGGCCGGGTCGAGCCAGTCGCCGAGCTGGAAGCCCTCGTTCCACAGGTGGTCGTCACCGGCGAGGCGGTCGACGAGATCGACCCACTTCTTCGCGCTGTCGTACTGGGCGGCGAGGATGCCCGCGTCCCCGTAGCGCTCGTAGAGCACCCACGGGGTGAGCACGGCGACGTCGCCCCACACCGCGCCCGGGCGGATCGGGGTCCACATCTCGTGCGCGGGGATCACCGGCACGTACCAGGGGACGGTGCCGTCGGGCAGCTGCTCGACCGCGACATCCTTCAGCCAGCTCGAGAGCATGCCCGAGGTGTCGTAGAGGAACGACGCGGTGGGGGCGAACACCTGGATGTCGCCCGTCCAGCCCACGCGCTCGTCGCGCTGCGGGCAGTCGGTGGGGATGTCGACGAAGTTGCTGCGCATTCCCCACACGACGTTCTCGTGCAGGCGGTTCACGAGCTCGTTGGACGAGTCGAACCAGCCGGTGCGCTCCATGTCGGTGTGGTAGACGCGGGCGACGATGTCACCGGCGGCCACCGCGGCGACGATGTCGCCCGGCCAGCCCGAGATGTCGGCGTAGCGGAAACCGTGGATCGTGAAGCGGGGCTCCCACTCCTCGACGCCATTGCCGGAGAGCGTGTACCTGTCGGTCGACTTCGCCTGGCGCAGCGGGCGGGTGTAGATCTCGCCCTCCTGCATAACCTCGGCGGTGCGGACGGTCACGGTGTCGCCGCTCTCGCCGCTAACCCTGATGCGCACGCGCCCCGCGAGGTTCTGGCCGAAGTCGAGCACGTAACCACCCGAGGGGGTTTCGAGCAGGGCGACCGGGGTGACGACCTCGGTGCAGCGCACGGGCGGTCCCTGCGGCGCCACAAGCGTGGCGGGGTCGCGCTCGCGCAGCGCCACGGGGGTGAAGCCGGTCGCGTCGAAGCCGGGCGACGACCATCCGTGCCGCTCGTCGCGCGCGTCGTAGGTCTCGCCGTCGTAGATGCCGGAGTCGACGATCGGGCCCGTCGCCGCGACCCAGCAGCCGTCGGTCGCCACCGTCTCGGAGGTTCCGTCGGCGTAGTGGATCTCGAGCTGGGCGATCAGCGAGATGTCGGAGCCGAAGAGGTTGCGGAATCCGCCGCGCCAGCCGAGCCGGCCGCGGTACCAGCCGTCGCCGAGCCACGCACCGATCGCGTTCTCGCCCTCGACGAGCAGGCTCGTCACGTCGTGCGTGTAGTAGCGCAGGCGCTCGCCGTAGGTGGTCCAGCCGGGGGAGAGGGCGTCGTCGCTCGCGCGCACGCCGTTGATCTCGACCTCGTTGACCCCGTGGGAGGTGACGTACAGGCGGGCGCTGCGCACCGCGCCGCCGATGGTGAACGAGGTGCGCACGAGCGGGGGGCGCCGGGTGTCGGAGTCCGGGTCCTCGTCCCAGTCCCCGGTCACGGGTACCGCAACCCAGTCGGACGGTGACAGCAGCCCGGCTTCGACGGTGGAGGAGTCGCTCCAGCCGGACTCGTCGTCGTGGCCGAAGACGCGCACCCGCACGGTGGCGCTCTCGCGCGACGACAGGGGATGCCCGGGCCACGGGACGAGCACGGAGTCGCTCGACTCCACGCGTCCGCTGCTCGACACCGAACCGTCGCGAGTGATCTCGATCTCGTAGGCGTGCTGGTGCCAGCCGGGCTCGGCGGTGGTCTTCCAGGAGAGGCGGGGAGCTGACTCCCCGATACCGAGCGCTGTGCGGTGGTGCTCGAAGCGCGGTGAACCCGGTGTGGCCATCGTTGGCACTGTCCTCTCAGATGTTCCCCCGGGCAGGCCCGGCGCGAAACGCTACTGACACGTTTCAAAAGTAGATCGTACAACGGACCTTGTGACCTTTACGACCATTGCGCGCCAGATCTTGACACGTTTCAATCCCTCGATCAAGATGGGGACGGGACGACGCCTGTCCCGCCTCGCGACGATTCAACGGAGAGACCCAGCGATGGAACAGAACGAGCCCACCGTGGCCCTCATCGGAACGCTCGACACCAAGGGCGTCGAGTACCAGTGGATGGCCGACCGACTCACCGAACTCGGCGTCAGCGTCGTGGTGATCGATGCGGGAGTGCGCCCGGCTGAGGGCTTCACCGGCGAGGTCGAGTTCGACAACTCCTCCGTCGCGGAGGCAGCGGCGACGACAGTCTCCGCCCTGAGCAACGGCAACGACCGCGGTCGTGCCGTCACCAGCATGGGTGAGGGGGCCGCGGTGGTGTCCGCCGGCCTCCTCGCCCGTGATCGACTCGACGGGGTGCTCGCGCTCGGGGGCAGCGGTGGATCCGCGATCGCTGCCCGCGCCGTTCGCGACCTCCCCGTGGGGCTCCCCAAGCTCATCGTCTCGACGATGGCCTCCGGTGACGTCTCGCCCTACGTGGGTGCGAGCGACGTCACACTGATGTACTCGGTGGTGGACATCGCCGGCATCAACCGCATCTCGCGCTCCGTGCTCGGCAACGCCGCGGCGGCCATCGCGGGCATGGCGAAGGCTCACCGTGAGCGGGCGGACGTCGTGGTGGGCGACCGCCCGCTCATCGGTGCCTCCATGTTCGGCGTGACGACCCCGGCGGTGGATGCGGCGCGCGAGCGCCTCGACGAGCTCGGGTACGAGGTGCTCGTGTTCCATGCGACAGGCTCGGGCGGCCGTGCACTCGAGTCGCTGACCCGGTCCGGGATGCTCGCGGGCGTGCTCGACTTGACGACGACGGAGCTCGCCGACGAGCTGGTCGGGGGAGTGCTGTCGGCCGGCGCCGATCGGCTCACGGCGGCGGGGGCATCCGGAGTGCCGCAGGTCGTCAGCCTCGGCGCGCTCGACATGGTCAACTTCGGCCCCGAGGCCACGGTGCCGGCGGAGTTCGCCGACCGCCAGTTCTTCGTGCACAACGCCACGGTCACGCTCATGCGCACCACCCCGGGGGAGAACGCGGAGCTCGGCCGCATCGTCGGCGAGAAGCTCGTCGGGGCGCCGCGCACCGTCCTGATCATCCCGCGCGGCGGTGTCTCCGCGCTCGACGACGAGGGGATGCCCTTCCGCGACGAGGCCGCCGACGACGCGCTGTTCGACGCGGTGCTCGCGGCCGCGAAGGGCGTGACCGTGATCGAGTCGCACGCCAACATCAACGACCGCGACCTCGCCCGGCGCGCCGCCGATGAACTCCACGCCCTGATCGGAGCAGCACGATGATCGACCGCACCACCGCACTCGCCCGCTTCCGCGACCAGGTCGCCGCGGGCATCCCCCTGATCGGTGCCGGCGCGGGCACCGGGATCTCGGCCAAGTCGGCGGAGGCCGGCGGGGTCGACATGATCATCATCTACAACTCGGGCCGGTACCGCATGGCCGGTCGGGGCTCGCTCAGCGGCCTGCTCGCGTACGGCGACGCCAACCAGGTGGTCGTCGAGATGAGCCGCGAGGTGCTGCCGATCGTGCGCAGTACCCCGGTGCTCGCGGGGGTGAACGGCACCGACCCGTTCCGGATCATGGAGTACTTCCTCGACGACCTCAAGCGCATGGGGTTCACGGGCGTGCAGAACTTCCCGACGGTCGGACTCTTCGACGGCAACTTCCGCCAGAACCTCGAGGAGACGGGCATGGGCTACGACCTCGAGGTCGACATGATCCGCCTCGCCGCCGAGCGCGACCTCCTCACCACGCCCTACGTCTTCTCCACCGACGAGGCCGTCGTGATGACGCAGGCCGGCGCCGACATCATCGTCGCCCACATGGGCCTCACGACCGCGGGCACCATCGGGGCGCACACCGCACTAACCCTCGAGGAGTCCGCCGCCAGGGTGCAGGAGATCAGGGATGCCGCGACCGCCGTCAATCCGGACGTGCTCGTGATCTGCCACGGGGGCCCGATCGCGGAGCCCGATGACGCGGCCTACATCCTGCAGCACACGACGGGGGTGGCCGGATTCTTCGGCGCCTCCTCCGCCGAGCGGCTGCCCACGGAGCGTGCCATCAAGGCCCAGATCGAGGCCTTCAAGTCGATCTCGTTCACCGAGTAGTAGGGAATCCCATGACCACATCAGCCCAAGCCGGACGCCGCCCCGACGAGGTGCCCACGCGCACCTTCGAGTGGGGGACCATCAAGTGGCTCGTCACTCCTCACCTCGACGAGGGTGCGGGGCTCACCGTCGGCGAGGTGATCATCTACCCCGGCCAGGGCCACGCGCCGCACGACCACCCGGGCGAGGAGGAGGTCATCTACGTGATCTCCGGCGAGGGCGATCAGACGGTCGGGGATGCCCCGGCCTTCCCCATCCGCGAGGGCGACGCGATCTACATCCCGGCGGGAACCACGCACTCGACCTACAACACGACGTGGCGCCCGCTGCGCCTGTCGGTCGTCTACACGCCCGGCGGCGCCGAGACCGGTCTCGACGGGCTGCCCGACGCGCGCATCCTCGATGCCGGCACCGCCCCGACCTGGAGCCAGTCGAACTAGTGCCGATCATCGAGCCGGGCAGCTGGCTGAACCCGGAGAACCGGCCGGACTGGTCGGCGTTCAGTTCGGCGGGCCGCTTCGCCATCCCGCTGGAAGGCGGCGCCTTCGAGCGCCACCACCACGAGGAGGAGGAGCTCTGGTTCATCACCGAGGGCAAGGGCAGGATCCTCGTCGAGGGAGCGGAGCGGTACGTGCAGGCGGGCGACATCGTGCTGACGCAGCGCGGGGATGTGCACGACTTCGTCGAGGTGTACGAGCCCGTGCGCGGGTTCTTCACCACGGCGGGAGTGGGCACGGACGGCCGCTCCGGCCACATCGACGGCGTCGCCCACCCCGTGCCCGCCGCGCCCCTGCCCGCCGACTTCCCCGCCCGCTGAAACCCGACCGCTGCTCGCCGCTGCTCGCCGCCACTGTTCACTTCTGCGGAGTTTTCGGCGGAAGGGCCTGATTTCCAGCAACTCCTGTGAGTGAAACGATAGAACTCCGGAGAAGTGAACACATCACCCGAGTACGAGAGACTTCAACAATGCGCATCGCAGTAACCGGCTCCAGCGGCCTCCTCGGCCGCGCCGTCGTGGAGCGTCTCCGCGCCGACGGGCACACCGTGCTCGGCCTCGACCTCGCGGGCACCCCCGGTGAGGGCTTCACCCGAGTCGACCTCACGGACTACGGCCAGACGCTCGACAGCCTGCTCGGGGTCACCGCCCGCCACGAC
>Ga0247740_1000527_pt1 | contig 18103 bp, 15 predicted proteins | sample UWRJL148409B2_FD_180942 | JGI IMG/M metagenome (GOLD analysis project Ga0247740, IMG submission 180942) | Plant litter microbial communities from Arlington Agricultural Research Station in Wisconsin, United States - UWRJ-L148-409B-2 | ecosystem: Environmental > Terrestrial > Plant litter >...
GCTCTAACCAACTGAGCTACTCAGCCATGTAACCGCCGAAGCAGTCACGGAGCCCCCTGTGGGAATCGGACCCACTACCTCTTCCTTACCAAGGAAGTGCTCTACCAATGAGCTAAGGGGGCACAAAACGATTTTCATCGGTTTGGCACCGTAAGAGACTAGCATCCGCCGGGCACTGTTCTGCACACGGCGGATGCAACCCCGCTACGACCCGCGCAGGGCCGTAATCGGTTCGATGTTCGACGCCCGTCTGGCGGGCAGCGCGCCCGCCGCGAGGCCCACCACAGCGCCGAGCAGGGCGCAGCCGATCGCGAGCCACGGGTCGAGGATCGGCGTCCAGCCCTGCAGCACCGAGACGATGACGACGGCGAAGACGCCGAGCGCCGAACCGATGAGTCCGCCGAGCAGGCCGATCACCACAGACTCGACCATGAACTGCAGGCCGATGTCGCGGCGCGTGGCGCCGAGCGCCCGGCGCAGGCCGATCTCGCCGATGCGCTCCATCACCGAGAGCATGGTCACGTTGGCGATGCCGAGGCCGCCCGCTAGCAGTGCGATGCCGCCGAGGATCAGGAAGACGATGTTGACGTCGGCCTGGATGTCGTCTTGCAGGTCGGACTTGCCCGACGGCGCTGTGACGCTGAAGTTCTCCGGCGCGTTCGGCGACAGGGCGATCGGCGCCTGGCGCGAGACGAGGGTTCCGGCGCCGGTGTCGATTTGCACGTGCAGTTCGCTGGGCGCGCTCACCGCGAAGTCGTTGCGCGCGGTGCCCATCGGCAGGATCACCGAGTCGAGCAGGTCGCTGCGGCGCTCCACACCGTCGATGATGCCGATGACCGTGTACGACGTCTCGCCGATGAAGATCGACGGCTGGCTGTCGACGCGGTTGATGCCGAGCTGCTCGGCCGCCCGTGCGCCGAGCACCACGACCCGGTCGCCGCGGGCGTCGTGGCCCGCATCGAAGTTGCGGCCGGTGACGACGTCGCCGCGCACAGCCGCCAGCAGGTCGGCCGAGGTCGCCACGACCGCGGGACTGAACAGCGCTGCGGCCGAGGGATCGTTGACGGGAACGGATGTCACGGGCGCCTCTTTGACGTCGACCTCGGCGAGGAGTCCCGCACGTTCGACCCCGGCGAGCCGTTCGACCCGTTCGGGCGCGTCCCACGGCAGCACTCCGGCGCGCACCGTCTCGCCGCCGCCGCTCGAGGCCTCGGCCGGCACAACGAGCACCTGCGTGGCCGAGACGGCGTCGAACTGGTTGGCGATCTGCCCGGCCGCGGTCTGCGCGAAGCCGATGGTCACGACGAGCGACGCGATGCCGAGCACGGTGCCGAGCGTCGTCATGATCAGCCGGCTCGGCTTGGCGCCGATGCCGAAACTCGCCTCGACGAGCAGATCCTGCAGCGAGAAACGGTCGGCGCGCGCTATAACGGGCGGCGCACCCCACCCCGGCGAGGTCGCTTCCACCGCGTCATCCGCCCGGCGCCGTCTTCTCTCGAGAAGCCTCACGCGAGTTCCAGCAATCGACCGTCGGTGATGCGGATGCTGCGTTCCGCACGTTCGGCGACGGCGCGGTCGTGCGTGATGATGACGAGGCTCAGTCCGTCGGCGTTGAGCTCTTCGAACAGGTCCATGACCTCGCCCGACGTGGTGGCGTCGAGGTTTCCGGTCGGCTCGTCGGCGAGCAGCAGTTCGGGCGAGCCGACGACCGCGCGCGCGACGGCGACGCGCTGACGCTCGCCGCCGGAGAGGGTGCCGGGGGTGAAGTCGACGCGGTGCGAGAGACCGACGCGGTCGATGGCGGCGCGGGCGCGCTCTTCGCGCTCGGCCCGCGGCACACCGCTGTAGAGCGTGGCGAGCAGCACGTTGTCGAGCACCGTGCGGTGCGGCATCAGGTGGAACGCCTGGAAGACGAACCCGATCTTGCCGCCGCGCAGGGCCGCGCGCTGTTCCTCGTCGAGCGAGCCGGTGGAGGCTCCGTCGAGGAAGTACTCGCCGACGCTCGGACGGTCGAGCAGACCGAGCAGGTTGAGCATCGTCGACTTGCCCGATCCGCTCGGCCCGACGATCGACAGGTAGTCGCCGCTCTCGATACGCAGGTTGATCGACTTGAGCGCCTGCACCTCGGGCGGGCCGGGGAACGACCGGGTCACGTCGACGAGCTCGACGACGGGGGGCCGCGTCACCGGCCGACCACGACGAGGTCGCCCTCGGCGATGTCGCCGGACACCTCGACGTATCCGTCGGCGGCGAGACCGCTGGTCACTTCGACGAGCCGGGTCTCGTCGCCATCGCCCGTGCTGATCTCGACGCGGGATTCGCCGCCCGGACCGGCCGTGAGCGCTGCGAGCGGCACCGCCAGCACTTCGCCGGCTGTCGAGGAGACGGGCACTCTGACCCGCACGTTGTTGCCCTGCAGCGCCTGCAGCTGCTCGGGGCTGAGTTCGGCGGGAGTGAGCACCACCGTGTAGCGACCGGCCGATTCAGTCGAGCCCTCTGCCGCTTCGGCCGGTGCGACCGACGCGACCGTCGCCGGGTGCTCGCTGCCGTCGGGCATCGCCAGGATCGCCGGGTCGCCCTCCTTGAGCAGGGTGGCGTCGGCCTCGGCGGCGGATCCCGAGATCACCAGCGTCGCGCCGGAGACGCGCATCACCGCGGCCTCGATCGTCGAACCGCGCTGCACGGTGATCTCGTCGACCCGCCGGGGCAGGCCGGGAAGGAACAGCACCTCGCTCGACGGGAGGAAGGTGAGCGTGTCGTTCGTCGCCGACCCGAGCGCCTCCTTCGCCGAGACGACCTGCTGCTGGGCGGCGGCGACCGCCGTCGCCTCCGCGTTCACGTCGGGAACGGCCAGCAGGGCGTCGCGCTTGGTGTACTCGACCGAGAGAGCATCTTCGGCGTTGGCGATGTCGCTCGGAGTGGACGCGGGGTCGGCGCGGGCATCGTCGACGGCGCGCTGGGCCATGCGCACGCTCTTGTCCTGCTCCGCACGCTCGATCGAGTTCGCGCCGCCCTTCGCCACGGCGAGTTCGTGCTGCGCGCTCTTCAACGCGTTCTCCGCATCGCTGACCGCGTTGCGGGCGCCACGCAGAATCTCCCCCGACTCCTCACCGGAGCTGGGAACCGGGTAGCCGACCTTCGCGTACAGGGCGGCGACCGCCGTCGAGGTCGCGGCGTCGAACAGCGGCGAGTCGAGCTTGCCGGGGTTGATGCCGACCGCGTTGAGCGCCTGCTTGAGCTGGGTGACGTCGGGGCCCGAGACGCCGACCCGCATCGTGCGATAGACCGGCAGGTCGCCGGGCAGCACGATCACGGGGCGCCCGGTGACCTCGAGGGCGATATCGCCCGCGTCGAAGGTCGATCCGACCTCGGGCACCTGGCCGGTGACGACGGCGGGACCGCCGAGGTCGCCGGTCTCGATCTTCACTTCGACCGAATCGGCGTAGGTGGCGTCGCCGCGGATCGTGACGTCGTTGGCGAGCTGGCGGCTCTCGATCGGCACGGTAATCAGGCCGGCCTTCGGCGCCTCGGCGTCGGCCGCGGCCTGGCCGGGCGACACGATGAACTGGCCGAGGGCGAGGCCTGCGACGAGCGACACGATCGCCACGGCCGCGACGACCCACATCGTCTTGTTGCCGCGCAGCAGCCGGCCCCAGCCTTGGCTGCGCGAGGGCGTGGTGCCTTTCTCGATCTCCGAGGCCTCCAGCTGCTCGATGCCCGAGACCTCGAGCTCACTGCCGGGTTGTGATGGTTCGGTGGGACGTTTTCTGAACGGAAGCGCCACGGTCTACTTGCCCTTGGCCTGAGCGACTTCGGCGATCATCGCGTCGAGCTCGGCCTTGTTGTCGTCGATGAACTGGTTTTCAAGATCGAACTGCACCTTGAGCGTGCGGTCCTGGTAGTCGACCTTCTCCGAGCACCGGAAGTCGGCGAGCGCCACGTCGATCTCGTTCTCACGCCACTTGGCCTGCGTCGCCTCGTCGGGTTCCTCCGTTGCCGTCTCCCAGTAGGTGTTCGACTCGGCGTACACCGACTCCTGGGCCTCCTGCTTGGTCTTGAAATCGGTGTAGCCGGCATCGGACATGCAGGCGGCCCATTCGGCATTGATCTTCACGATCTCCGGGTCGCTCTGCTGGGTCTCGTAGAGCTTGTTCAACCCGTCCATGAGCGGCTTGTACTTCTCGCTCTGCGTCACGTCTTCGCCGCGCACCTCGTGATCCGCCTTGCCATAGCAGCCGGAGGTCTCCCAGTTGTATTCCATGGGCTCGCCCGACTCTTCCATCGCGGCGTATTCCTCTTCGCTCATCTGCGGGCCCTGCAGAACCTCGTAGTAGGCCGTCTGCTCACTGGGCGACAGCGCCATCACGTAGTCGCTGTTGGGGTCGACGAAGTTCTCGGACTCCGCGTTCATCTCCTCCTGCTCCTCGGGAGTCTGGAAGCTGCCGTACCCGTGCTCGGTCACCCATTCCTCGGTGTCGCGGTCTTCGTCGTCGAACGACGAGGTGAACGAGTACTGCGAGTAGTCCACCGGGATGTAGTCGAAGCCCTCCTCGGCCATGCAGGCGGCAACGAGCTCCTCGGTCTTCTTCTGCTGCGCGGCCATTTCCTTCTCGTCGTCGCCGCCGCCGTACATCGCTTCCCAGTATTCGGTGAGCGGCGTTTCGGCCGGATCGAGTTCACCGCCTCCGCCATCGCCGCCGACGCTGCAGGCCGAGAGGGCTAGGGTCGCGGCGAGGGCCAGGACGACGGTGGCTGGCAGCAGGCGCTTGTGCATGGGGGATTCCTCCGACTGTGATTGTTGCTCTTACAGTACCGAGCGATTCAAGGAAAACTCGTCATCCTTGAGGCTGATCTGGGCTCCCGATATCATCCGAAAGCGCTAACCCCGCCGCCTACGGGAGGACGATGCCCGGCAACGCCCACGCTGCGAACGCCGGCCCTGAACCGTGCATCCGCGTGCCGTCGATCGTCACCGCTCCGAAGAGCGGACGCGCGTGGCCGTCGACGGCGTGCTCGGCGATCTCGACGTCGAAGTCGGCGCGGGCCGCAAGCACGAGCACGCATTCCTCGGCGTGCTCGCGCACGTAGACGAGCACGTCGTCGGAGACGTGCAGCCAGCGGATCCCGCCCTCGTTGAGTGCGATGTGCGACGTGCGCAGCCGGATCAGCGCGGCGTAGAGCTCGATGCTGTCTTCGGCCTCGTCGATCGCGTGCCAGGGCAGCGGCGAGCGCGAGTGTTCGCCGTCGTCGCCGACCAGGCCGAACTCGTCACCGGCGAAGACGACGGGGATGCCCGGCAGCGTCACAGACATACCGAGCGCCACGGGCACGGCGCCGGCGATCGCGTGGGTGAGGAACCGCGGGGTGTCGTGGGTGTCGAGCGCGTTCATCGTGTGCAGCCGCACCCGCCAGGGAAACTGCCCCGCGAACTGGTTGTGCGCCCGGTACAGCTCGGTGCCGGTGTAGGTCGGGATCGTGCCGAACGGCAGGCCGAAGTACGAGCTCTCGCGCTCGCCCTCCGACAGCCAGCCCCAGACCGGCCTGGTGAAGTTCGTGTAGGTCATCGCGCCGTGCCACGCGTCGCCCTGGAAGTCGCTCGTGGCGTCGTTCGTCGACTCGCCGAGCAGGATCGTGTCGGGGTTCACGTCGATCATCGTCTGGCGGATGATGCGCCGCACCTCGGTGTTGTAGTCATCGTCGAGGTAGCGGCCGGTCATGTTCGCCACGTCGATGCGCCAGCCGTCGAGGCCGTACGGCGGCTCGAGCCACTTCGCGACGACGGACCCGGGGCCCTCGATGAAGCGGCGGCGCAGCTCCTGCGAGCTCCAGTTGAACTTGGGCAGGCTCGGAACGCCGAGCCACGACGCGTAGTGCTCCTGCTTCTCGTCGAGCCAGTAGTAGAACTCGCTCTCGGGGGCGCCCGGCTTCAGATGCGAGGCCTGGAACCACTCGTGCGCGTCGCCGGAGTGGTTGCTCGTGAGGTCGCCGATAACGGTGAAGCCGCGGGCGTGCGCGGTCTGGATGAGGCGGATGAGGGCTTCGTCACCGCCGAGCAGCGGATCGACCTCGGCGAACGACAGCGCGTCGTAGCGGTGGTTGCTGCGGGCGGGAAAGACGGGCGTGAGGTAGAGCATCGTGACGCCGAGTCGCTCGAGGTGGTCGAGGTGTTCGACGATGCCCTCGAGGTCGCCCCCGTAGAACTGCCGAGCGGTCGACGGACCGATGTGCACGGGTTCGTCTGTCCACGCCGCTGGTTCTGCCCATTCCGGCAACTCGCGCGCATCCGCCTGTTCCGACCGAGCGAAGCGGTCGGGGAAGATCTGGTACATCACCGTGCTCTTGCCCCAGCTCGGCGGCTCCGGGTAGGTGAGCAGCTTGAAGTCCTCGGAGTCGAGCGTCTCGATGCGGTGGTAGCCGGTGGCGTTGAGCCAGGTCTTCGATCCGTCGGCCAGCGCGATGAGGAAGCGATAGCCGTGCACGGGGTTCTCGACCTCGACTTCGGCCTCCCACCAGTCCCAGCCGTCGATCGTCGCGACGACGTTCGCGACCGTGAAACGCGGCTCGTGGTCGGGGTTCGACCGGGTGCGCACATTCTCGACCGGGCCGAGTGAGTGCGGGATGCGCACGCGCACCGTGACACGCTCGCCGAGCGACGGTGCGATGTTCGAGACATAGAGCGGCGAGCCGTCGTGATGGGGGTGCATGCGAATAGCGTAGCGATCTCAGCATTTCGGTCTCGTTACGGTTTTCCGCACGGCTATTAGGCTTGGTGAATGACTATCGCAAGTGAGTCCTCTGTCGCGCCCGCAACCTCTTCCACCCCCCGAGCTTCCGGGCCGGGCACCGAGTGGTGGCGCAGCGCGGTGATCTACCAGATCTACCCGCGGTCGTTCGCCGATCTCGGCGGAGACGGCATCGGCGACCTGCCCGGCATCACCGCCCGCCTCGACTCGCTCGCCGCGCTCGGCGTCGATGCCATCTGGCTCTCCCCGTTCTACACCTCGCCGCAGAAAGACGCCGGCTACGACGTCGCCGACTACTGTGACGTCGACCCGCTCTTCGGCACCCTCGCCGACTTCGAGGCGATGCAGAACCGGGCGCACGAACTCGGCCTGCGCGTCATCGTCGACATCGTGCCCAACCACACGTCCGACGCCCATGCCTGGTTCCAGGCGGCGCTCGCGGCACCGGCCGGTTCGGCCGAGCGCGCGCGCTACATGTTCCGTGACGGAAAGGGCGCATCCGGAGAGCTGCCCCCGAACAACTGGGACTCCGTCTTCGGCGGTCCCGCCTGGACGCGCGTCACCGAGGCCGACGGCTCCGCCGGCCAGTGGTACCTGCACCTGTTCGACTCGTCGCAGCCCGACCTCGACTGGGAGAACCCGTGGGTGCGCGAGCAGTTCCGCGACATCCTGCGTTTCTGGCTCGACCGCGGCGTCGACGGCTTCCGCGTCGATGTGGCCCACGGCATGATCAAGGCGGCCGGGCTGCCCGACTTCACCCCGAAGCCCGGCGGCAGCATGGGCGGCAGCAACGCGAGCGCCGAGGGTGTCGCGCTCGAGCCCGGTATCAGCGACCACAGCGACGACGGCGAGACCGCGCCGTTCTGGGCGCAAGACGGCGTGCACGAGATCTACCGCGACTGGAACCGCGTGCTCTCGGCCTACGAGGGCGACCGCGTGCTCGCCGCCGAGGCCTGGGTTGAGCCGCTCACCAAGCTCGCCCGCTGGGTGCGCCCCGACGAGATGCAGCAGGCCTTCAACTTCAGCTACCTCGAGACCCCGTGGACCGGCCCCGCGCTGCGCCGCGTGATCGACGACTCGATCTCTGCTTTCGCGGGTGTCGGCGCGCCGAGCACCTGGGTGCTGTCGAACCACGACGTGGTGCGCCACGCTAGCCGCCTCGCACTCACCGCCGAGAACCCGCAGGGCGACGGCATCGGCCCGAAGTCGGCCGGCCTGCCCGACCCCGAGCTCGGACTGCACCGCGCCCGCGCCGCCACCGCGCTCATGCTCGGCCTGCCCGGCAGCGCCTACGTCTACCAGGGCGAAGAGCTCGGGCTTCCCGAGGCCATCCACCTGCCCGACGCCTCGAGGCAGGACCCGACCTGGTTCCGCACAAACGGGGAGCGTTACGGACGGGACGGATGCCGCGTGCCGATCCCCTGGGAGGCCGACGCCCCCGCCTTCGGGTTCAACGCGACCGGCGAGAGCTGGCTGCCGCAACCGGCCGAGTGGGGCGCCTACGCCCGCGACACACAGCTCGGCGTCGAGGGCTCGACCCTCGAGCTCTACACGACCCTCCTCGCCCTGCGTCGCGAGAGCGACCTCGGCATGGGCGCGCTCGAGTGGATCACCGGGCTCGGCGAGTCTGTCGTGGCGTTCACGAACCGCGGCATCACCGTGATCGCGAACACCGGCCAGGTGCCCGTCGAACTGCCGCTCGGCACCCTGCTCGCGTCGAGCGGACCCGTCACCGGCGGATCGCTGCCGGCCGACACGACGGTCTGGCTGAAGCTCTAGACGCACGAAAAAAGATCGGGCCCGTCGAGATTCGACGGGCCCGATCTTTCGTTGGGCTGAAAGCTAGTTGACCGCGTTGGCCGTGAGCCAGGCGAAGGGGTCGACCACGACGCCGTCGAGGTGGACCTCGAGGTGCAGGTGCGCTCCGGTCGAGGCTCCCGTCGAGCCGACGAGGCCGATGAAGTCACCCACCTTGACGGTCTGGCCGACGGCGAGCGGGCTGGAGCCGCCGATCATGTGGCCGTAGATGCTCTCGACCTTCTGGCCGTTGATGACGTGGTCCATGTAGACGTGCTGGCCGAAGCTGCCCGAGAACGCGGCCTGCGTCACGACGCCGTCGGCGATCGCGTAGATCGGGGTGCCGGAGCCGGGGGTGAAGTCGACGCCGTTGTGGTGGCTGGAGCAGCCGCGGCAGGGGGCGACGCGGTCGCCGTAGCCCGAGCTGATCGGGGTGGCGTACGGGAACGGCCAGCGCACCGCGCCGGTAGTCGGCGTGAACGTCGACACTCGCGTGCCGTACTTCTCGCGCACCACCTCGGCGTAGGAGGTGACGGTGAAGGCGTCGCGCGAGAGGGCTCCGACCGACGCGTCGGCGGCGACCTCGACGGCCTGCTCGGGGCCGGCGTCGGCGATGATCGAACCACCAGCGCCACCGATGGGCTCGTCGGCGAAGGTGATGAACGCGTTGGCCGGAACCGTGGTGCCGACGAGCAGTGCGCCCGAGAACAGCAGCGCGCCAACGGAGAGGAGCGTGGAGGCGGGGCGCGACTTCTTCGTCTTCGCCTTGCGTCCGAGCTTGGGGAGTTTCGTGATGCGCACCTTTGGCGGTGCTTCAGCGCGGCGTGCGGCGCGCTCTACGCGGCGGCTGCCCTTGATCTTGGTGCCGACGACGATGGGGATGGCTTCCGGATGAACCGGCTCCTCGTCTGCGGAGAAGAGGCTGAGCAGGAACGGGTCGTCGACGGGAGCTTCGGTGACGGTCTCGTCGGCGAGCGACGGGGAGACCGAGGCGGCGAGGCTGACGGCGGGCTCGAACGCGTCGACCGTGGCGGGCGTCGACTCTGCCTGCACGATGGCGGCGGCCGCCGCCGCTTCCATGGCACGCAACTGTCGCCGCGTCAGGGGAGCGGGTGTCTCATTCGTCACGATGCGATGCATCCTGACGTCGGCCGATAAAAAGCGCGCGGAACGACCACATTTTGTACGTTCATCGCGGTTTCTCCTCTAAAAAGCGGCCTCGCCGTGATGTGGAAGGCTCTGTTCTTCGGGTGGGAACTTCGGGTTTGTCACGCTCGGGCGGAAGGCCACAAAGGTAACGGATAGATAAACATTACCTGCAAACGCATAGATCTGCCACCCCAGTGTGGGTCACGCGACCCGGTTCGCGAGCTCCCGCTCTAGAGCCGAGGCAAGCTCGGCTGGTGCGGCCAGCAGAAACTCGGCACTCGCGGGCGCCCCGCCGAGCCCGGTGACGACGGCGCCCGCCTCGCGCGCGACGAGGGCAGCCGCCGCGTGGTCCCACGGTTTGAGCCCTCGCTCGAAATAGCCGTTCAGGCGGCCGGTCGCGACCGCGCACAGGTCTAGCGAGGCCGTTCCGAAGCGGCGGATATCGCGCACGAGCGGCAGCAGCCGAGCGACAAATTCGCCCTGCTCCCCACGCACGATTGCGTCGTACGAGAAGCCCGTACCGATGAGCGACTGGGCGAGGGATGCGGGCTCCGCGACGCGAAGCTGCTGATTTCCCGAGAACGCGCCCCCGGCATCCGACGCGGTGTAGATCTCTCCCGTCACCGGGTTGGTGACGCACCCGGCGAGTGCCCGCCAGGTGAGCGGGTCGGGGTCGCCCTCGACCACCGCGATGCTGACCGCCCAGTGCGGGATGCCGTAGAGGTAGTTGACGGTTCCGTCGATCGGGTCGACCACCCAGGTGAGCCCGCTCGAGCCGCCCGCCTCTCCGCCCTCCTCGCCGAGGAACCCGTCGTTCGGCCGCGCGTCGGCGAGTAGCTCGCGGATCAGGTGCTCGGTCTCGCGGTCGGCCAGGGTGACGACGTCGACCGGACTGGACTTGTGGTCGGCGATCTCGACGCCCTCGGCGCGGCGGCGCGCGGCGAGCTCGCCGGCCTCCACGGCTACGTCACGGGCGAGGGTCAGCAGGGCGTCGTGGGGCATGGCTCGAGGCTAGCGAACCGACTCGTGAACACGCCCGCGAGAATTTTCGAAACCTGTCGGCATTTGTGCCGACAAACGTGTACCCTGATGTCAGCGGTCGACTTCCCCCGGAGCTGACCGCGAATAGCTAGTTCGGTTGACCCGCCTCTCCCCTAGGTGGCGATGTCCTGGCTGAAGGCGCTGACCGACCCGAATGGTCACGCAGGGTGCCCGCTACCACTTCCCTGGTGCGGGCATCCAAGCCTTCCCCCTCTCTCTGCGCAGCCCGCCCGGCGCTCACGGAGTGCGCGCACCCTCGGGACGGCCGCGCATGCGCGCCGCTGCGCGCTCGTCCCGCCGTTGCGCGCACACCGCGCGGGTACGCAAAAGGCCCCGACTCTCGTCGGGGCCTTTTCCAGTTCTCCTGGTGGCGAGTGAGGGATTCGAACCCCCGAATGCGATGCAGTCTGATTTACAGTCAGATCCCTTTGGCCGCTTGGGTAACTCGCCAGGGCGCTCCCGTCCACATGTATTCATCTGACCGAAGGCGCTGAACCAGAATAGCCTGACTTTTGCCTCGTCAAAATCACACCGGCCGCCCGGGCCGCGCCTGCCGATAGTATCGCTGTGCCAAAGGAGGTGGGCCGCGTGCCGGGAATCAACGAAGTTGCGCTGCTCGCGGGGGTATCCACCGCCACCGTTTCCCGCGCACTCAGTGGGAACGGGCACGTTTCCGACAGCACGAAGTCGCGCGTCAAGGCCGCCGCCTACGAGCTCGGTTACGTCGTGTCATCCAACGCATCGAGCCTCGCGACCGGCCGCACAAAAAATATCGGCGTCGTCATCCCGTTTCTCAACCGCTGGTTCTTCTCGTCGGTGGTCGAGGGTGCCGAGCACGCGCTGCTGCGCAACGGCTACGACCTCACGCTCTACAACCTGGGCGGCAGCGGCGACGAACGGCGCAGCGTCTTCGAGCACTTCCTGCTGCGCAAGCGCGTCGATGCCGTCATCGCCATCTCGCTCGAGCTCACGGCGAGCGAGGTGGGCAGCCTGCTCGACCTGAACAAGCCGATCGTGGGCGTCGGCGGTCCGCTGCCCGGCCTGCAGACCCTCAGCATCGACGACGTGCAGGTGGCACGCGTCGCGACCGAGCACCTGCTCGCGCTCGGGCACCGCGCGATCGCGCACATCGGCGGCAACGACGAGGTCGAGATGGACTTCCACCTGCCCACGAACCGCCGCGTCGGCTACGAGGCCGCGCTGCGCGAGGGCGGTGTCGCGATCGATCCGGCGCTATTCGCGGAGGCCGACTTCACGTTGCAGGGCGGCTACCGCGCCGCGACCCACCTGCTGCGCGACCCGGCCGCGCGGCCCACGGCGGTGTTCGCGGCGTCGGACGAGATGGCGATCGGCACCATACTCGCGGCGCGCGACCTCGGACTGAGCGTGCCGGGCGACCTGTCGGTGATCGGCGTCGACGACCACGAGCTCGCCGAGTTCTTCGGCCTCAGCACCGTGGCGCAGTATCCGGCCGAGCAGGGGCGCCGCGCGGTCGAGATCCTGATGGGCCAGTTGCACCCGGCGCGCAGAACACCGGCCGAGAACATCCCGCTGCGGTTCGACCTGATCGAGCGCACGAGCACGGCGGCTCCGCGCACGGTCGGGGTGGACTAGGGCGGGCTACAGCCCGCGGCCCCTGCGGCGCATGCGCAGTCCGTAGATGCTGCCCGCGAAGCCGACCACGACGAAGAGGATCGGGATGATGAAGGGGCCGATGTCCATACCCCGATGGTATCCCGCTAGCGTTACTGCGCCTGCGAACGGTACCTGCTGCCCGTCTCGGCGATGATCACGGCGTAGTCGGGGTCGGAGTTGTAGGCGGCGATGCCCGCCTGCCAGCCGGTCTCGCTCGCCATGTCGCCGCTGGCGCGGCAGAGGTAGTTTCCGGATGCCGCGACCGCGTCGTCGATATTCTGCGGGTCTTCGAGACCGTCGCCGCTCGCATCCACGTGCCAGTTGCGCCACGTCTGCGGGATGAGCTGCATCGGGCCGACCGCGCGGTCGTACTCGGCATCGCCGTCGACCGCACCGGCGTCGCTGTCGGGGATGAGTGCCGTCGCGCCGCCCTCGAGCGCGATGCCGAAGATGCCGGGGGTCACGGTGCCGTCGGGGCCGACCGACGAGCCGTCGTGCGTGCCGTGCCTGCTCTCCGCGAAGCCGATCGCGGCCAGAGTGTTCCAGCTCAGGCCGCAGGTGGGCATCTGCACGGCCTTGGCGATCGCGACACCGGCGTAGGCGGCGAGCGCGCGCTCGGGGATGCCGGTCGACTCGGCCGTCTCGTCGAGCCAGGCGGGGTCGACGATCCCCGCGACGCCGGTGCCGGTCGGCGTGGCCGCCTCCACGGGGGCCGCGGCCGGTGAGGCCCAGGTCGGTGCGGGCAGCGAATCCTCGGCCTCGAAGGCCGGAGAGAGGGGCGACAGGGCGAAGAAGGCGACGAAGCCGACCACGACAACGGCCGCACCCACCCCGATCAGAATCCGGGTATGGCGGCGAGCGGGCATCCCTCGTTCTACCATGGGGGTATGGCAGATCCCACATTCGACATCGTCAGCAAGGTCGACAAGATGGAGGCGGAGAACGCCGTCAACCAGGCCCAGAAGGAAATAGCCACGCGCTACGACTTCAAGGGCGTCGGCGCATCCATCGAATGGAGCGGCGAGAAGCTGCTCCTCAAAGCGAGCGCCGAAGAGCGCGTGAAGGCGGTGCTCGAGGTACTCGAGGCCAAGTTCATCAAGCGCGGCATCGGCCTGCGCAGCCTCGACGCCGGCGAGCCGTTCCCGAGCGGCAAGGAGTACCGCATCGAGATCTCGCTCAAGAACGGCATCTCGTCGGAAGACGCGAAGAAGGTGAGCAAGATCATCCGCGACGAAGCGCCGAAGGGCGTGAAGTCGCAGATCCAGGGCGACGAACTGCGCGTCACCTCGAAGAGCCGCGACGACCTCCAGGCCGTGATGGCACTCCTCAAGGGCAAGGATCTCGACATCGCCCTGCAGTTCGTCAACTTCCGCTGATCCGATTTCCCACGACGGCGCCCCGGCGGGCGGGCGCCGTCGATAGACTGCGAATCCTATGGATGGATTAGGTTTCCTGTCGCTCCCCGCGGTCGTGCTCACGCTCGCCGTGGTGGACTTCCTGATCCGCCTGACCTGCCTCATCTACGTCCCGCGCAACCGCCGCCCGCAGACGGCGACGGCCTGGCTGCTCGCGATCTTCTTCCTGCCGCCCTACATCGGGGTCACGCTGTTCCTGCTGCTCGGCAGCCGGCGGCTTCCGAAGCACCGCCGCGAGAAGCAGGCGGAGATCAACTCGTTCATCACCGAGACGACCGAGGGCGCGGAGGAGGTCAAGCACGACCACCCGTGGCTCGACCCGGTGGTCGAGCTCAACCGGCACCTGGGCGCCATGCCGCTCGTCGGCGGTAACACCGCGAAGCTCTACGGCACCTACGACGAGACGCTCGTCGAGATGACGGAGGCGATCAACGCGGCCACCAAGTGGGTGCACGCCGAGTTCTACATCCTCGCCCTCGACAAGACCACGGCGCCGTTCTTCGACGCGCTCGAGGCGGCCGTCGACCGCGGCCTCGAGGTGCGCGTGCTGCTCGACCACATCGCCGGGCTGCGCGCCGTGGGTTACCGTCGCACGCTGCGCCGCCTGCGCAAAGCCGGCGTGCACTGGTCGCTGATGCTGCCGGTACAGCCCCTGCGCGGAAAGTGGCAGCGCCCCGACCTGCGCAACCACCGCAAGATCCTCGTGCTCGACGGCAACGTCGCCTTCACCGGCTCGCAGAACATCGTCGATTCGAGCTACAACAAGCGGGGCAACCTGCGCCGCGGCCTGCACTGGAAAGACCTCATGGTGCGCTTCGAGGGCCCGATCGTCGCCGGTATCAACGCGCTATTCATCACCGACTGGTACACCGAGACGGGCGAGTTGCTGCTGCGCGAGGCCAACACGGTTCCCCGCCCGCTTCCCGCGAACACGCTCGACGCGCAGGTCGTACCGAGCGGTCCCGGCTTCGAGGGCGAGAACAACCTGCGGCTGTTCAACTCGCTGCTCTATCTGGCGCAGGAGAAGATCATCATCACCTCGCCCTACTTCGTGCCCGACGAGTCGATGCTCTACGCCATCACCACGGCCGCGCAGAGCGGCATCGACGTGCAGCTGTTCGTCTCGGAGATCGGCGACCAGCCCGTCGTCTACCACGCCCAGCGCAGCTACTACGAGGCACTGCTGCGGGCCGGTGTGCGCATCTGGCTCTACAAGGCTCCGACCGTGCTGCACTCGAAGTTTTTCACGATCGACGACGAGGTCGCGGTCATCGGTTCGAGCAACATGGACATGCGCTCGTTCAGCCTCAACCTCGAGATCTCGGTGATGATCCACGGCAAGTCGTTCGTCGACGACCTGCGCAAGGTCGAGCAGGAGTACCGCGACACGAGTCGCGAGCTTTTCCTCGAAGAATGGATGTCACGGAACCGCGCGTCAGCCGTGCTCGACAACGTTGCCCGCCTCACCGCCGCGGTGCAGTAGTACCCGCACTAGCCCCGTAAGACCCTTGCGCGCGCCCGAAAGCGAATGTTATTCTCCAATCACTTTCCGTCCCGTCAGTAAGCGCCGAGAAGGGAGCACCCCAGTGCAATCCCACACCCTCGTTGCGGCCGCCCACGCCGCCGCCGCGAACAACGACGGGCTCACCTGGTGGCTCGCCAGCGCGTGCATGCTGGCGTTCCTGCTCGCGACCGCCGGTGCCATACTGCTCGCGGTGCACCAGCGCCGCGACCGCATCCCCGAGACGCACTACCGGCGCCACCCACCGACCGGCACCCCGGGCCCGCCCGACTGACGACGAACGGCCCCGCCGCGATGGCGGGGCCGTCGTTCCGATCGGGCAGCTAGGCGTTCGAGACGCGCACCATCTCGTCGCGGTCGACGACCTTGACGCGCGTGCGGCCGGCGGCCTCGCCCAAGCCGAGCTCGTGCTGGTCGAGGTTGTGCCAGCCGTCGAGGTTCGTGAACTCGACACCGCGGCTCTTCAGCAGCTCGACGACCGACTCCTCGTCGGGGTGCGCGGGCGCCCACCAGTTGGCCTGGTCGTTGAGCACGTGCTTGATGGTCTCCATCGCGTCGCTCTTGGTGTGGCCGATGAGGCCGACCGGGCCGCGCTTGATCCAGCCGGTCGCGTAGATGCCGTGCAGCTGCTCGTGGTTGTCGTCGATGACCTGGCCCTCGCGGTTCGGGATGACGCCGCGCTTCTCGTCGAACGGGATGCCGTCGAGCGGCGAGCCGAAGTAGCCGACCGCGCGGTAGAGCGCCTGGATCGGGATCTCGCGGATCTCGCCGGTTCCGCGGGTTCCGCCCTCGCCGTCGGGCTCGGTGCGCTCGTACCTGATCGACTCGACGCGGTCGGTTCCCGTGATCTCGAGCGGCTTGGCGTGCCAGTGCAGGTGCAGGCGGCGGCTGGCGCTGCCGGTCTCGCGGGCACGCCACTGGGTCAGCACCTTGTCGATCACGAAGACCTGCTTGTTGCTGGCGATCGCGGCCTTCGACGCCTCGTCGTAGTCGAAGTCCTCGTCATAGACGATCATGTCGACGTCTTCGAGCTCGCCGAGCTCGCGCAGTTCGAGCGGCGAGAACTTCACCTGGGCGGGTCCGCGGCGACCGAAGACGTGCACGTCGGTGACGGGCGAGTTCTTCAGCCCCTGGTAGACGTTGTCGGGGATCTCGGTCGGCAGCAGGTCGTCGGCGTGCTTGGCGAGCATGCGCGCCACGTCGAGGGCGACGTTGCCGTTGCCGATGACCGCGACGGATGACGCGTCGAGAGGCCACTCGCGGGGGAAGTCGGGGTGGCCGTCGTACCAGCTGACGAAGTCGGCGGCTCCGTAGCTGCCGGGCAGGTCGATGCCGGGCACGACGAGGGGCGCGTCTTTGATCGACCCGGTGGAGAAGATCACGGCGTTGTAGTGCTTCTTCAGGTCGTCGAGCGTGATGTCGCGGCCGAAGAGCACGTTGCCGAAGAGCCGGATCTGGCCGGAGTCGAGAACGTCGCGCAGCGCGTTGATGATGCCCTTGATGCGCGGGTGGTCGGGCGCGACGCCGTAGCGCACGAGTCCGTAGGGCGCGGGGAGCTGCTCGAACAGGTCGATCGAGACGTCGAACTGCTTCTCCGCCTTGAGAAGGATGTCGGCGGCGTAGATACCGGCGGGGCCGGCTCCGACGATGGCCAAGCGCAATTTGGTCATGTGGATGTGTTCCGTTCGTGTGGGCTGGTGGGGATCGATCCCCGATGAACTAGTTGGAGCGCTCGACGACCGTGTCGGCGAAACGCGTGAGCGACTTCTTCACCGGGCCGTCGGGAAGCGGGGCGAGCGCGGCCACGGCCTCGCGGGCCCACCGGTGCGCCTCGGCGCGGGTGCGGGCGGTCACTTCGTGGTCGCGCAGCTCGGCGATCGCGGCGTCGATGTCGGTGGTGGCCTGCCCCTGCGCGATGGCCTCGACCTCGCGCTCGATGCGGGCGAGCAGGGCCGCCGCGTCGGCGTCGGTGAGCGCGAGCTCGCGCAGGTAGAGCAGCGGCAGCGTCGAGACGCCGGCGCGCAGGTCGGTGCCGGGCACCTTCCCGGTCTCCTCGCCCGACTCGGCGAGGTCGATGATGTCGTCGATCAGCTGGAACGCGACCCCGATCTTCTCGCCGAACTCGACGACGGGGGCGTTGAACTTCTCGGGCGCGCCCGCCGTGATCACACCGACGGCCGCGGCGGCCGCGATGAGCGACCCGGTCTTGTCGGCGAGCACCTGCAGGTAGTGCTCGATCTCGTCTTCGCCATCGCGCGGGCCGATCGTCTCGTGCAGCTGCCCGAGGCAGAGGCGCTCGAAGGTGTCGGCCTGCAGGCGGATGACGCGTTCGCCGAGGTGCGCCACGAGCTTCGACGCCCTGGCGAACAGCAGGTCGCCGGTGAGGATCGCGACCGAGTTGCCCCACACCGCCTGAGCGGTGGGAACGCCGCGGCGCATGGTCGATTCGTCCATGACGTCGTCGTGGTAGAGCGAGGCGAGATGCGTGATCTCGATGGCCTTGGCGGCGGCGAAGACCTGGTCGCTGTTGCCGTCGCCGAGCTGGGCGCTGAGCAGCGTGAGCAACGGGCGCACGCGTTTGCCGCCCGCTTCGAGCAGGTAGCGGCTCGTGACATCCGCCATATCGTCTGCAAAGGACATCTCGACCAACAGGCCGTTCTCGACGGTATCGAGCCCGTCTTCGATCTCTTTGACAAACCTGCGCTCGTCGCTCGACGCGAAAAGCTTGTCGCCCAGGCCGAGCGAAGAGCTCAGGGTGTTCCTGCGACGAGCAAGGGGAACGCTGGCGTTCACTCTCTGAC
>Ga0247740_1000528_pt1 | contig 18095 bp, 21 predicted proteins | sample UWRJL148409B2_FD_180942 | JGI IMG/M metagenome (GOLD analysis project Ga0247740, IMG submission 180942) | Plant litter microbial communities from Arlington Agricultural Research Station in Wisconsin, United States - UWRJ-L148-409B-2 | ecosystem: Environmental > Terrestrial > Plant litter >...
ACACGATGCGAGGGCGTCTGACTCAAGGTTTCATCCACGGCCAACACGGCCAGACAGCGGCAGCCGGCCCACGGCCACGATGCCTACGTACAAGGGCCGCCCACGCATTCATTGGTTGTCCACCTCCATGTCTCTCCCCCTATCATCAAATGCCTCCTCTCGCGCTGGGACGCTGCGGTACGGTACCTTGGTACACTCGCTTTATGATATTTATCCCCGCCCCGTACAATCAACTCCACTGCATAGGGACGGGCAGCGCCAGTGTTCCCCAGTGTCCCCCAGTGTCCCGCTCCCTGCCGGCCGTGGACCATGTCCTCGCTGCATCGTCGGGCACGCGCGCCCGCTGTCTGGAGGTGAGGCCGGCATCCTGTAGCCAAAGCCACGCCCTGGCCCTTTGCACGCTTCAGGAAGTGGGCGGGCCGCAGCCGTCGCGCCGTGTCTAGTCTCTTGTAGCTCGCTTTGGGCTGGGCGGCCATCTGGACTTGCTTCTTCGCCGTCGTCTGCGCTGCCGTTCTCTGCACATCCATCTACATGAACTTTGGATTCCCCTGGGCCGTGGAGCTGTCGCTGCTGCTGCTGCCACATGCAAAGCAGCATTCTGCCTATATCGAGCCCCATTGGCTTTGGGCGCGGGGCTGGAGAGGGGAGCTTTGGGTGTCGGGTGTCCAACGCGTGCATGCGTCAGCTGCCCAACCGCATCGCCACCGACCATCTCCAGCCTCCCATTCGGTCCCTTGGTGAGGCTCCGGGCAGCGGTTGTGGAGGAGGGAGCAGGCGCACACGACAGGATTGGCCGCGACGAGCTCCCGTGAAGGGATCGAGGATGCATAGTCGTACGCGTGCTTCTCCAATCCCGGCCTATGACGGCTGACTGAATGTGCTTCACGCACAGGCACGCTATTGCGAACAAGAGCCACCACGAGGTCACATTTGTCTTGCCATGTAATGCACCCGCCCACAAACGCGGCCACGGCGCGCGAGGGGTTCCGTCGCACGGCAGATGGCCAGTCTGCGCGGCGTTTCATTTGATGGTTTGGGCATGCTGCGCAATGGCATGGGAAGCTGTCGCGAGCAGTCACAGCGGCAACCTGCTGCTCGCTGTTCCGACTGGGCGGAGACGCAGCAAAAGCTCCCGAGATCCGCTACAACTCGCATGCGCAGTCGATCACCTGACCTAGCGAGACCTAAACTCGACCTTGGAGTGGACGAGCCCATCGATACATGCGTCCCTGAATCCCAAGGCAGCACTGCTGCTGGTACAAGACACCTCGTACTCGGCGTCCTCTGGAGGCGCTTTACAGACCATTAGCATAAACCTTCATGTCACAAATATGACGTATGGTGGCACAAAGATAGCGGTCTGCCCAATGCAAGTGGCGTGTTTTTTGGGAAGACTCTACTCGACCCTCATGTTACGTGCTGGCTTTTCGTGAGCAAGCCTAGTCATCTTCCAAATCCAATAGTCGTGACCACTCCGACTCTCCAACCTTGCGAAACTCGGCACCAACTTCAAACTGGCCACTCTGCTCCCAAGCCTGCATTGTTTCTCTATCGTAAGGACCATTGACGTCTCCCTCTGGAGCCGTCAGCCAATGAAATTCCCACCGCACTTCGGATGGCTTTGGGTTCTTCCAGTCCTCGCCAGTCTCGCGCTTGTACTGGCGCATAATCATTTCTCGGGGTAGCTCGTAGATGTTCTCCACACCCCGATCCGTCAAGCGACTTGCGCTTTCGGTAATGGCGTCGATGGCTTCCTTTGCCTTGGCTGCAGCAGCTTCCTCGGCTGGATCAGGTTCAATGTCCATCTCATTGGCCTTTTTCTTCTTGCTCCAGTTGTTGCTCGCCTTTTTCTTAGGCACTGCCTTGCCATATCGCACCAGTGCCTCCATTGGCGACTCTCCCACGTCGAGATTAACAATCAGCGTACTGAGGACGTCGCTAGTGACGATCGAGTCCTCGGCTCTCTCGCGTTGCCTTCTCTCCTCTTCCCGCTTATCATGCGCTTCCTTGGCCTTTTTAATATCCTTCTTCGATAGGCCCTCTAACCATGAATCTTGCGCAGCTTCAGGATCGAAGGCTTTCCGCACGAAGTTGCCAGCCTCGTCAAACCGGCCCTCTTCTTGCTCGGATCTCATGTTGAAGGCATCTAGCTTGGGCGCATGCTTTTTCTTCCCTCCCGCGCCGATCTCTTCATCCACGTCAGAGTCGATCCTGTCACGCTCTTCATCATCGCCGCTTTCGCTACTGCTCTCGACATCGCCTGTTTGTTTGCCTTTTCCGGATATAAGATCAGCCGCGACGTGACCCCCCGATTTGCTTGCACCCTCTTGACCTTCTATTTCGTGATCATCCAAGAACCGCAGTTGTTTCTTATTTTTATTTCCACGCCGGGTGTCTTCATCTTGCTCGTCGTCCTTGTCGTCTTCCGCAAACATGTCGTCGTCCTCATCGTCATCCTCATCTTTCGGCGGTGCGTCCTTGTTCTTCCTGGCCTCTGCGCGAGCGTCGAAGTTCTCGGTCGAGCTGTCTGAGTCGTAGCCATCGATGTTGACGGCATTGCGCTTCACTCCGGCGCCTTTGCCAATGACGTCTGCTTCCAATGCTGGATCGTCCTCGTCGTCGTTATCCGGAGCCAGAGTCGATGGATTTCGCGGGTCGAAGCGAGGTTTCTTTGCTGAAGGCTCGTCTGTGTCGAGGTGGTGGGTTCGTGTGAAATGGTCACCTGCGCGCTTCGGGCGCGCAGCCGAGAATTGGTTCGAGGAACTTGCCATGGTCCTAGGAATGCCGATAGTGAGCGTAGAAATGTCGACGTGTATCGGTGGGGGTTAATGCTCGGACAGTGACGTGTGAATGTTTGGCGGTTCCGAGAGAGCTTGAGCTTGGGCCAGATGCGGCGGCGTACTCGTTCCGGTTCCGATGGCAAAGCAGCGCAAGTGGTCGATGTATCCTGCCGTAGTGTTACCTAGCGCCTTCCGTCATTTGGTCCCTCCAGCTAATGCTACGTACTTAGACATTCACCACAGAGCCCCCAACGTCGTCCTTACTTGTTTCTTTCACCCTACCTTGTGCCTTCCCCTTCCACTGGCCCACGCATAGCCGACAGCGTCGCCGCCTGCCATGGCAAGAGCAACCCCACCACTCCCAACTACACTTCTAACTGTAGCCCAGTTCAACTCCAACTTCTACAACGAGAACGACCCGATGGCTATGTACCAACACCAGATGCTCCGCCGCGGCGGCGCCCCGCGGCGCTTTGACGAGTACTTCCGTTGCTATCCCATCGCCATGCTTCCCGGTCCGGACCGCGTAGACGCAAACCACGGCGGCAAAGTGTTCCTCCCGCCCAGCGCTCTGGACAAGCTCACGAGACTGCACATCACGTATCCCATGCTTTTCGAGCTCATCAACGGCGCCCAAGATGGGAAGCTGTCACATGCGGGTGTGTTGGAGTTCATCGCAGAGGAGGGCAAGATCTACGTACCCTACTGGGTAAGACAGCTTCTCGCGACTTTGGAAAGGCGATCTACTGACATCCTCGCCAGCTTATGGAAACGCTCAAGTTAGAGCCAGGCGATCTCTTACAAGTTAAATCTACCGACATTCCTCTCGGTACATTCATCAAGCTGCAGCCGCAGGACTCCTCCTTCCTCGAAATATCAGACCCCAAAGCCGTACTTGAGAACGCCTTTCGAAACTTTGCCTGTCTCACGAAAGGCGACATCTTCACGTTCGCCTACAACGATAACGTCTACCGTGTCGCCGTACTCGAGACTAAGCCTGCACATGCTAGCAACGCCATCTGTACGATAGAAACCGACCTATCAGTCGACTTCGCACCACCGGTCGGGTACGAAGAGCCTAAGCGCACAAGTGGAACAAGCACTCCACGAAGTGGAAAGGGCGTCATGGCTGGTAAAGGCGGCACGCTTCACTCGCACGGCACGATGGCACAGGCGATCAACTATGCTGATATTGCACCAACCTCGACATCTGCTACGGCGGGTGCGAAGGCAACATCATCGAATTTCTTATCAGGCGGCCACAAGCTGAACTCGAAGAAGGGCAGCAAGGCACCGACGCCACAGGCTTCAACACCTGTCGCCGGACAATCTACAAACGCCCCGCCGGCGACAATTCGTAGAACGAATGGACCTCAGCCACTTCGACTACCCCCGGGAAAGCTGTTTTTCGGGTACGAGGTGAAGCCGGTGAAAGGAAAGGAGGGCGAGGAGAAGACGGAAACCCCGAAGCACTTTGAAGGAGCAGGCCAGACTCTCCGTAAGAAGAAAGGCGACAAGTAGGTTATCTACACTACGGTTTGCTGAAAACGCGGGTATTCGGGTATTGCAGGATTTTGTTCAACATGCATCTTCAAGGCATTTGACGGCGCTGGGACACGATTCGGACGGATTGGCGCAAGGAGTCAAGAGATAGCATCATAGTTTGTTTATATATATACGGCGTCACTGCATGTGCCAAGTCCCCAGTGACTGCTCTTGTCCGAAAGAGTTGACACCGTTGGTCTCCTGATGCGCGCAGGACTCTACCCCCCGCTCGACCTTGCTCAGACTAGCCTGCACGGCGTTGCGCAGACGGTTGATGATAGTGTACAAATGTTAGCCCTCCCTTGCTTCCCTTTTCGATCCCTCCATTGGTCTCGTATGCCTAAGCCAAGAATCCGCGAGAGAGATATTGCCGTCGCGGTTATCGTCGAGATGGTCTAGATCTAGATCTCTTCGACAGCCTCCTCCTTGACATCACTACCCAGATCATTCGTAGGGCCGTCCTCCTCCAGGACCTCGTCGACTTTGGCGCCCCTCTTAGCACGACCCCTACCCTTGGCAGGCTTCTTGACCGGCTTCTCATCAGCCTCCTCACCGGTCTCACCCTCAGCAGCAGCTTCCTTCTTGACCCGCGCCTTCTTTGCCGGCTTCTCGGAAACTACCTCACCCTCTGCGTCAGCATCGGCGTCGCTATCGGCGGAGCGTTTTTTGCCCTTGTTAGCTGCCCCGGGCTTGTTTGCCTGTTTTGCGCTGTTGCTAGTCGGGCAGCTGTCGCTGAGCGTCCATCCCATGCTCTCGTAGATCTCCTTTTGTTCTCTGCGGAGTTTCTGGAACTTCTGGCGTAAGCCTTCGTAGGAGACACCGGCTAGAAGGGAGGGTCAGTGAGATGTTTCTGTCTGGCAATGATCTGTTGGGCTGGACGGTGGGTCAAATACGTGATGACAGCAAGTGCTGAAAGGGGGAGGGCAAAAGAGTACTGACACGGCATAGCTTTGACGAACTCGCGGTAGTCGGCGCCACCAACACTGGAACGGGCGGCAAGGAGAAGGAGCTACATTCGAGCGTTAGCAGATGTGCGTGGATCATCTAGTCCTGAGGTTGGAGTACAAAGTTGCAGTCTGCAAAGCTCTACCAGAGGAGTCTCAGCATGTAACTATCGTCTCATGCTGTATCCGCCAGTTGTCTTGCGTTTACAACACATTTGTACCCTCAAGTTACGTCCAGGGTCAGAGCTTGGTTCCTACGTACGCGTCGCTCATTCTCGGGAGTCCAGGTAAACTTCTATTAACGTCGTCAGCATAACTTCACTTGAAGGGAAGGGTGGTGTGGGTGGAGCATACCACTTCGCCATCGGCGTCGACAGCAGGGGCCTTTACGGCGGCGCCCTTCTTGGGTGGCATGTTCGACGTTTGGTAGATTGAGAGTGAAGCTGGTAGTGATAGCGAAGATGTGTCGTGATCTTGAGCCAATCAAGGTGTCGCAGGATGCGATGTTGGTTTGAGTCAGTGTTGGTTGTGGGAGGAGGACAACTTGATCGTGCGAGGTGTGGGTTGATACTGATGCCCAGGGTCTGGTTTCTCGCTTACTGGTTGCCGTGGTGAAGATGAGCTGGCGTGGTACAGGTGAAGGTGAACGGGGTCTTGTCAAAATTGGCCGTGCTGATGAGTGGTGGATGGCAAGGAGAGTGGAGAAAAGGGCGTGAAGAGCTGTTGGTATGAATGTCAAGCGTTTGAATTTCTGTGTGCTATATGCTGTCGAACGGAGTGCGAAGAGGGCTCATCGCGGAATGTTGCATAATGCTGGCCCAAAAGGGAGCTGTCATCGGCAAAACGAGGAATAGCACATTGCATCCTAGCTACACGAAATACCTGATACTCTAGGGTATACAGCGCATTCTAGATGGACTCATCTTGAAGGATCCGTATAGAACATCCTACGCGCTTCCCTCTGGATAAGCCGTGCAGATGGGGACATCGTATCTCAACCTAGGGGTCTCGTTCAAGGCAAGAGACCGACCAAACCCAACTTCTCATTTTCAACTGCAGCGCCTTCCGACTTCTGCAAAGTAGGAGCTGACTTGAAACAAAGACTCTGCAACAAGTAATATCGGAGTTGTCAAGATGGAACAGTTGTGCATCCGATGTGGGTCGTCTTGACCGATGGAGGTCGAAGGTTGAATCGGATCGGGGATAAGTCAGAGGCTGGTTTCCTACTTTACAATTGCAGAAACCACCATTTTGAACGCTGTTGTTGTCATTTGAACATTTTCACCAAAGAAACCTTTGAAAGCGAGGTCCACAAGTCATTGGCGAATGTGAGCTCAAGAGTAGTGGAGTGTTCTAGCGGCTTGGCACATCGGAGAAATGTTCAGCCGCCAAAGTTCGAAAAACTCGTCGCAAAATCCCAGCAGGAGCTACCCGTGAACTATTATCCTCCAGCAACAACGACCTGACGCATACAATGGCGCTCGTGAAGACGAACCCCGACGCGTACATGATCAAGCCAGAGGCAGCCGCGCCTGCCATTGACACCAGCGACTGGCCGCTCCTGCTCAAAAATTACACCGACTGTATGCAGCTTCTTCAGAGCTCCCAATGATGCAACTAACATTTCTACAGTACTCGTTCGCACCTCCCATTATACCCCGATCCCCACCGGATGCGCACCGCATGCCCGCGACCTGAAGCAATACATCAGCTCTGGTGTAATCAACCTCGACAAGCCCTCCAACCCTTCCAGTCATGAGGTCGTAGCTTGGATCAAGCGCATCTTAAGGTACTTGAGTGCCCTGGAACCGAACTCCTCTTTGGATCTCTGTTAACACTAGTGTAGGGTGGAGAAGACTGGCCACAGCGGAACTCTTGACCCGAAGGTCACTGGCTGTCTTATTGTCTGCATCGACCGCGCGACTCGTCTCGTGAAGTCTCAGCAGGGAGCCGGAAAGGAGTATGTTTGTGTCGTCCGTCTGCACGACAAGCTTCCTGGTGGCGAGGCCCAGTTCGCTCGCGCCCTCGAAACACTCACCGGAGCCCTCTTCCAGCGCCCACCGCTTATCTCTGCTGTCAAGCGACAACTCCGTATCCGAACCATTCACGAGAGCAAGATTTACGAGTTCGACAATGAGAGGCAGCTGGGTGTATTCTGGGTCAGCTGTGAGGCCGGAACGTACATTCGTACTCTTTGTGTGCATCTTGGTCTGCTGCTCGGTGTCGGTGCGCATATGCAGGAGCTCCGACGAGTGAGGAGTGGAGCTATGGACGAGACCAAGGACATGGTCACGCTTCACGACGTTATGGACGCGCAGTGGATGCAGGACAACAGCCGCGATGAGGAATACCTCCGCTATGTCATCTCGCCTTTGGAGACCCTGTTGACCAGCTACAAGCGCATTGTCGTCAAGGACAGCTCGGTCAACGCTATCTGCTACGGTGCCAAACTCATGATACCTGGTCTCCTTCGCTTTGGTATGCTGATCCTTACCCGTTGCTGACCATTTTGCTAACAATTTCACAGAAAAGGCCATTGAGCTCCACGAGGAGATTGTGCTTATGACTACCAAGGGTGAGGCTATTGCGCTTGCCTACGCTCAGATGTCGGCCGTCGAAATGTCGTCTTGCGACCATGGTGTGGTTGCCAGGATTAAGCGGGTCATCATGGAGCGCGATCTGTACCCGCGACGATGGGGCATGGGTCCAGTTGCTACTGAGAAGAAGAAGATGAAGGAGGCCGGTACTTTGGACGTAAGTCTTCGCTCAGCACTCCTTGGCCTGAACACCTGCTGATCTCCCTAAGAAATATGGACGTGCCAATGAGAAGACTCCTTCCCAATGGACTACCGGCTACAAGGACTTTGCCGCAAACCAACAAGGTGACTCTTCGGCGGTCGCTGAGACCACGAACACTGCCGAGGTCTCTGCCGCTCCCGCGATTGAATCAGCGGGCGAACCGATGGATACTGGCGCCGACGCAGAGCCCGTGAAGAGCAAGAAGCGAAAGAGCAGAGGGGAGGAGGACGACGAAACGACCGAGGATAAGGCCGAGCGCAAGAGGAAGAAGAAGGAAGAAAAGGAACGGCGAAAGTCGGAGAAGGCTTCGAAGAAGTCGTCCAAGTCCAAGGCGGAAGACTCTGATTCCGATTGAACATGTTAGGAGGGTGGAGGTAGTGTTTGGTATGCAAACGCGCTTCTGAGTTGTCACAAAAGATATCGTACAGCTTGCGGACAGCAAGACTTTTCCATTGCTCTTTCATGTAGCATACGGCAGCGTATCGGACTGGCGTTCTAGGCAAGGCACAGCGGAGTTTGGAGTATGAGGGTTTTTCAGGTGTCTGACTCCCTCTTGGGAATTAACAGCTTGTTCTATTCAATCAGAAGAATATTCGCGAATCTGGAGCTCTCCCTGTATACGTCGTTCATTTATTCCACGCGCAATTCAATCGCTACATGATCGTGGTGATGAAGCTTCTCGAAGCTTCTCTGTGCGGCTAGCTCTGACGTATTCCCGAGATGGCGAGAGCAGGTCCTGGGTCCGTGCGTTGTGGAGACCATTGAACCTCGACCATTAAAAGCACTGTTGCTTCTTATGCACCGCACAGCACTCCAACAGTCCGAAAGAACACACAAGACACTCTGTTCCACTCAGTCTAATTATCGCCATGGTCAAAGAGACTAAGCTCTACGACTCACTAAGTAAGTCCCGCCTCCCGCCCGCTACCCCACCTCTGCCCCAGCCTTGACATGGCAGGCACCGTACAGCTTGCTGCGAACAATGGCTAACGTGTATTTTTAGGTGTATCACCAACCGCGACGCAAGATGAGATCAAGAAGGCATACCGCAAGGCCGCGCTGAAGTGGCACCCCGATAAGAACAAAGATAACCCCGCCGCCAGCGAAAAGTTCAAGGGTAAGACTCCAGCTCCTCTTGCTGTCTCCGTTACACAGTTTGCTAACATCTTCATAGAATGCTCACAAGCCTACGAAATCCTCTCTGACCCCGAAAAGCGCAAAACGTATGATCAGTACGGCCTCGAGTTCCTACTGCGGGGTGGGGCACCCCCGCCCGAAGGCGGCGCCGGCGGCAACCCGTTCGAAGCGGGTGGTGGAGGTGGCTACCCATTCGCAGGTGCAGGCGGTATGCCTGGCGGCGGAGGTGCGCGGACATTCCACTTCTCGACAGGAGGAGGCGGCGGCAACGGCGGCTTTCATTTCTCAAACCCAGAAAGCATCTTCTCGGAGTTTCTCCGCGGCCAAGGAGGCAGCATGGGCGACGACGAAGATATGTTTGGCGGCTTTGGCATGGGAGGAATGCCGGGGGGCATGGGCGGTAGCTCGAAGAGGAGAGGGCCAAGCGGCGGATTCAATGGCGGGAGGAGAGCCCCGGCGCCCGAGGTCACGGTCGTCGAGAAACCGCTTCCCGTATCCCTCGAAGAATTGTTCAATGGTACCACCAAGAAGATGAAGATCAAGCGTAAGACGTACGACCCGGCGACTGGCAAACAAAGCACGCAAGACCGGATTCTCGAGGTACCCATCAAGAAGGGCTTGAAGGCGGGGAGCAAGATCAAGTTTTCGGATGTCGGCGACCAGGTTGAAGGCGGAACACAGGATTTGCACTTCGTTATTTCGGAGGTGAGTGCATCTCCAGCTTCTCTTTCCTGAAGATTGCGAATGCTAATATACCACAGAAACCTCACGCGATGTTCACTAGAGAAGGCGACGACATCAAGCACATGATCGATCTCGATCTCAAGGAGGCATTGACTGGCTGGTCAAGAACCGTCACAACAATCGACAACAAGTCTCTGCCAGTCCGTAGCGGCGGTCCCACGGGGCCCAACTTCACCGAACGATTCCCTAATCTCGGAATGCCGAAAAGCAAGAAGCCAACCGAGCGTGGCGATTTCGTAATCGGTGTGCGCATCAAATTTCCGACATCACTGTCATTGGAACAGAAAGAGAAGCTCAAGCAGATCCTATGAGGCGACACGCGGTGACTTCTTTCTCCGAAAATACGTCTCCAAGGGACCGCCCATGGATCCAGGTCAAAACCACTCGTACCTTCCCTTATTATTTTCAATTTGCTTTCTTGTCAATTCTTGTATTGCGGGTCAGCTATGGCGCTCTTGCTGAGCGAACGGTATTTGGGCGGAGTTTTCTTATTACTTGGCATATGCGACTTCGCGAGTCTTTTACATTCTGCCCGCACTACTGGGCAGAAGAGTTCTGCGGGAGGAATATCACGAAACGACGACTGAACGAACGAGGGGATGAAGCAACGATGCATTTAGCGTACTAGGACGAATGCGAGTTGAATCGGAATGATTCTGGCAAAAGCCAGATATGTGCGCTTTGCATCATCTTAATTTGGTGTGCATGTAATGATTACTCGGTGAGGTTTTAGACGCGAACGAAGAATAGGCAGATACTTCTTTTGTACATTCTGCACTCTTGCGCGTCTTCCGCAACACTATCTATAAGAAAGAAAACTTCGTCTATACATCACAACATTGCTCACGGCTCCTATGCAAACTTCAACCTGTGCGACTAAGCACCCACCGAGCAACTCCTCACATCCTCATACTCTCCTGAATAACCTTATACTCCTTCCTCTTCTTCTTAAACCTCGGGTTAAGCTTAACCTTGAGTATCCCGATCCACTTCGCCAGAACCGGCAAAACAGCCTTCTCCCCCAGATACGCAAGCCCAAAGTTCCCCAACCCAAGCGCCATCAAAAAGATCTTGAACTGCGTATCCAAATACGTCAATTGCATCAGATCCGTCAGCCATTGCGCCGGATCAAACAGCATGTAACACGCAATAAGCAGCGTGACGAGGATAGTGATGACGAATGGCAGGTTCTGCGACATGGGTTGGCGGAAGGGGCGGCCGACGGAGAGCACGATGGCGGAGAGAATATATTGGAAGCAGGAGACGAGAAAGAGCGCGGTGTTCTGCGAATTGAAGGCGTTGGAGTGGTCCTTGTCCACGACGGGGGGTTGGTACCAGGGTTGTTTTTGGACATATTGGAAGGCGATGGCTTGGGTGGCTATGCAGAGTACTATCTGACCTAAAAGCGGTGTAAGAACCTTCCGGGAGACGAGACTTGCTGTTGGTCGTTTGCGGGAGAGCGTTGGGTAAGGCCCCGACCAGCCCATAAAGATGGCGATAGGAAGGATGAGTAGCAGGTCGATGAAGAGGAATTGGAAGTCGCCGAGGTTCGAGGCTGAAGCGTAAAGGAAGCTGACAGATGTGAACTGAATAGCGGAGTATAGACTCATATACTTGAAGCAGCTGAAGCTGGTGACGAGTGCAGCTCGGCCTTCTTTGATGACTTGTGGGACGCAGGATATGTCGAATACGCGGCTGGTGAAGGGAGCGGCAACCGAGGCTTCTGCTTCTGACAGCGAAATGCCCACATCTGCAGCTTTGAGAGCGCCGCAGTCGTTGGCACCGTCACCACAGAAGCCGCAGCAGTAGTCGATGCTTTGTAGTTTTTCGACAAGCTCGTGCTTCTCATCGGGCGACATGCGCGCGAAAACTTCTCCGCAAACAAGCATTTCGCGCAATACCTTCTCGGAGGCAAAGTCGATGATCCAGCGAAAGACATCTCCGCTAACAGCTAGCGAGTAGTTCCTCAAGTTGGAGATGTCATAGGGTAGTGAGACGTCCACCTCGGCTGGAGGCGCAACAGGCTTGAGTGTATTCTCATCAAGTTTGAAGATAGGATCGTCCACGCTTTCCCAGCTAAGTTTGGCAAGAGCAGTTCGTGAGTCGCCTTCGATGAAATGCGGAACGAAGCAGTGGGCCGTTCTGTTGATCAAGCCGCACTCTCGTGCTACACTGATAGCGGTGAGAATGTTATCGCCAGTGCACATTACCGTGCGGATGTTAGCCCTCTCCAACTCTTCGATGATGCCGGTCGTGCTTGGCTTGAGCTTGTTCTCAAAGATGATGAAGCCGACAAACTCCAGATCGTTCTCGGCCTCTTCGCGCTTCATCTTCTGCATTTTGAGCCAATTCACTTTGATCGTCTTTGTTGCGCACGCGATGACACGGTATCCGCTATGAGTGTAATGAGACAGCAGTTCCTCGTAGTCTGCCGGAAAGCTGTCGGCGCGGCAAATATCCTTCATACACTCTGGTGCGCCCTTGACGAAGATCTGGCTATGCTTGGAATCATAGTTTCTGACGATGACGCTTGCTCTTCTCAGCTGGGAAGCGAACTCGAACGATTTCAGTACTCCCAACTCTATGGGCTTTCGATTTTCGTCATCGTTAACGTCGTCAATGTCAAATTCGCGCCCAGGGGGAGGCCGGGCTATAGAAGGACGGAGCTTGTCCTGATCATCCTCAACTGCGCCAGTGCCTTGTTCACCTTCCGTATAACTCCAGCCAGTGAAGTTGAACATCTTGACGTCAAGTGGGTCACCTACCAACTCGTCGTCTATCGAACGGAGAGAGTGGCAGGTTGCCATGGTGTACAAAATGGCCTTGTGGCCAGAGAAATCAATAGTCGGGTCGCGGTCGTATCGTGAACTGGGAAGAATATCCAGGGCGTCGGTCAAGAGTTCGCTGAATCTGTTCACAGACTGCTGAGCAACCCGGACTCCGAGAACATCTAATCCCTCTTCCGTGAGTGTTCCAGTCTTGTCAAAGCAGACCACGTCAAGTTTGCCACCGACATTCACCCGTTGAGGACTAATGCAGTATATCTGCTTCTGCTTGAGGCGCGATAGGGCAAAGTTAGTTCCGATTGAGAGTGTGGCTGGGAGCGCGGGCGGTACGATAATGGTGATCAGATCAAGTGCGCGGACGACGATGAGGTGCCAGGCGAGCCCGAAGTTGATGAAGTTGACGAAAGACGCGACGAATCCAATCATAGCAATGCCGGCCATGACTGAAATGTACCGGAATGAGTCCCGGTAGAATTTAAAGCCAGAGGGTTTGGGGAAAAGCATCGACCGTACCAGCGCACCCTTTGTCGTGTTGAAGCCTGTTCGCACGACCATAGCCAGTGCCGCGGCTTCTTCGTCACTGTCATCCGAGTGAGGCCTTCGTGCGCGTATTATCTTGGTTCCACTGAAAAGCATGTGCCTGCCGATTTCCGGGTGAATAGTCGACGCGCTGAGATCGAGGAGGTCCAAAGATTCGTCCGTCATCGGAATTTTGGAGACAGGCACCGACTCTCCGGTAAGCATGCTCTCGTTGACAATGCAGTCGCCAGAGAGCAGTAGACTATCGCAAGGCAGCTGGGTCAGTGAAGGGTCGGTGACTTCGTAGACGTCTCCGGGCACTAGGTCGAAAGAGTCGATGGTCCTCCAAAAGCCGTTTCGAATGACGCGGACGTCGCATTCGAACCGCGCTACCTCTCGCAGTCTTTTCATAGTCGTCTTCGTCTCTAGAAGTGTGGTCGTTATGCTGATAACGGAAATGACAAATATACATCCGGCGTAGTAGTAATACTCATCGACGGACCAGAGAAACAGACTAGCAATTTGGAAGACGTAAAACGGATGGAAGGCTTCGTCCACTAATAGCTGGCCAAAAGTCTTCTCCGCAAGATCAATCATATTCTTCCCGAAGACGAGTTCGCGATAGTCTCGTTCGTCGCTATCGAGCCCTTCGCGGAGAGCAGCGGCGCTGGTCCACGCCGGATCCTTCCAGGTATTTGCGAGAACGAACTTGTCCTTTAGAGGGTGGTAACAGAAACGGATATAGCGATAGTCCAATGTGCGCAGTTGCTTGATGACAGGATCTGAATCTTCGTCGTAGTCGGCTCGTTGTCGCTTCTCCGGGTCTCCAAACACGGTCGATAGCGAGCGTCCGTAGGTCTGGGCGTCAATGAGTTGGACAGCAAACTCTCCCCACTGGTTTTCGATCACCATCCATTCACACTCCTTTAGTGGTGTAGCCCGACCCACTAGGCGCACTCTCCACCTGGGTAGCCATCGAAACAGCAGCCAGGCCAAGCCGAACGTGGCAATGCACAACACCAAGTATATTCCAAAGCCCACAGTGGACGTGTTGAAGCCCGCCACTACAATTGTCAGGTCCTCGGTCAAGATATATATCTTTTGGCTGGTCCTGCGCCCTCTCGACCCGTCCCCCGAGCCGGCGCTAGACACGGAAGATCGCCGTCGTAGCAATGGCGCCCTAGCAGACTTAACAGACTTGATAGACCTCCGACTGGAGTACGATGAAGACTTGCGCCGCATTGACGGTGGCGAGGGCGAGCCTCCAGCCTCAAGATCATAGGCATCCTCGTCCACGAAGCCATTGTACTCGATATCGCCGTATTCGTCGGCGATGGCATCCTCTTCAATACCGTCCTCCGAGTCGCGGTCTTCCTCGTAGTAGGTGAAACTGGCGGTGGAATCGGCGCGGGCGCGGCGGTGGGCGAAGGAGGAGATGCTCGTCGGCACGCTCTCCGACATGGGACCCGAAAACACCTTGATTTTTGGCGTTAGCTGCTGTCTAGGTGTACGGGAAGCCCTGACGGGGCGGAGCTCGAATACCTCGTCCTGCGCCATCTCGACATTCGTCATGAAGCTCAAGCTGTCGTCTGTGTCAGCGCTGGCGCACGCGTAAATTTCTCCACGATGCATACTCGCTCATGTTCGAATTCCGCCGGTACATGCTATGCCGCCGCCGCCGCTCAGGGCTTCCATTTGCCTCCATGTTTGAAGGGTGTGAAGAACGTATCGGCCGTTTCAATGCATGGTAAGCAAAACAAGAAATCGCTGTTGTCAAAAGCTTTGCAGCTTCGCTAGCGGGCTATGACGATGGGAGGATTGGCTAGATCCAGCTTATCGTCACTGGTGGATGCAGACGAAGCTAGTCCCAACCCGACATAGCGCAACTGGCCATTCACATATGTCTCTTGGTCATTGTTTCCTAATGTTACTCAGATGACGTCCCATATGTCCTCCCTAAAACACGGTCTTACAAACTGTCGTTGGGCATAATGCATTCTGCGTACCGACACCCTGCCTACCAGTATCACATATCGAACACAGTCCAAATTCCAAGACCCGAGCCACATCCGGCATCTGCAGGCGACCGTGTTAATACAAATGTAACGATGATGACCTCGGGAGGATATTCACCCACGGCGAAACCAGCTGGCGTACCAGACTTCTGCCCGGGGATTGAGTTGTTGTGTCACCGCTTCCTTGGTTCATTTAGTTCTCTCTCCAGCCATCGTTTGACGATTCGAGATGCAACACGACGCTGTCTGTGGAAGATCGACCGAGAACAAGATCTACCACCTTCATATTATTGTGCTTACCACCGTAGTATTACGAGTAGTGAGCATCCGCAAGAGAAGCAAAAACACGGGATTCATCACTGCTGAGCCCTAACAAATAAGAGACAATGTCAACTATGCGTCTAGTTTGTCCTTCTACGTATCTGGCAAGTCAACCAACCATTTCCTAAGCTCCAATCTTATCCCTAACAAACTCAATACTATCCTTCAACCCCTCATCAACCCCCTTAAAACTCCCCGGTGGAAACATAATGAACCCATGCGGAGACCCATTATAAACCTTGACCACACTCTCATTTCCCCACGCCGCCCACTTCGCTCCCATAAACACAGTATCGTCCAGCAACGGATCCTCACTACCGCACGTGAACAGCGCAGGCGGCAACTTCAGGCCCCGAATATCTGCGAAGAATGGGGAGATCGAGGGGTCACGGCGTGACATGGGTGTGGTGTTGGGGAGCAGGGCTTCGATATAGCGAGACATTACGTCATGGTCGATTACGAGGGCGAGCTCGTGGTGCTCCACCATTGGGAGAAAGCCAGAGAGGTCGTAGCAGCCAAAGTGGAGGAGGAGGCCCTTGAAAGCGAAGGTGGGGATTGTGTTCAGGAGGTGGAGGGCCACGAGGCAGGCGAGGTGGCCGCCTGCGGACTGTGATGTAGGTAAGCAAGTGGTACTAAAGCATAGAAGTTTTTAGCGTCTCTTACTTCACCCCCGGTGAACATTAGTTCTCCGCCAAACTTCTCCTTTCCGTTCTTGACAAGCCATTCCGCCGCATCATAGCAGTCATGTGCGCCCGCAGGCCACGGGTCCTCAGGCGCAAGTCTATAGCCGACCGAGAAGACGGTGAGTTCGTAGTTGTCGGCCATGTATTTGAGGTACGGATCTTGGCTGCCCTCCTAAGTCAGCGCTGACACTTCACATAGTCTAGATATATACGTACTAATGCTCACTCTGCAACACCCATCCACCTCCATGGATGTGCAAATGAATGCCCTTCGATATGCCACTGGCCGGCTTGATGACGCGGTATGGGATCTCTCGTCCTGAGTCTCGCGAAGGTATTGTACCGTTGATGCCTTCGGGAAGGACGACTGGTTTAGGGAGTGGCGTCTTGCCTTCCCATCGTAGCTTTCGGTATTCCGCAGCACCGATCTATTCCTGGTCAGGTTCCTTTGCCAGAGGAAATGAAACACTGGGAAGCACTCACCTCATACCATCTCGGCCCCTCTTTCCAGATGTTGATAAGCTTTTGATTGAACTGTTCCGTTTGCTCGTCGGCTAGCTTTCTGTCGAACTTCGACGGGTCGACGGTAAGATCTGACTTCAACGGCATGGTGAGCAGCTCGATTCGAGCAATCTGAGAAGAAAATACGGATATGTAGAAGCAAAGAATACAATGGCAACATAGATGCACGCGACAGCTATCAAGTTAAGTAGCCCCGAAGTTGTGTAATAGTGGGGTCGCACGCCGGCGGGGTAGCATTGGACGATCGGACCTGCGTCAGCAGACGGCGAATCACCGGCGAGAGTAACACAAGCCAGTCTACCCGCGGGATGCCGGATTGGTGAACCCGAATTACTGCGAGATAGGAACTTGGGGAAATGAAAGACTTCGGAATTGTTCGGAGTAGCATGACTCAAGTAGCGCAAAAGGATGGATGCACACGTGTAGCAGCGCAAGAGAACAAATCGAAAGGGAACGAGATGTATTGGGTATCAATGGTAGGAAAGGTTCATCGACCAGTTCTTGATTGTATCCTCGACGGCGGGATAGAAGGCGCTCCGTAATTCTGCCCTTTTACTCGCCTCCGAGGTTCTCGGTCTTGATTTACGAACCAGGCTTGGACTTTGCTGACGACGACAGCTGCAGTCCGAAAGGGTGATGTTGCAATAGCCCAACTCGTTTGTATAGTGTAGTTCACAATATTAGCGAACCAAGCCAGCGCCATGGATATCGCGCCTGGCCGTTGTCCCGTTCGAGCGGCAGCAGCCGCCAGAGCTAGAGCGTCTTTCAAGCGATGGTCAAGCTCTTGAAAGCGGGCTTCGGTTTGCATGGACTGGGCGGCTTGCCGCTTTTCATACCTTCGAACGGCACGATTAAGCGCATCGAGTTGAGGCTGTATGCTTTGCCGAACAGTCGCACCCATCTTGATGGGATCAATATCCTTGTTGTGAGCCGGCTCTTCTGCCAAAGATTCGAGATCAGCGAGTCGACTCGACAGAGCCTGGATGTCCGCTTTCCTGAAGCCATCTACGGTATCTGAGCGTACAATGCGCTGGAGATGCAGCATTCGCGCTTGCTTCATCTTGATAATATGCGATACCGGTCGTAGCTCTGCTGCCATTACAAAGATGGTCAGATTGAAGTTCGAGACCAGACCTTCCGCAGGACGCGTAAGCTGCGAACGGATGGCGTTCAGGAAGTAGGCTCCTATGAGTGGTCCTAAAAGGTTGGGATATAAAGTCAGTAAAGCTCATCGAAAGGGGTGTCAGTGCGTATTGTCCAGGACTAGGGGTGCCACTGCACAGGATTTGGGACGCTGTCT
>Ga0247740_1000529_pt1 | contig 18089 bp, 16 predicted proteins | sample UWRJL148409B2_FD_180942 | JGI IMG/M metagenome (GOLD analysis project Ga0247740, IMG submission 180942) | Plant litter microbial communities from Arlington Agricultural Research Station in Wisconsin, United States - UWRJ-L148-409B-2 | ecosystem: Environmental > Terrestrial > Plant litter >...
GCAGGCGCTGCCTGAGGCCCAGCTCACTGAGCCCGAAGAAAGCGCAGCGGCCGCCAGCGCTCCGGAGCCGGAAAACGCACCGGCGCCCAGTGCCGAGGAGCTCGCGCAAACCGATAGTTTTGCCACGGCCGCGACTGAAGTTCCGGTCAGCGAAACGCCCGTCGCCCTAGCGACTGATCCGCACGCGCCGAGCGGCTCGACCGAAGAAACGCAAGTGGCGGATGAGTCCGCGCTCTCCGCGGAGCCCGCTCCGCCGGAGCCGCCTGCTGCAGAGGCCGGCACGCCTTCCGATACGGAATCGGTCCTTGCCGCGCCCGAGGGCCAAGACCAACCGCAGCACGCGCTGCAGACCAATCCCGCGCACGCGGGGCCGCCTCGCTCGTTCACCTCCTCCGGCTCGGAGATGCCGGTCGTCATCACCGCGCCAGCTCCGCGCAAGAGTGCCGGGAGCTCGCCCGTCGCGCACTGGCTGGACCTCGGGCGCGAGGCCATGCCGCGGGCGCAAGCCTGGTCGCGCAAGACCCTGCGCACGGCGCCACGCGCGCTCGTGGTCACCGCGCCGTTCATCGCTCTATTCGGCATCTGGGCCGTGCACAGCATGGTGACGCGCAACAAGCAGGCGAGCATCGCCGCCGCCATCGCGACCTCCGAGAGCACCCCGTCGGGGACTCCGCAAGTCGCGGCTGCGAACGCGGCGCCACCCGCTTCGGCCATCCTCGTCTCGACCAGCGTTGCGCCCACGCCCGCGCCTCCGGAAGCGGACGCCGCGGCCCTGGCAAGCGCGGTCAGCCGCGGTTTGCCCGCGCTCGAGGCGCTCGCGCAAAAATTCCCGAGCGACCCACAGGTGGGCATCGCGCTGGCCAGCCAGCAAGCTCAAGCGCAACGCTTCGAAGCGGCCGTTTCGAGTATCGAGCGCGTGATCAGTGCCTCTCCGAAGAGCGCTCAGAATGGGAAAGTGATGGGGATCTTGTGGCGGGCCGCACAGTCGAGCGCATCCGAGCCGAGCTTCTCGGCGCTGCGTAAGCTGGGTGGGCGCGGCTCGGACATCGCGTTCGACTTGGCCACGACGGCGGGCGTGCGCGACTCCGTGCGCGAGCGCGCCAAGCGCGAGCTAAAAAACTCGCTGGCGGCCGAAGCGAGTGAAGACACGCGCGTCGCCACGGCGCTGCTCTTGGCACCGGACTGCGGCGCTCGCAAAGCGCTGCTCGAACGCGCTGAACGCGAAGGCGGCAAGCGCACGCTGGCTCTGTTGGAAGGCTTTGCACGCGGGTCCGCTTGTACCTCCACCAAGGACGCGGCCTGCAACGCCTGCCTCACGGGGACTGCCGAGTTGGCACACGCCCAAGCGCAGCTGAGCTCGGGAGCCAAGAAGTGAGCACCGCGTTGAAATGGAGCGGCGCGTTTTTGCTGTGCGCGCTGAGCGGTTGCAACTTGGTTACTTCCGGCGTGCAGGTCGAGCCGGTCGCCGTGAGCACGCAGAAACCGGGCAATGTGGCCTTGTACGTGGCCGTGAGCCAGAACGACCGCGGTATCGTCGGCCTGCAGAAAGAGGACTTCAAGGTTTACGAGAACGGCATCGCGCTCGACAACGAAGACATCAAGTTGAGCCTGCTTTCGACCAACGATTCCACGTCACGCCACGCCACGCTGCTCGTCGATATGAGCAAGACGCTCAAGCCGGACGAGCGTAAGTCGCTCGCGAACGCGCTGCGCCCATTCATCGTTCGTTTGCGCCAGCGCGAGGCCGTCAGCCTGTACGCCTTCGACGGAGCGGAAAAAGCGCACCTGGTGCAGGAGTACTCGCGCGACGCGCGAGCCGAGCCGGATGAAAAAGACACGAGCATGGATCGCCTGCTCGGCTTCAGCCGCAAGGACTCGTCCACCAGCCTCTATAGCGCAGTGATTGACGGCGCCGAGAAACTCAGCGCCTCGCTCGCCGCCGGAGGACGGCCAATCGAGAACGGCACGCTGATCGTGGTCGCACTGAACCCCGACTCCGCGGGCCGCGTCGAAGAGAACAAGCTGCGCGATTTCATCGCTGATTCACCGCACCACTTTTTCTTGATGACGGTCGGCCCAACGGCGAGCGCCGCGAACCTATCGTTCATCGGCAAGAACGGCGAAAGCCGCGCCGGCTCCGCCATGACCATGAGCGCGCCGTTGAACGACGTCGCCAACGCCGTCGACGACGACATCTTTCGCAACTATCTCGTGGCCTATTGCTCGCCCGGCCGGGCTGGCGCGCGCGACCTACGACTCGAAGTCACGACCCGCGATGCGCAGGGCAAGCAGAGCATCGGCTCCTACTCCACGACCTTCGACGCCGACGGTTTCGGCCCGGGTTGCGACCCGGCCGCCGCACCGCGTTTCGTGGTCGCCAAGCGCAAAGAGACACCGACTAAGGCGATCGCTTCGAACAACAAGCCGGTCGGCAACAAGCCCCGAGCCGTTTCCGCAGCCAAGGAACCGAGCGAAAAAGTCTCTTCCACGGCGACACCGCCGAGCCCCAGCGCCCCGGCGCCGATCGCCGAACCCCCGAGCGGCCTCGGCTACGAGTAAGCTCACGGCACTCGCATGGAAACCCGCGTCGTCGACCTAGAGATCCGCTACGCCCACTTGGAGCGCCAACTCGGCGAGCTCAACCAGGTCGTGTTCGAGCAGCAGCAAGCCATCACGCTGCTCGAGAAGCAGCTGCTCGCCTTGCGCACGCGCATGAGCGGCCTGGGCGAGCCGATGGAGAACGAAAAACCTCCCCACTACTAGGCGGGCGTCAATCGCGGACGGCGGCGTCGAAGGTGGCGGCGTTCGCCGCGCGCCACGCGCGCGCAAAGCTCTTCGGCACCGGCTCCGCCAGCAACTCGCGGTCCTTCAGGTATTCGTACATCTCCCCGTAGTGGCGCACTTCGGTCGGGCTGACGCGGCGGAGGATGTGCCAAGGTCGTAGGTCCGACGGCTGGCGCAAGCCGCTCGCAGCGAGCAGCTCGCAGAATGCCTTGACCGTGTTGTGCTGGAAATTGCGAACGCGCAGCGCTTTGTCGGCCACCACCAGGCCCGCGACCAAGCCCGGATCTTGCGTGGCGACACCTGTCGGGCACTCGTTCGTATTGCACTTCTGAGCCTGAATGCAGCCGAGCGCGAACATCATCGCGCGCGCGCTGTTGCACAGGTCAGCGCCAATCGCCAGCTTGTGAGCGAGGTCGAAGCCGGTCACCACACGCCCGCTGCAGATCACGCGGACGTGCTGCCGCAGGCCCACGCCGACCAACGCGTTGTGCACGAACACCAGCGCTTCGTCGAGCGGCGTGCCGAGCACGTTCGAGAACTCGAGTGGGGCCGCGCCGGTACCGCCTTCACCGCCGTCGACGGTGATGAAGTCGGGATGGATGCCGCTCTCCACCATGGCTTTGCAAATCGCCAAGAACTCGCGACGCTTGCCCAGGCACAACTTGAAGCCAATCGGCTTGCCCAAAGACAAATCGCGAAGTCGGCCGATGAATTGGCACAAGCCGAGCGGGGTCGAGAACGCGCGATGCGTGGGCGGCGAGATCACGTCTTGCCCGAGCGGCACGTGGCGGATCGCGGCGATCTCCAGCGTCACCTTCTTGGCCGGCAGAATGCCGCCGTGGCCGGGCTTCGCGCCCTGGCTCAACTTGATCTCGATCAGCTTGATTTGTGGGTTCTTGGCCTTTTCACTGAAGAGCCGAGGATCGAACTCCCCATGCTCGTCGCGGCAGCCGAAGTATCCGGTGCCGATTTGCCAGCATAGATCGCCGCCGCCCTGCAGGTGATACGGCGAGAGCCCGCCCTCACCCGTGTTGTGATAGAAGCCGCCCAATTTGGCGCCGCGATTCAAGGCCGAGATCGCGTTGTTGCTGAGCGCGCCGTAGCTCATCGCCGACACGTTCAGCAGCGCTGCATCGTACGGCTGCGTGCATGCAGGTCCACCGATGCGAACACGCGGCGACGTGTCCGAGGGTTCGAGCGCACACAAGGAGTGATTCATCCACTGGTAGCCGATGGCATAAACGTCGATTTCGGTCCCGAACGGGATCGTGTCGGTCACGTTTTTGGCACGGCGATACACGAGTGAACGCAGCTCGCGACTGAACGGGCGCCCCGAGCTATTGCTCTCGACGAAGTACTGCTGCATCTCCGGCCGCACCGACTCGAACCAATAGCGAAAGCGGCCGAGGAACGGGAAATTACGACGAATCGTGTGCTTCGTCTGTCGCATATCGAGCGCGCCGAGCACGACTACGGGCAGCACCAAAAGCAGCGCCCAAAGCACGAGTGGGAACAGCACGCCGAAGAGTACGAGCCCCAAAACACTCGACACACTGGCAAGAACGAAAATCCGACGCGGCGACATTTCGGCACTAGCGTCGCACGAGATGCAGCGTCATATCCACGCCGATGGATTTTTCGATCCGGCACGCGCTTGCGCGCGCGCAAAACACGCTCTTGCCCGTGCTCGATATCCTCGACCAGCGCGTGCACGACGCGCGCCCTCCTGGTTGGAGCGAGCGCCGAGGCTGGACCCAGTTTCTGCTCGGTCTCGGGGATGCAGAGCTCGCGCGCTGCGAAGCCCAAGGGTTACCCGCCGTTTTGCCGTCTCTGCAGGGCGTTCCCGAGAGCTTGAGCGCGCTCGCCGAACAGCTCCAGGGGGTGGTCGCACTACCCGCGCTCGAACCCCAATGCCTGCAGCCAGCGAGCGAAGATTTTCGAGGCGTTGCCTCGCGCAAGCAAAAGCAATTGGCGGCGCTGCTCGGCGCGCTCCCCCCGTTGGTCGGGCCCGCGCTGCGGATAGTCGACGTGGGCGCGGGTAGCGGGCACTTCGCGCGCTTGTCTGCGCAACATTTCGGGCGAGCCACCCTGGGTCTCGAGCGTGACCCGGAGCGCGTGGCGCGCGCCTCGAACCGCGCTCGCCGAAGTTCCAGCGTCGACCAGCTCGTGACCGCAGAGTTCGCGGTGATCGACGCGAGCACGGAAACGCTTCGGCTGCGCGCTGGCGATCTCGCCATCGGCCTGCACGCCTGCGGCCAATTAGGAGACACTTTGGTGCGCGCCGTGGCCGAGTGCGGAGCTGATTTAGCGCTCGTCTCGTGCTGTCTGCAGAAGATCGACGCGCATGAGCGAACTCCGCTGTCGCGCGCAGCCGATGGCTTCGCGCTCAAGAAAGACACGCTCGGGCTCAGCAATCTGACCTCGCAAGCCATCGGCGTAGAGAGCAGCATCGAAGACACGATTCGCGCTCGCCAGGCGCGCTACGCGCTGCGGCTGCTGTTGCGCTCGCGCGGACTCGAGCTCGAGCCTGGCGCAGAAATGCAGGGCGTGAATCGGCGCCAGGCGCACTCGGGCCTGCGCGCCTTGGCCGCGCGCTCGCTACCGGTGCACGCCCTGGCGCCGGCCCGCGAAGCGGAAATCAGCGCCACCGAGCGCGAAGCGGAGCGGCAATTCAGCGCCATTCGCCGCTTCTCGCTACCGCGCGACATGTTGGCCCGCGTCATCGAGCTCAGCGTGGTCCTCGACCGCGCCGCATGCTTGGAGGAGAGCGGTTACTCCGTGCGTGTGGCCACGATCTTCGAGCGGGCCGTGACCCCACGCAATATCTCGCTATTCGCGAGCCGTGACGGCGCGCGCCTGCCGGCGGTGCAGCGCGGGTCGACTTGAGCTAGGCTCGCGCCGCTTTGGCTGCCGTGCTTCCCGTTCTGCCGTCTATCCACGTGTCTCGGCGCTCGTCGAGTCAGGGTCCGGCCTCGGCCTATGCGGCGTTGCCCGCTGATTTGGCGGCGCTCGGCTTCGGCAATCCCGAGCACACGTTCGCACAGTTGCAGCGGCCGTGGACGTGGCAAGCGGGCGCGCCGCAACTCGGCCGCAATGATCGCGCACTGAGCGCGGGGCTTTCGCTCAGCCAACCAAGCCTGGTGACGCGCAACTCCGCCGCCGACGGCTCCACCAAGCTGCTCTTCGAGCTCGGCTCCGGAGACCGAGTGGAGGCGGTGCACATGCCGCGCGCGGGCCGAGTCACACTGTGCATTTCGAGCCAGGTGGGCTGCGCCATGGGTTGTACCTTTTGCGCCACGGCCAGCATGGGCTTCGGACGCCACTTGCTCGCCCACGAGATCATCGGGCAAGTGCTGATCGCGATGCGCGAGCTCGGCCCCCGCCATCCGGGCGACCTCACCTTGGTGTTCATGGGCATGGGTGAACCGCTGCACAATCTGCCTGAGGTCGCGCGCGCCCTGCGCGTGTTGTGTCATCCAGCAGGGCTGGGCCTTTCTGCGCGGCGCATCACCGTCTCGACTTCGGGCCTCGTGCCCGAAATCGGCGAGCTCGGCCGGCTCGAGCCACGGCCCCTCTTGGCCATCAGCGTGAACGGCACCACCGACGAGCAACGTTCGGCGTTGATGCCGATCGGCCGGCGCTACCCACTCGCCGAGCTGCGCACGGCCCTCGAGGGTTTTCCGGTGCGTGCGCGCGAGCGCATCACGGTCGAGTACGTGCTGCTAGCCGGCGTGAACGACAGCCCAGACGACGCGCGGCGCCTGGCCAACTACTGCGCCAGTTTCCCGCATCAAATCAATCTCATCCCGTTCAACGAGCACCGCGTGGCCGAGTTCCGCGCGCCGACGGAAGCCGTGGTCGATGAGTTCGCGCGCGCGGTGCTCGCGGAGCGCCGCACGGTGCTCACCGTTCGCCGCTCGCGCGGCCGCGACGTCGGCGCGGCCTGCGGGCAACTCGTGCTCGGCTAGTTGTCTTCCGCTGGCACTGTACGAGGTGATTCGCCTAAGTTAAGGACTTTACAAGCGAATTTGCGGGGGGCGGCGAGTGCGAGCCCCAGTCTGCCCAAAAGCTGCTACGAGGGGCGCCGCCCATGCCTTCGATCAATGTCAACGACGTCAGCAAAGCCTACGGCAAAAAGCGCCTATTCCAAGAGGTGTCGGTCGAGTTCAGCGAAGGCAAACGCTACGGCCTGACCGGTCCGAACGGGGCGGGCAAGTCCACCTTCCTGAAGATCGTCTCCGGCGAGCTCGAACCGGACTCCGGCCACGTGCACAAGCCGGAGCGCACCGGCGTCTTGAAGCAGGACCAATTCGGCTTCGAGAAGATGATCGTGCTCTCGGGGGTGCTGATGGGCAATCACCGGCTGTGGGCCGCGATGCAAGAGAAGGAAGAGCTGCTCGCCAAAGAGACGCTCACCGACAAGCAGGGCGAACTGCTGGGCGAACTCGAAGGCGTAATCGCGGAAGAAGACGGCTATTCAGCTGAGTCGGACGCCGCCGAGTTGCTCTCCGGCCTCGGTATCCCCGAGAGCGAACACGAGAAGCAGATGCGGGAACTGCCCGGTGGCTTGAAGCTACGCGTCTTGCTCGCCCAAGCATTGTTCGGCAATCCCGACGCGCTCTTGCTCGATGAACCGACCAACAATCTCGACATCGACAGCATCCGCTGGCTCGAGAGGTTCTTGTGTAACTACCGCGGGGTGCTCGTCACGATCTCCCATGATCGCCACTTTCTGAACGAAATCTGCACGCACATCGCGGACATCGACTACGAAACCATCATCACCTACCCGGGCGGCTATGACGACATGATCATCGCCAAGGGCCAGGTGCGCGGCAAAGTCGAGCAGGAGAATGCAGAGCGCCAAAAGAAGGTCGCACAGCTGCAAGATTTCGTGGCCCGCTTCGCCGCCGGCACCCGCGCCACGCAGGTTCAGAGCCGCAAAAAACAAATCGAGCGGTTGCAACTGACGGATCTGAAACGCTCCAACATCGAGCGCCCGTTCATCCAGTTCTTGGTCAAAAAGCCGTCCGGCAAGCAAACCGTGACGATCGAAAACCTGACCAAGCGTTGGCCCGACGTCACCGTGTGCAACAACTTCTCGACCATCGTCACCAAGGGCGAGAAGATCGCGATTATCGGCAAGAGCGGCATGGGCAAAACCACGCTGTGCAAAATGCTCGCGGACAACCTGAAGCCGGACGAAGGCACGATCACTTGGGGCCACCAGGTGAGCATCGGTTACCTCGCTCAGGATCACCGCGAAGGCATCCCGAACGGAACGACGGTCAGCGCCTGGCTGCACTCGTTCGACACGCTGGCCACGCAGCAAGACATCCGCGGCCTGCTCGGCAAGATGCTGTTCAAGGGCGAAGAAGGCATGAAGCCAACGGACGCGCTGTCCGGTGGTGAAGCCGTGCGCATGATCTTCTCCAAACTGATGCTGGCCAAAGACAACGTGCTCGTGCTCGATGAGCCCACCAATCACTTGGATCTGGAGTCGATCATCGCGCTCGGCGACGCGCTCCAGAAGTACGAGGGCACCGCTTTCGTCGTGACCCACGACCGCGATCTCGTCGCCAGCTTCGCCAATCGCATCTTTGCCTTCACCAGTAAGGGCCTCATCGACTGGCGCGGCACGTACGACGACTTCCTCGAGAAATACGGCGAAGACGCCAAGAAGTGAGCTGCTAGCCGCGGCCAGTCGCGCCGAAGCGGCGAATGTTGCGGGCCTTGGCCTTCACCCGCTCTTCGTCGCGATCGCGTGGTGGCGCGTTGGTCACCAAGCGCTCCACCAAGTGACGCGTGACCTCTGCAACCTCGGCCACCGCGCGCTCGAACTCCGCTTGGTTCGCTTGCGAAGGCTTCTGAACGCCGCTCACCTTGCGCACGTATTGCAGCGCCGCCGCGCGCACCTCCTCCTCCGTCGCAGGCGGTGCAAAATTGAACAGAGGGCGAATGTTGCGGCACATGCCCTGAGTTTGAACACGGATGCCTTCCAGCTCAAGGGCCGCGCTTGCGCCGCCGAATCTATGCCAGATCGATGACTCACTCGTGCGGCGACAATGCCACGTTGACTCGGAGCATGGCCGTTTCAAAGTTGGCGGAGGAGGAGCACGCATGGAAACCCAAAAATTATTTCGTGGGCGATTGCTGGATCATTTGCAGCTCGTGGTGCGGGACCTCGCGGTCAGCAAGCGCTTCTACGAGGCCGTCTTCGCGACTTTGGACGTCCCCATCGGCGGGACGGGTGAGGATTACTTTTGGGCCGACGAGCTGTTCATCTCCACCAAGGAGAGCCGCGCCTCGCAAGGTCAACTAACGGGTCGCGTTCACCTGGCGTTTCAGGCCGCGAGCCGAGAAGTCGTGGACCGCTTCCACAGGGCGGGCATCGATGCGGGCGGCGTCAGCAATGGGGAGCCGGGTGAGCGCCCGTATCATCCTGGCTACTACGCGGCTTTCTTGATCGACCCCGACGGCAACAACGTCGAAGCCGTGTTTCACGGCGAAGCCAAGCGCTCCACGCCCGCGATTGAAATTACGTTCTGACCTTCGGATGCACGCGCTCGCTCGCGGGCGCGTCTTCATCCGAAACCGAGGTCACTTCGCGGCGCCGTGGGGCGCAATGCTCGGGGAGTCGAATCCGAAGCGCGTGTTGAACACTCGCCGCATGAGCGCCGCGATCACGACCGTATACAGAGATCCGAGCACGACGTCGAAGATCCAGTGGTGGTCGAGATAGACCGCCGCGAAACACATCGACAGATAGAACCAGATCAACAGTACGCGACCGAGCCAACGATGACGACGAAAGCCGTCAATCAGCATCAATAGCGGGTAGGCAACGTGCAACGAAGGCACCGCACCGAACACGTCACTGGAACGCCCATAAACACCAGCGAAGTACGGAATGCCCAGCCACGCATCCACACGGGCCAAATTCGGCCCTTCGCTCGCGTGCGTCGCGAGGTCCACGGCGCAGCCGTAGTGATGGTAGTACCAGGGCGGAGCCGCGGGGTACACGTGGTAGGTAATGAACCCCGCCACGTTCAGCGCCAAGAACGACCAGGTAAAGCGCTGCAGTCCCGGGTAGTCGCGCCGGAACAAGTACACCGAGTAGGCGATCACGACGCCGATGAAGATCCCGTACGGGATCGCACAGTACAGATCCAAAAAGAGCGACGGGTGCTGCTGGAAGTAGTCGTGCCAAGTAGCGCGTGTGCCGTTCAGATCGATCCCGAAGAAGCGCTGGTCAATCGCGCGCACGTCGCACACGTGCACGCTCTCTGGCGTCAGCCCAACGTTCTTCACCAGGCGCATGGAGTCGTACAACACGCCGACCAAGCCAATCGGCAAAATGCCGAGGTACAGGCGTTTGGTCCAAACGGACCAGTAAGAGAGCACGGTGGACAGCACCGCAAGCGCCACGTGTTCCCAACGCAGCTGGCCCCGTACCGCCCAAAACGCAGCCAAGAGCCAAAAAGGCGCGGGAGCTGAGAGCGGCCAACGGGGCCACAGCCTGCGCACGTGCGCCGAGAACCGCAACCACAGTGGGTTCACGCGGTCGCCCTCCTCGAAAAAACCCACAGCCGCTGCGCGGGGTAAGAAACTAGCGCAAACGCCAGCAGTTTTGCCGGCAGCCAAGCGATGCGCGGGGACCAACCCAAGCCCTCGACGGTACCCGCGAGCAATAGGCGGAGCGCAACGAACGTGGCCAGGGAGACCGCCGCATAGCGCAGGGCTTGCGGCAACGCGCGCTCTGCGCTTTGGGCGAAGGTGTAGTGGCGATTGATCATGAAATTCACGATGGCACCCGCAACGGCACCCGCCGCGGCCACGAAGCCGTAGTGAGCCGGAAGCACGAACAAGAGCATTTGGTACACGACGCCATCGGCGATCGTCGCGGCGCCGGAGGACAGCGCCGCCTTGGCTACGACGAACAGTTCGGTCGAGCCGGCCGATTCATGCACTCTTTGCGGCAGCATGGTGATCGCGCGCCTCGACCTCGGTCAGTGAATCATCCAGCACCGAAAGTGCTTCGTCCGCCTCGGCCTCGGTCAGCACGAGCGGCGGGTTGATGCGCACGCGCGGCGCGTAAGCCATCGTCACGAGGCCGCGGCGCAGCGTGGCATCGAATAGCTTTCGACACTCGGCGGTCGACCAAGCCTCACGGCTACCTGGCTTCAGCAAATCGAAGCCCAAAAACAAGCCCTCCCCGCGCACATTGGCCATGCTCGGGTGCCGCTCGGCAAGCGAGAAAAGGCCTGCTTTCAGCCGCGAGCCGAGAAGGGCAGCGCGCTCGACCAAGCCCTCGTCGCGAATGATCCCGAGGCTCGAAGCGATCGCCGCGGCGGCCAAAGGGTTACCGCCATAACTGGAAGAAGAGAAGCTCGGCTTCGACCACGGTTCGGCGCTGGCAATTTCAGCGCGGGTGGCCACGGCGGTCGCGGGGTATCCACCGCCCATGCCTTTGCCGAGGGTCATGATATCGGGCTCGATGCCGGAGTGCTCGATTCCAAAGCGCTTACCCGTTCGCGCAAAGCCGGTGATCATTTCGTCCGCGATCAAGAGCGCGCCATTCTCGCGGGCGACGTCTTGTACGGCGCGCAAAAAATCCGGAGGGGGCACGATGTTACCCGCCGTGCCTTGCATGGGCTCGACCAAGATGGCCGCGAGTTTACCGGTAGTTTCTTTCTTCAGCTTCTCGCGCGCAAACTCCACACACAAAAGTCCGCACGACGGATGCTGCAGCTTGAACGGGCAGCGCGCACAATCAGCATAGGGGGTGAGGTGCGCGCCGGGGGGCATGGGGCCGAGCCCGTGCTTGAAGTCACTGCCCATCTGCGCGAGGGCGCCGCTGGTCTTGCCGTGAAAGCCGCCCCAGAACGACAAAATCTCGAATTTGCCGGTGTACGCGCGGGCCAGACGTAGAGCGCTCTCCACCGCTTCCGAGCCGCCGGAGAAGAGCTGAATCTTGTCCAGCGACTTCGGCAGCATCTCGGCCAGCAGTGTCAGCGCTTTGAGGCGAGCACCAGTGGTGAACGACCCGACGTGGATCTTGGCCAATTGCGCGCCGAACTCGGCGAGGTAACGCGGGTGCGCGTAGCCCAGGGCGGCGACGGAAATACCGGCGACGAAGTCGAGGAATCGATTGCCGTCGACGTCGAGCAGCTCGCTGCCCGAGCCGGACTCGACGGCGATGCCGGCGTACTCCCAGATGGCTTGCGTGCCGGGCGCGAGGTGCTCGGCCTCGGCGCTGCGCAGCGCGCGCGACTTCGGACCGGGAAGCTCGGTCAGCACGCGCAGCCGGTGTTTTGGTTGCGGCGCTTGGCTCAAGCGTGACCTTTCGGGCCACGGCCGAGCTCGATTAAAGCGACCCGCGCAGCACGCGTGAGCTGAACAGCAGCTAGGTTCGAGACGAGCGCGACGACGGCAACCGCGAGCAAGGTCAACGGCGCGGGCAGCGGGATGCTCGCCATGTGCAGGACAGGACCGAAAAACAAGCCCGCGGTGAGATATGCCACGCGCTCGTGACGGCGCATCAAGCCGCCCGGGAGCGACAGGTCCATGGCCTCACTCTTCGCCCGCACGTAGCTCACCAACATGGATCCGAGAACGGCGAACAGCACGAGCAGCAACGCGGGCACGGAGGCGCGGTAGTAGATGGCGAGGCCGAAGAGCGGGGCCGCGTCCGCGTAGCGGTCGACCACGGCGTCGAGCACTTCACCCGCGTGCGAAGCGATACCCCGCTCGCGCGCGACGATGCCGTCGAGCGCGTCGAGCGCAGCGCCAAATACCAGCGAGGCTCCGGCCGCTGGTAACATACCGAACGCGGCGAGCGGCAATGACGCGCCCGAAATGACCAGCGAGAGCAAGGTGATCGTATCGGGCGAAATCCCGGTACGCGACACGCTGTGGCCAATACCGCGCAGCGCCCAATGAAACGCCTCGATCGGGAACCGACCCATGAGCGGCGTACTGGATACGCGCTCGACGCGCGGATCGAGCGCGCGTCCCGCAATCGCCACGCGCACCCCATAGGCCGCCAACACGAGCGCTGGCAGCGCGAGAAAGAGCCCAATGAGCGCCTTCTCCTGAAGTGCGAGCGCGCTCATGGACGCGAGGGCGCGGCGCGGTGGTTCCCGTTCGTGCGAGCACCGTTCTCGCGTGCCGGGGGTCTCGCATCCACGACCGTCACCTCGCGCGAGCTCAAGCTCGCCGACAAGTACGCCGCTGAGATGACCTTGATGCACTCGATGGCATCACGCGCGTCAGCGCCCACGTAGTCATCGGTAGCGATGGCGGACTTGAACTTGTCGAGCAAGCTGCCGAACCACTCCTTGTGGCTCGCGTCCATCCAATGGGAAGGCACGGACTGAACCCCGGCGCGACGAGCCAAGTCGGGACGTTGTTGTACCAAGTCGTCGCGCACCAAGAGCTGAACTTGGTCGTCGTCGACGGTAATGGCACCGTACTCGCCGTGGATGGTGTACATCACTTTGCGAGCACCGGCCGTCCACGTCAGCTGGGCATTGGCGATACCGTTCGGGAACGTCAGGGTACAGCTGAAGTTATCTTCAGTGTCGAAGTCGCCCAAGGTGTTGGCCTTCGCGCTGACGGACACCGGGTGGGAACCGAGCCACTCGAACGCCAGGTACAGCGTGTGACTGCCGTGATCCATCGCGATTCCGCCACCGGAGTAACGGCGCTCACGCCGCCAGTCAGGCCGCCATTCGCTCACGCCGCGAGCATGCGTGGTGCGGAAGGTCTGCAAGGTAACCAAGTGAACCCGACCGATGCTGCCGCTCTCGATCAAGCTGCGCACGGTCTTGATGACCGGCGCATGCTTGTAATTATGGCAGGGGAAGAACACGCGCTTCACGCGTTGGGCATGCTCGGCGAGGGAGACGGCTTCCTCCGGCGATACCGCGATCGGCTTCTCGCACAAGACGTGGAGGCCGCGGTCGAGCGCGGCATGGGCGATGCTGGCGTGGGCGTAGGGCGGCGTCGTGATGTCCACGAAGTCGATCCGGCCCGTCTCAGCCTGCAACATCTCCAAATGGTCGCTGTAGATGCGGGCCTGCGGGAAATCCCGCTGAGCGGCGGCGCGGCGGGCCTCGTTGCTGTCGACTATCGCGACTATTTCGAAGTCGCCGAGCCCGACGCTGCGCTCGGCATATACGGGCGCGTGGCCCTTTCCAGCAATGAATCCATAACCGATAAGGGCGCAACGTAAGGTCTGTGTCACGCGAAACTCTCCTGAGAAAACCGAGACTGTTTGGAGTGCGAACCGGTTTCGAGTGTCACCCGAGACAGAAAACGGCTCGAGTACTTAACAGCTCTGTAACTAGGGCGCGGGGTCGGGGTGTCAAGGTTCGGACCCAACTAGTTGAACCAATTTGCATCCAATACCTCGATTTGAGTAACGGCAGTGTTACTTTTGTCGCGCTCCCGGCATTTTCGCGGTCTCGCGAACGCCACATCGGACCGCGCGTGCCCGTTCCAGCAAGAGCGCCACGCTCGTAGTTCGAGTGGCAGCGGTACGAGCAGACAAATCGCACACTAGGGGCTTTCGAGTTGCCCACGTCGGCTTCAGGTTCCAGCGTTGGTTGCTGACTTCAGAAAGTATTGATGACCGCGCACAGCCTCGAACAAGAGCCCGAAACCCAAACGCCCGCCACCGCTACCGGCGCGACGTTGATGCGCAGTTTATTCTCGCTCCTCGGCGAGAAGTGGACGCTCGTAGTGCTGACCGCCCTGCGCACCGAGCGTCGTCGCTTCAGCGAACTCAAACGTGAAATTCCTGGCGTGTCGCAACGCATGCTCGCGCAAACGCTGCGCGAGCTCGAGCGTGCGCACTTCGTCGACCGCATCGTGTTGTCCACGACGCCACCGCGGGTCGAGTACGTGCTGACCGATCTGGGTCGTGGGCTATTTCCCCATCTGCGCGCCATGCGGGAGTGGGCGATGCTTCATGAAGACAAACTGTTCGGCGCCCCTCCCGCGTCGGGCTGAGATCAAGCTCGAGCGTCCGAGCTCGCTGTCTACCGTGTGTTGGTTGTCTGAAGTAGTGTGAAATGGCGCTCGCCTGAGCTCCAAGCCGCGCGCCCCGCACTATGATGGAGGCTGCGCTGCATAGCGGCGTGACTGGAACGGGCAAATGTTCAGCGCATTCGAACATTTATATGCGCGGTTAAGTTTCTAAGGCAACTGCCCGTTGCTAATCGTCACGAACGCTCTATATCACGCAGCGTTCCTCCCTCATCCTGAAGGCATGAATGGCGACCGCGACTGCAGAGATCGACACCGCACCCGCAACAAAAGATAACATTGCACCGCGTAGCAAGCGCGGCTTCGTCCTCGGGCTCCTGGCGGCGGCCGTGATCGCCGGTGGCGGGCTCTGGTACTTCGCGCACCGCGGCTTGGAAAGCACCGACAACGCCCAGATAGACGGCGACGTGGTGTCGGTGCCGGCGCGCGTGGGGGGCATCGTGACCAAGGTCGCGTTCAGCGAGAACCAACGAGTGAAGGCGGGCGACCTGTTGGCCGAGCTGGATTCTGCGCCCGCGCAAGCTCGTTTGGCCGAGGCCGATGCGAACGTGTTCGCTGCGCAAGCGCAAGCCGACGCGGCCGACGCGACAGCGCAAGTCAGTGAGACCAACGCGATTGGCGACAAATCGGTGGCCGACGCTTCGTTGATCACTGCCTCCGTGGGCGCCGCGTCGAGCTCGGATCAGATCAAAGAAGCGGCCGCGCAGCTGGAATCCGCGCAAAGCTCTCTGGCTCAAGCGCAGGTCGACAACGGCCGCGCCAGGCGCCTGCTCGACACTGGCGCGATCTCCAAAGCCGAGTTCGATCGCGCGGATACCCAGCTGAAAGTCGCTCAATCCGCCGTCGATGTAGCTCGCGCTCGCCTGACGTCGATCAAGAGCTCGGCTGCGCAAGCGCAGAGCCGCGTGGTCGAAGCCAAGGCCAAAGCAAAAATTTCGAACGATGTAGATACACAGATCCACTTGGCGCAAGCGCGGGCCAAGGCCGCTCACGCGCAGGTCGACACGGCCAAGGCTGCGCGAGATCTGGCCGCGCTCGACCTGTCCTACACCAAGGTTTTTGCACCGAGCGACGGCGTGGTCTCGAAGAAGAGCATCAACGTCGGACAGATGTTGTCACCGGGGCAGAGCATCGTGCAACTCGTGACCGACAAGCTTTGGGTGACCGGTAACTTCAAAGAGACCCAGGTCGCACAGATGCGGGTCGGCCAAACCGCGAGCGTCGAGGTCGACGCTTTCAGTGGGACCACGCTCGAAGGCGAAGTCGAGAGCTTCTCGGCCGCGACCGGGGCGAAGTTCACGCTGCTCCCACCGGACAACGCGACCGGTAACTTCACCAAAGTGGTGCAACGCCTGCCCGTACGCGTGCACCTGCACCAGCTCCCGCCCGGCATCACCTTGCGTCCCGGCATGAGCGTGGACCTCACGGTCAACACCCGTAAATAATCGGAAGTAGAGACCCAATGGCACAGTCCAGCGTGGCTCTGGAAGCGAAGCCGCGCGCGGCAGCCGGTGGCAAGTGGGCAATCGCAATCGCGGTCGCTCTCGGCGCCCTGCTCGAGGTCGTGGATACGAGCATCGTCAATGTCGCATTGACGGACATGCAGAACTCGCTCGGCGCGACCTTGGCCGAGGTGAGCTGGGTCGTCTCGGGCTACGCGGTCGCGAATGTCATCGTTCTGCCGCTCACCGCCTGGCTCGGAGATCGCTTCGGCAAGAAGCGCTACTTCATTTTCTCGCTCGTGGGCTTCACGGTGGCTTCGATCATGTGCGGGCTAGCGACGACGTTGCCCATGCTCGTGATCGCGCGCGTGCTGCAAGGCTTGATGGGCGGCGGTCTGTTGGCCAAGGCTCAGGCGATCCTGTTCGAGACCTTTCCCAAGGAAGAACAAGGCGTCGCTCAGGCCTTCTTCGGCGCAATCGTGATCGCGGGTCCTGCCATTGGTCCGACGCTCGGCGGCTACCTGGTGACCAACATCGGTTGGCGCTGGATTTTCTTCGTCAACGTTCCGCTCGGCATTTTGGCCGTGTTCATGTGCCAGGCCAGCCTGAAACCGGACGGCGACCAGCGAAATACCAAGCAAATAGACTGGACCGCGATCTTGATGCTCGCGACCGGCCTGGGCTGTCTGCAAACCTTTTTGGAAGAGGGCAACTCGGAAGATTGGTTCGAGTCGCGCATGATCGGCGTTTTGTTCGTGCTGGCCGTCGCTTCGCTCGTGGCGTTCGTTTACCGCGAGTTGAAGAGCGACAATCCGGTCGTCGACCTGCGCGTGCTGCGCTACCGCTCACTGTGGGCGGGTAGCATCTTGAGCGTGGTCGTGGGCATGGCCCTGTACGGCACGCTGTTCGCCGTGCCCATCTTCGCGCAATCGCTGATGCACTACACGTCGCAAGAGACGGGCATGTTGCTCTTGCCGAGCGCGCTGGCCTCCGCCGTAACCATGATCGGCGCGGGGCAAATCATCCGTAAGATCGACTCGCGGCTCGCGTTGGTGGTTGGCGCGAGCATCTTGGTGTTCGCCGTATACCAGCTGAGCAACCTCACGTCTCAGACCGGCGTCGACGACTTCTTCTGGCCGCTGATCATCCGCTCGGTCGGCACCGTGGCCATGTTTCTGCCGCTCAACATGGCGACCCTGGGCCCAATCCCGAAGAAAGACATCTCGGCCGCGTCTGGCTTTTTCAATCTGACGCGTCAGCTGGGCGGCAGCGTCGGCGTCGCGCTGCTCACGCTCCTGCTCACTCAACGCCAAGCCTTTCACCGTGGCGTGCTGGTCGAGAAAATGCCGCTGGGCGACCCTGCTCTCGCCGACCGCGTGCACGCGTTGAGCGGGGCGTTCATGGCCAAGGGCGCGGTCCTCGTCGACGCTCAGCAGCAGGCGCTAGCCTCTCTCAATGGCATCGTGAATCGAGAAGCCCTGGTCATGTCGTTCAACGACACCTTCTTCGCGACGGGCGCGGTGATCGTGGTCTTCTTGCCGCTCGTGCTCTTGCTCGGCAAGGTGGACAAAAACGTGAAGGTCGACGCAGGGCACTGACCCCGCGTCGACCAACTGGCCACGCTATTCGGGAAGGAGCGGCGCGAACCCGCCGAAGACCATGCGCTTGCCATCGAATGGCCAGGTCGACGGATCGGTCTTCATGCGCGGGTCATTCATCACCTTCTCGTTGACCGCATCACGGTGGGCGCGAGACTCGTACACGACCCACGAGAACACGACCGTCTCGTCCTCGGTCATGTTCACGCTTTGC
>Ga0247740_1000530_pt1 | contig 18079 bp, 14 predicted proteins | sample UWRJL148409B2_FD_180942 | JGI IMG/M metagenome (GOLD analysis project Ga0247740, IMG submission 180942) | Plant litter microbial communities from Arlington Agricultural Research Station in Wisconsin, United States - UWRJ-L148-409B-2 | ecosystem: Environmental > Terrestrial > Plant litter >...
AGCAAGCATGGTCCCGCTCGAGTCGCGGCATAGGACAAGCTGCGTGAAGCCGGTTGTTGCTGCAAGGAAACTGTAGGCGGGAATAGTGCAAGCGCACGGTTAAGAGGACATGGACACACGAGGGTGCAGATCGCTCATGAACGAGACGCTGGGGCCCGGGGCTCGATTGGTCTTGGGAACAAACGACGGGCACATGTTAGCCGTGCTTGCATAGCACACCAAGTACATACAGCCAGCGGGGCGTTCCCGAGCGTGGAAGGAGCTTGCCTAGGGTAGCCGACAGCTCTACTGTATCAGATCGCCGGACAGCATCCTAGTGGGAGCATCGCAGCCTGCCACCACATAGACAGCGCCTCATGTCGATATAAGCCTAGGTACTTGATAGCGCGTACCAGTCGCGAGCAGAGGTAGTCAAAGAGTGTCGGACCGCAAGTCCCGCTCGCCTCCATAGCAGAACAGAGACGCTTCATCCGAGAAACATTTCTGTGCCTTTGCTGGGCTTGTCCCTCGATGCTGGAATGGTACTTGAATGGCTATCACGACCCGCAGTCCCGGTTTGGCGCCTGCTACCTGCAAGGCGAAGTCGGTCACGTTTGGATGCCGCGGATCTGGCCGTTCGCCTGTCGACATCTTATTCGCTCGCCACCCGGTCAAGCATCCCACCCCGTCGACATGCACACCAAACGGGACACTACATAACGTTGGAGCCAAAGGCAGAGCCATTTGCGCAGTCGCCAATCTCAGATGACAAACTTCTACGCCAATGCAAGCGCAAGTTACGAAATCCCAGAAGATCGGATTTCAAGTTAACCTCGGCTCGCACAATTTCACAACATGTCCATAAACCCGGAATTCGCCCTCACCAAGTCAAGTCTGTCTGGCAATAGTTCTTGAGCTTGCAAGGTTCAACAAGCTCGCTCCCGAATGCTTCCTTCGACTACTTCATATCGGGGTCGAGGATGTGGTAGAGCTATATCCTAGCTAGGCCGCCGGGTCCTCCGCAGCTATTCGATACGACGATCGGGGCGGTTTGTGAGGTTGATGAAAGCATACACGGGAGAAATGATCATGTCTACTAACCCGACACGATGCGCTTGAAGACTGGACTCGACTTAATTCCACCACGCACAACTCTTTTGGTAGATTTTGCTTACATTCATGTGCAGGAAGATGTTTATCGGTGGACTGAATTGGGAGACCACTGAAGGTAAGCTACTCATCGACACCGATCTCTTTCCGAGAGCATTGCAGTGCCGCATCGATCCGAAACTGATCACTGACTTTGTTTGCAGATTCTCTCAAAGACTACTTCTCCCAGTTTGGGGAGGTCAGCGAGTGCACTGTAATGCGTGACGCGGCCACCGGTCGCTCCCGGGGTTTCGGCTTCCTGACGTTCAGGGATCCCAAATGCGTGAACACAGTAATGGTTAAGGAGCACTATCTTGATGGCAAGATCGTACGTATCTTAATTCTCTCATTTGGATTCTGTCTAAAAGTAGCAGATCGACCCTAAGCGGGCAATTCCCCGGGAGGAGCAGGAGCGAACCAGCAAAATCTTTGTCGGCGGTGTCAGCCAGGAGGCGACCGAGGAGGACTTCAAAAACTTCTTCAAGCAATTCGGTCGCGTGGTAGATGCGACATTGATGATGGATAAGGACACCGGCAGGCCTCGTGGCTTCGGGTTCGTCACATTTGACGGCGACGCCGCAGTCGACGCGTGCCTTCAAGGTCCTCTCCAGATCCTCGGCAAGCCTATTGAGGTCAAGCGTGCCCAGCCTCGTGGCAACATGCGAGAAGAGGAGGAGAACAAGAAATTTGGCCGTGGAGGAGGAAAGTTTGGTGCTCGCGACAGCGGCTTCAAGCAGGAGGGCGGAGGCTTCGATGCTGGCCAAAACGCCAATCAAGGTGGCGCCACGGCTGGGATGACACCGGCCATGATGGCGCAGTACTGGCAACGCATGCAGGAGTATTTTCGCCAGATGCAACAGAACATTGCAGGACAAGGCCCTGCTATGCCAAACCCGATGATGGGAGGAGGCATGAACCCTGCCATGATGAACATGATGCAGGGCATGAATCAGGGCGCCGGCGGTCCGCAGATGGGCGGCATGAATCCGGCCATGATGGGGAATTTCGATCCGTCCTTCAATCAGGGACAGTTCAACGACCCGAATCAAGGCGGCGCCTACGGAGCCAATGCTGCCAACCAGGGCGGACCTCGACCAGCCTACAACGCAAACGAGCAGATGGCGTTCGAGCAGCAAAAGTACCAGCAACAGGAGCAGCGCCGCATGCAACAGTCGGCTGGGTATGGAGGTCAGGGCGGACCGACGAGCTGGGAGGGCATGTACGACGAGATTCCGCCGCCCACTGTCCCCTCGGGCCCGGGTGCTCATCGTGGCGGTTTCGGTGGCAAGAACAACCGCGCCCGTCAAGGCTCTTCAGCCCCGCCGAATGCACCGAATGCGCCCGCGAATGCGCCGACCGGACCGAAGAACGCTGGAAAGCCCTATTCCAACTATCGCGGTGGTGGCAGGGGTGGAGGGGGTGGTTTCCGCCACAATCCCTATGGCGGACGTGGATGAGCTGATTGAGGGATTTGAGATGACGAGCCTCATGCTGATGCAGGCCGTCTTGTCTGTTTAATCTGCTTTCGACTTCTTCGCTCGGCGGTGGTTTCTTGCTGTCTATCTTATGGGGTTGGCTACTGTGTTTTCAGGGCCATCTTTCCCTTGGCTCTGCTGGAGCATCTTTCCCTGCTTAGGCGGGTGGCGTTCGGGAGGTTCCCTGAAAAGACTCGCCAGTCTCGTACTCGGGATATTAGTTAACGGTAATTCGGCTCGTATGTACAGTAGCTATAGGAATGCACAACAGCATCAATTTCATCAATCACTTTGAGGAGGGTGATGTTGACTGTGCGATCATGTTTCAGTCGCGAATTTCTTCCAAAACCCGGAGAGTATAAAGATTGTGAAGCAGCGCGTCTTCGATGTTCGACTTGGGTAGATTCGCGGATCCAATCGTGGACGGGTGATCAAGGCTGTAAACACCGAGTTTCATGAGCACGGTGAAGGTGAATAGCCGGGTCAGATGACTGCGCTAGCGCTGACAAATAGTGGACCGTGCATCGGTCTTGGCGACGAGCATGTTCTTCATGCGCTGGGCCTTTGTCCCCTCTTCTTCCAACTCTCGCTCTCCTCATCACCACACCCACAACAAGAGTCCGCGCCTTTCCGTACCACAGCACTCTAGCAAAACTGTTACCGCGAGCAAAACATACCAAATACCCCAACCGATATTACAGCCACCCTCAGAGCAACTCAGAGCAACAGCAGGTGCATTGCCACTAGTGTACGTCACGGTAACTTCACCTGGCGCTCCGGGAGCGTCGCTTGCCCTCTCCCCTACATATACATAGCAATAAAGTTGTTGCGCTTTTGCACTCTCTTACGTCGTACTGCATCTCCACATCGACTGCGCTGCAGCTGCTCGACGCTCTGAGTGACAACTCCGGCGAGAGCCGTCTGACCCCGCCTCGCTAGGCCGGCTACTACGACACGCGACCATGTCGTCTTCAGTCTTCTACAAGTTCAAGAACTCCAAGGAGCCGGAGCGCATTGTCTTTGATGGAACCGGCATCTCCGTCTTCGAGCTGAAACGCGAGATCATCACCGCTTCGGGACTCGGCGACGGCACCGACTTCGACCTCCACCTGTATCCCGAGGATCAGCCCACGACCGCATATGACGACGACACAACCATTATCTCGCGATCGAGCACAGTCATTGCCGCCCGCCGACCTGCCGCCCGCGGTCAAGGTCGTGCTGCCCGCTACGTCTCTGGCCGCGCACCTGTTCGGGCCATCAAGAAAGCCGACGCAAAGCCCACCGTCGCCACTGCAGGAGGCGCCGTCACTGAGCAAGATGCCGAAGCCGCTTTTCTGGCTGAGTCGGCCGAAGTCTGGAATGCACAGAAAGAGTCGTTCGCGCACGCCAAACCGATTTTCCATAAGAAGAAGACCGTCAACGTCCCAGACCACCCACCGCCGCCGGGCTATATCTGCTACCGCTGTCAGAAGAAAGGCCACTGGATCCAAGCTTGCCCCACCAACGATGATCCCGACTTCAAGCCGTTGGCCCGCGCCAAGCGCACGACCGGTATCCCCCGATCCTTCCTCAAGACGGTCGAGAAACCGGTGGATGAGGAGGATGCTCGTGGTGTTATGCTTAACGCAGACGGTGAATACGTGCAGGTGATGACGGACAACAAGACCTGGCAGAAGTTTCAAGAGAAGGCATCCGCCACGAAGGCACAGGCTGCGAATGCAGATGCTGCGAACAAGGAGGCGCGGGAACTAGGCTTCGAGTGCCCAATCGACAATCGCATGTTTGTCGATCCGGTGAAGACGCCCTGCTGCGGCAAGACGTATTGTCACGACTGCATTGAGAATGCACTGGCGGATAGGGATCTAGTTTGTCCGAATTGCTCGACGGAGGGCGTTTTGATTGATGATCTCGCTGCGGATGAGGAGATGATACAGAAGATGAAGGCGTACGAGGCCGACAAGGCCAAGGAAAAGCTGGAGAAGGAGCAGCAAGCACAGGAGGAAGCCAAAGCGGCTGCATCACCCTCTAATAATGAAGAGAATTCTGTCCCCCCTGCTGATGAGGCGGCAAAGGCTGTTGAGAACAATCCAGTTGGTTCAAAATCGCCCCAGCCGATTAACAGTAGTGCTTCTCAGTTGACTGTCAATGTTAAATCTCCTTTGACCGTTGCAGCGATGTCAACCGCCTCGCCGACACCAGGTGCTGGTGGTAATGGCTCCGATACTGACACATCGACCACGTCGAGGAAGCGCAAGCAGGCTCCGACTGATATCATGCCGCCCACCGCTCCGAAGGCGATGCGACAACAGAAGGAGCAACAGGCCCGCCAAGGTCAGGATCAGACGTCCGTCGTCGACCAGATGGTCCGAGACCTGGAAGCCATGAAGCAACAACCGACGCCAGGAGCTCCCAAGGCCATGATGCCCGCCAATATGAACATGCCGCCCAACCCGATGATGGGTATGCCACCCAACATGAACGGCATGAACCCCATGGGTCATATGAACGGCCAGAACGGATTCCCGCAGCAGATGAACAACGGCTGGAACGGCTACCAGCAGGGGTTCCCGAACCAAATGGGCTACAATCAACAACAAGGCTGGAACAACGGCTTTCAGCAGCCCAACAACATGGGCTACGGCAATATGCCCAATGGAATGCATGGCATGAACGGCTACGGTGGCGGCGGCGGCAACTGGAACCCGAACCAGAATCCGGGCTTCCATGGCAACAACATGGGTTGGCAAGGCCAACCTGCCGGCAACTTCCCCAACCAGCAGTGGACTGTGTTCTCGGCAGAGCAGCCTAACCAACAGGATGCGTATGAGCGCAAGCCGCTGAATCCGCATCGCAGCCAGAACAAGCATCGTAAGCATCGTCCTCAGGATTTCCACTATGTGTAGAGCTTGTACTCAATTGGGCAATAAAGGCCAGGGCCGGAAGAGTCAAAAGAAATAGACGATGCATTGAGCAACGCTGCTTTCACTGAGATGGCTTATCTTCTTTAACGGTACATACTCGACGACTTTTTCCCTCTCTCTTGCACACGATATTACGATACCCCTCCGGAAGGACGTGTGTGCTTATCATATATCGACACATTCTCAACTTGGATATAATCGACACCGGCATCTTCACGGACGACATTGGCTTCGGCCTGCTGTACACTACGATACGCTATCTCTCTATCCACCGTTCAATAATATTTCCGGGAATTCGCGTATCGACTCTTTGAGTTTCTCGCCTTGGCTTCGAGCCTCCACCATGGTCATATCCGGCGTTTCGGACACACCCACTCTCCTCATTCGGGCCCTGCGATCGGGACTTCCCACACCGGTGTCGATCGGACTTACTTTGGTGGGGCGGCCTTGATCTCCTATGTTACTTTTTGTTATATTTTGCGACCACTTGGTTGCTGGCTAGGCCGGTTTGTATAGTACCTTTGTGCCGGTGTTAGGCATTTTGGTCTCTTTTCCTGGGTTTTATCACTAACGCGGAGGGGCTGGTCTGGGCGTTTGGGTACCGTGGTTTGGAGGGACTTTGGGAGGGCTGACGATCGGCTGTCGATCGGCTGTCACTTGTATGTGCCATTGCGGCTAAATTAGGGGAATGAAATACTTGAAATCACCTTTGCAGGTTATCAGTGATGGTGTGCGTGCGCTTGCCTATATGTTGAGAATGACATATCACGAATGCTCGTCGATTGCTCGAGCACCAAGTCTAGATATAGACAATGGCGAGTATAGCTAGTGTCATGAACGCTGGACCACGAGGTATTTCACCCAGTCGGCTTCCCTAGAAACTGAGTAGAATTGCGTCGTATTTGCCAGAGTCGTGCCGCGTGTGCATCTATATGAGGGGAGTCGTAAAGCAAGCGCCACATGTGTTGTCCAACCATGTCTTATGAACGCCGTCGCTAAGTGCTGTCGCAATGCGAAAACGTAAACGCTGTAACATCGCCATCTGAAAGGAAACGAAACATGCAATCCAGCTCATCGATACTCGCGAATCTCCACCTCCCTAATATCCCTTTCCCTCTCCCTCGGCCCGCCCGCGACAGAGACCATATCCCGATCCCGCGGCATACCCACTATCGACCCCCTTTCTCTTTCCCTAGGTGCACCCATAATCGACCCCGGCCCCTTCTCCCTCTCCCTCTCCCTCGGCGGACTGGGAACACGAGGCGGTGGGGGCAACGCCAATGGCACTGTCTCCCGCAAATCTGCGTCCCGCTCCAACTCATCCACCTCGTGGAACTTGCCCACATGATTCACCAGAGCGTCAACAGTGCGACACAAGGCATCCCTCTCGCGATGCTTGCTGCACAGTACACATGCGAATTCGCCGTCGGCTGTGTGGCACTTTACCACAAACCGCTGCGCGAGGCGAAATTCACGCGTCTCCATGACCTCCTTTTCGTACCCGTTTTCTTTGACGATGATGGGTGTGCGTTTCCCAATCTGCCAGAAGTCTTCGGAGGATACATCGAGACGGAGTCCGCAGTCGGGACAGCGGCATTCGCCGCCGGGCGCAAAGGACGCCGCCAGCGGTTTCTTGGGAATGTATTGCAGGTTGAGGCTGTAGCGGCAGAACAGGTGGTCTGATTCGGCCACGGAAGATGCGCGCTTGGGTGCTGCGAGGGCGCGGGATGGGGATGCGGCGAAGGGGGATGCGGAGGAATCTTCGAGAGCGAGACGCTGTTCTTGGGAACGTAGGGCGGAAAGCGAGCCTTCGCGTGCGGCGTCGGAGGCCGCAACTAGCTTTGCCATGTCGGCACGGGTGAGCTCGCGTTTGTTGTATAGCGCGTCTTGGAGGACATTGATGACGGTTTGCTGGAGGGTGATGATTTGCTTTTGCAGTAGGTTCTCCGTGAGGGTATCGCCTTCCGCGAATCTCCTTCCTAACCGGCCATAACCCTGATCAAACTGCCTCTGTATCAACGCACCGCTCTGTTGGAAGTTGTCCCCGATTTCGTCCCTCCCTCCATCCCTCCCGTCTCTGTCGCCGCCAGGTAACCGCCGCTTCATGCGCTCCCTATCTTCATCGCGTTCGCGGCCGCGCTTCTCGGCCTTTTCGATGGTTTCGCGAAGTTGTTTGATCTCCGAGTCTTGCTTGAGGTCGCGTTTGCCTTGGTTGCGGGTGGTTTGGACGCGCTCCCAGAGGCCCATGGAGGAGGTGAAGGTACCGACGAGGGTGGAGCATAGGGTGGCTAATATGAAGGTTTTCTGGTAGGGGAAAGCAGAGTCAGTATGAGGGGTAGAGAGAGGGGGTGAGGGGTGAGGGGCAATGGTATATACCTTCAACTTCTCCTCCTGGATCCAACTGGCGTAATTCATGTTGGCGGGCGGAGTGGTGAGCTGATGCTCGCCGTCCGACCACTACAACGACCAAGGAAGAGAGAGCAACAACACGAAAGACGATACCGAGGAATAAGGGTCCTACTCGGTAGACTATACCAGCGTGTGCAGAGGCGGGATGAGCTGAGCGGAGCGGGACGTCGCGTGCACATCCAAACGGAGCAAGACGGAAACAGAATACGCACTCACGAGCGGCACCGCCTCTCAAGTACACCAACGAACAGGACTTACACCATGCATATTAAAGAATAACGGACGCAGAAAAGTCGCGCAATGCGCTCATACTGGCCCCGTCCGCACGCCCATTGCCGCAGGAAGATTCGCTGACCGCAACTTCGCGGTGCGTGAGACATTGCGGGATGCGCTACGTCATTGCGCGACGCCGGCTAAGCTCGCCCCGGTATCGCGCCCTGGGAAACCGCGGGAGTTGAGCGAGGATGCAGGGTCCTTGCTTGTAGAGCCGTGTGCGTTGGCTAGGATGCTTGGGCGAACAGAGGGATGATCGACGGGTGTGAGGGGAAGGTCAGTCGTTCGGCAGTGGAGGATGGGTCACGTGGGAAGAGAGAAGGGCTGCAATGGGTAATATTGCTACAATGCACGTACTGTGACGTTTAACTGGGTGTACTCGATGTCTCCAAACTTCCGGCTGCTTGATCTTGCTCACCAGCAGCGTGTTGAAGTCACCCTTCAATTTTCGTCACATCTTACCTCTTACCGAATAAGCTCCTCCCCGCTCAATAGATCCGTCATTGGTACGCCCCTCTCCCCTCCCCAGGTGACATCCCATCTTCCCACTTTCCTCTTGCTCTCCACGTAGTCCAACGCCCTTCTTTGGACGTGTTCCCAGTCCGTCAAACCCACAATTACACCCTGCTTCCCCAACTCCTCCAATGCATCCCTCACCCACGTCCTACAACTAAACACCCTACCGTCGACCACCTCTACATCATCCTCCTGATACACTGGCACCGCCGTAAGAGTCTTTTCTAAATCTCCGATGGGCACTACGACTTTCGCGATAACAACGCGAGCTAGAAGTCGTTGCTCGACATTGCAGTCGGGAATCGCAACGCACTCGTAACGCCATGGTTGCGAGAGCTCGCCGTGGATGTTTTGAAGTGTGTTTTTGACATGGTGTTTGGTCGACGATGCAGACACTTTGCTCTTCGTACTTTTCGGTGAGACGAATAGCGCGTAATGATGAGTTCCCGGATGCTTTGGGCGCGCGTAGAGGGCGAGCTCGAGACGAGGTTTGTTGCGTGTCATTGCTGTGAACGCACGACAAACCTCGGAAAACAAGCGGATGCACCAAGCTTGGCACAAATGGGTGGAATGATGGTAGAACCAACGTAAAGGCGCGTGGCTGATTCACTCTAGAATTGAAGTGTAGAAAGACGATATATTTCCGGTCCGGTAAGATATAAAGATCGATGCCCGCCGCGGTAATGTCCGCACGAACGCGACTCTCGAAAACTACACAGACACAAAACAACTGAGCATTCTCTTCCAAAGTCTTGAAAACCACTAACAAACATTTTTCGTCGTCACTATGCCAAGATGACAACCAAGTGTGCTTAGCTGAACCCAAATCACCGCACACGTCACGTCTGCTACCATATTCTTCGGATATACACTTCACTCAGCTCCTTAATCAGCCGCTCCAACTGAGATGGAACCCTTGCTAGCCTCTCTTAGCGTTGCGCTAAAACCTATTAAGATTTCTAAGCCAATTACAAGCTTCTGCAAGCTTCTGAGCCAATCATACCGTCGAAAGGGCCATTTCATGCTCTGCAAACGATTCCTAGTTGGCTTATGTAAGTGTGACATAATTGGCTGAGAAACGTGTAGAAGCTTTGATTGGCTCGGGAATTTTAAGAAGTCTAGCTCCACGCTAAGCGAGCCGAGAGGCAAATCATCCGTGGAGCGGCTAATTAATGAGATAACACCTCAACCATCAGGTCTGCTATTCCTCCGACATATGCACGTTGCCCCATCACGGATCACACCTTCTTAGCACGACTCTATGGGCCTCTGGGACTCTCTCAATTGATCAAAGCTGGACTAGATGCTACGCTCCCCACACACCATTATAGGTACAGAACAATGGAAACGAATTCCGAGTCTCTCCGCAGAAACACATCACACTTCAACGGATGAGCAATACTAACAACACAGCTTCTCGAAAGAGAGTTTTTTTTATGCTCTATTGTGCTGTCTCCAACTTCCCTCCTACATGATAAGGACCGTCCTCATGTTCAGCCACGCAGACAAGAGATTATGACAAATAGACGTTGATAAGAGTGATCAAACAACTATCTCCACCAACTCAGAAATGAACCACACAATTTCGATCTAGAGGTCTTTGCTGTGCTGCCAGTCGACGACGGCTGCCACTGGATTTGCCGGACCCAGATCATGGACATCCCGTTGTCCTACCCGCTACGGTTTTCGGTGTTCCAAGGCTCTTCGTGTGGCTCTTGGTTGATGAAACGCTGCATCGGCACGCCATAGTACCCGTTGGTCGACTGGGACTGGTCGTTGTTCGGAGCCTACGCATGATCAACATCGATTTAAGTCTTTCAGTGCTTCAGTGACTTACTGGTTGCTCTCCGTTGTTAACCCCGTCTCCGGTCTGCTGCGTGGCTACGGTATAGTCCCCTCCGTTCTGCGCAAGCTGAGTTTGCTCTTGGTTGGACGAAGACATCGCGGGAATTCGAGCGGAGGCTTTGGCTGTGGGTAGTTGTTGGATTGATATCGAACTGCGCTGGTGAGAAACAGCTAGCCTGAGGAATCTTTCCCTATCTCTTATACCCTTCATCGACTGAGCGGCCTCTGGTGTCAAAGACAGGGTCGGGCAAGGCACTGTCCTCGGAGTATCTCAAGTAGATGAGTGTCTCACCCACCTCCCCACGCCGCCAACCGTTATTCACCCATACGCGTTCCGAGTCCGATGGCAGTGCTCCCCCCCTACATTGGGGGGGCCACCACTTACTCAACTGTTTTGCAGGCATAGGTTACCCTCAATGTGGAAGGTATGGCCCGTGACCACCGGTGAAGGACGCTCGAGGTCTCTATGACGACCTTAATTTAGAGTCGAGATTGACATGGTGTACGTCTACTTGACATGGCTAGTAAGGGCATCGCAACATGTGAAACATGCACTTCGTCAGCTACAGAATTTTGCTCTCCCTCTCCTTCACGACTTTACTCGAAGTAGCGTCCGTACACATCATCGGGCGGCTACAGAGTAGCCCCCCGGCCCGCAGCCCTCTGCTTCGAGGAAGGTTCAGTGAGATGACATCGGTAAGGTCAGAATCTGAACAGGCATGGATCGCACTTGACCTAATTCGCTCTGTGCGTATGGCGAGGCCCCCCCTTTCTCGATTACAGGACATCCACTCCCTGGCCCAAATCCTTTGCTCAACCCAAATTCGAGAAAGGCTGAGCGATCTCGCATATGCAGTGTAACCACCACACCGAAAGGCGAGGCGAACCTGGGCGCCAAACGTCCGGCCCTCATTCGTCCATTCGATCAATTGGGCAAACAACCCTACCTTTAGGCGGCCTCAGAGGTCGAAGGAACCTTCCGCCGACTAGCATGATCCTCGCCGTAGGGCGTTTCCCGAACAAGTCTCCGAATGTTGCTTCCACGTGCGCTTCCAGATCGATATGCGAATGGCCGGCATCCAGCATGCTGCGGAATCCGATAGTGGACATTATTCCCCGCAACCCACGGTAAGTCGTCAGAACTCAATGTCGATGCCGCTCTGCCGCAGAGCCCGCCATGACAAATTCAACGCTGCGCAAACGAAGAAAGCCGCACTTGACTACAGGTCGTGCTCTGCGTCGTAGCAGAGCAGCTTCCGGTCAGTACCTCCTGACTAACATCGGCTAGAAGCTGGGGCACGATGCATGCGAAAGACCGGCGAGCTCCAGCGTGCGGCGCACACGAGCAGCCAGGGGTGGACAAACCAGCGCACATCTGCGCAGGCCAGCTTACAACGTGCTGCACCTTAAAAATACACAAAGCGCAGCTGCATCTACTCACCTGGAGACACAGCCGCCTCCGACTCTTGGCCGCGCACACTATTGGAGAGATTTGTTTCGTACTCATTAGCCGCTTCACCTCGAAACATTCGCACCATCGGTGCAGTAGTGTGCCTGGCCCCCCGGTCTTGACAAGGCTGTTGCATTCGCCCTCAACCTTCGCCCTCAAGGCCCGGCATATGCTAGTTCTACCGTCTTGTCTGTGCGGCGGGTTTGGTCCGTGCTGTTTTCATTGCGGCGTAAGAGCGAGACATCGGGTTTCAGGGGAAGGGTGAGAAGACGGATAGAGCCCGTTCCGAGTATTCGTGGCGAGATGTTCGACTATGGCTGCGCAGTACGTAGCACGAGAATGGCCCTCGCCAAGTCTGAAGACTCGAAGCCATGTGATGGTAGTTGCATAAACGCAGGGAGGAAGACAAAGACGGAAATTATGGGCCGAGAGGAGAGTGAAAGGTGACCGGTCCGTGAAGAGACTGAACTTGCAGGGGGCTAAACTGAAGGCGATGGAGAATAGAACTGAATATGTAAAGTGTATAGTGGCGCTATGAAGGATGCTAGCTAGTATGCTCTCACTCGGTACTTAGATATCTTAGAAACCCTTCCATCGATCTGCATCGCATCATATGTTACGTCTCTTCAGCCTTCTCAAATCGACCTCTCCTCCTTGCCCTTCTCCCGACCTAGCGTCATCTGTGCATCCACGTTCCAACACCGCCTGTCTATACCAAGGGGTAGTAAGAGAAATAGCTTGTTCGCGGGGCCAGCGGCAAAGTCGAGCCCGTCTTGTAATGATTGGTGGCTTTAGAAGGTTGTTACGGACACGTCTCATCTACGGGTTGTCGATGTGTTCGTAAGCCACGGGTTGACTTTCACGGGTATATGGGACCCTTTGTGATTCGGTGGGTTCTGGATTCGGTGGTCTCTGGTGCGTGGCGCTTGGGGAAGAGCAATGTCGACCATGTTGACTGCGCGCGCATGCAACAAACACGAGTGTTATCAGCCAAGCATTACTGCACATAGAGTCAGAGATCGCTCTCACAATCAGTGCTAATGGTACAAAGTGTACTCACCCTCCCATTTCCAGTCTTTCATCACTCCAAGCCAGTGCAATCTGCCTTTGACCGTGTAATCCACATTCCCACTTCTCGTTAGAGGATCCGCCCCTTTTTTAAAGGCCGCAGAGATCGGGAAATGAGTGGACATCGATGAGCTCCTTTTCGCAGATGATGCGGCGTGGTTGGTGATATCGGGGTCCAGTGGCCGGGACCCCTGGTCGGTGGACCCAGGCCTCGAGACTGGAGATGACAGCCGTGTACGTGCGGCGTCTATAGGGGAACAGGAGTCAAGGTCCAACAAATACGCATCCCTCCTACGCCATACTTCCTCGGTGATCTCAAGGCATCGATCGACGATTCCAGGGATCATGCGCTTCGACATGCTACGCCACCGTTCACGGACGAATTCTCGGTCTTCTTCCACGGCTTCAGTGCCAGCGATCATCAGCGGATAGGTGTGCACGATCGTGGTTTGAGACATCATCGGAATAGTAGCCAAATAAACCAAAGTCCGTTGCCCAAGCTCTCCCACAGATCTAAGATTTGGAAGCTCAGGTACTGCTTGCTGGAGATAAAGCAGTGTGGACCATCGATACGCTTCGGCGGTCTGAATGGCGTCTGACATGTTCGGCGTAGGATCATCAACCTGCTCTAGGTCTATAGCTGGTGACCATGTCTCTATGATCTTTCTCAGCTCCATGGCGCGTGATATAATGGCGGGAGAGTTGCGTTTCGAAATCCGCACTCGGATTTCTCCGACAAGATCTCCGACGCGTCCGATGACTGGGAAAAGCGTTGCTGCGTATCCCATAAGTGGATCCATATCATCACCTTTTGGGTACGGCTCATAGATCCCAAGGAATGATGACTTGTCCGAGTCAAGAGAGGTACCGCAGTCGGACGTGAGTCGAGCGATGACATCCATGTATATCCATGCGTTGGTCAGGAATCTGAGTCGAGCAGATGTGACGCTTGGGTCTTGAGTGAACATGTGATTCGAGAAGGACTGTTGCAGTAGTCTTCGAGCGTCCGTGGAATATACACGCCCCGTAGTTGAGGCTCCGTAGTCCCATGCCTCGGCAACTCCTAACACTATTGTAGTAGTGAGTGCAGCTTCCATATGCGTGTTTCCACTGCTCAGCTCATCCTCCAGCGCTTCTTTGCTTCTTCGAATATGACGTAAACCTTTCTGGCGTGCGGAGTAGTCGGACTTGCTATATTGCAAGTGAGTCATCGCGGCGACAGCATGATATAGGGCGTTCGACTCTTTGACCATAGGCCATACATATTTGGTCCAGGGATTCTCGCTCGGATCCTCGTACATGGAGAGAACTTGGCGCGTCTGTTCATGGAAAAGTAGTGCCAATCTCTCGGAATTTTCCAGCTCCACCTCTGGACTTTCACCGAGCGTGAAACCAGGCAGTTCCGTTGAGGGTGATGGAAAGGGCGATAGTAAGATGGCGTCGACGTCTAGATCGAATGTGTCCAACGCGTCTTCTTGCGTTGTGAGTGCATTTCGCTCAATCTCGCCTTCGACATGGTGGAAATTCAGTGTGTCTGCATCCAATGAATTGGTGTCTGGTTGTTGAAAATCGGCCCAGGGCTCGTCCACGTCGAGATCTGAAAAAGGGAAGTCGAGAGTAGTCCCTGTTGAGAATGGCCACGATGGAAGGCTCGATGAAGTGTCGCCATTGGAGCGAGCGTTGTCGTCGTGTCTAGAAAATTCGAGGTCTAATGAACCATGCTCGGTCAGCACAGGATTTCGTTGACTAGTTGAAAAGTCAGGCGAAGCTTGCCCACGAGCAATCAAGGGTCTTTCCACGGCTCGAAACCTGATATCCTTCCTGTATCCTCCGCAAGTGAGATGTCGACGGGTGCATTGATTACAAGACGGTTTCGATTCATCGCACTTGACTCTTCTCGCCTTGCAGGTCACGCATCCTAAACGATAATTAGCACTACTCTCGCGATTTGCCCTGTAAAAACTACGCCATAACACAATACATCAAAGCAAAAGGAAAATATAGGAAACGAACATGCCATTGCGGCTCTTCGACGACGACTTCCGTCTTGAAGTTTCATCGCGCGATTTGGAAGCCTTCGCTGATGAGGTGGAGGGAAGGTGCGGGACAGCGTCGCATTGCCGAGGCGAGCCGTCTAATGGCATAGCGACCGGAACAGTGGTGGAGAAGAGGGAGACGGGGCTGCTGTGTTCGTGCAGCTACAAGTACCAGGCATCAGGAGGCAGACGGTGGCGATAAGCTGCGATATTGTGGTCGTGGTTATCGGTTGAGGAGGTACGAAGTCAGGATCGGACTATGCCCCGCCCATCCCAAAACGGACATCGTAACCAGCCTGCACATGACATCAACGCCCAACATAGTCAGCTGCTCAAAGTATATGTCTAGATGACGTGGCTGCTATGAACAACCATAATAATATACTGCTCTCCAGAGAAGACATGTAGCCATCCGTCTAGGCCCTCAAGTCTACGGCGCATAACATCACTCGTGAGCGCACTCATACCAATCAATCACCTACGCTAGACGCAAGTGACCAGACTAAGTTAGACTGATTCGGTGGTTAGCCAATGAGTGTTATTCTTGCGCACAATATACATATCCACAACGTGAATATTGTGGTAGCGGGTAGAAACGCAGACCACTGAAGCCGTATCGAGCGTGTAGAAACAGAGACTACTGAAGCCTTATCGAGTGCGACCAACACATAAGCATCTCCACAAATCTTGGATTCGCTATCTACCAACCCTGCAGTATCCAAGCGCACAGACTATCATGCCCTACGCACTCGCCTCAGCAGTCTGCTGCCTCCCTGCCACACTCCCCTGCCTCCAACCCTCCCTTGGATCCTCTCTCCTCACCGCCTTGCTCTCCTCATCCTCCTTTCCCCAGCCCCCGCCTCCCGGCGTATAAATGACTATCCGCTCCCCAGGCCTCATACTCGCGGTATTCTTCGCCCCAAGATTGATGTAGCGGTACTGGACCTCGTCCTTATCCTTATCCTTCGTCGTGCCATCAATTCCTTCCACTACCGCCGACGTCTTTGCTCCTTCGGAAGTAGAAGTCTGTTTTGAATCGGAATTCTGATCGATGCTCTTGCCGTCGACCTTGCGGACCCAGATGTTCAGTCCGCAGGCTGCTTCGCCGCCGCCTTCCATGCCGTAAGGGTGGTATACGCGGCGCTCGGAGAGGATGCTGACTTGGACGGGGATGCGGAACTCAATGTCGCGGATTACGCCTTCGCCTCCGCGATGCATACCCGCCCCCGCACTCCCCGTGCGCAGGCCGAACTCGCGGAGCAGAACGGGGTACCGACGTTCAAAGACCTCCGAGTCGGTAATACGGGTATTAGTCATATGTGTATGCACACCACTCGTTCCCTCCCACGTTGGGCCCGCGCCAGATCCTCCGGCAATAGTTTCGTAGTACCCAAAGCCCTTGGTCTCTTTGCGCTCGAGCGAGCCGTCGGAAAAGGATGTCCCGCCGAAGCCGAAGGTGAGATTGTTCGTGTCTCCTTGCGAGGCAGCGCACGCTTTGAACGCTTTGAAAATGGTGTCTGTGACGCGCTGGGAGGTGAGCACGTTTCCACCGACCACAGCGGCGTTGTCGGAGGGCGAGAGGAAGGATTTCTTGGGAATGAGGACGTGAATTGGTTTTAGGCAGCCTTGGTTCAGTGGGATATCTTCACTGATGAGGCAGCGCAGACAGTAGATGATTGCTGAGTATGTCACGGCTTCGGGCGCGTTGATGTTACCGTAGACTTCTGGGCCTGTGCCGGAAAAATCGAAGACGGCTTCGCCTTTTTCGGGGTCTATGGAGACTTTGAGACGGATGGGGGATCCGTCGTCCATGAACTCTTCTGCGGAGAGATCCTGGCCCTCGAAACGCTTGTACACATCCTTGAGAAGGCTGCGGACTGATGCTTCGGCATTGGCTTGGATGCTGTGCATGTAGAAGTTCACGACTTGCTCTCCGTAGTCGGACATTAGTGTATTGATGAGGTTGATGCCCTTTTGATTGGCGGCGACTTGCGCTTTGAGGTCGTTTATGTTGTCGCTTAGACACCTCGTGCCTGAGCAGCCAGGATACTGTCCGGGCTCATCCAACAGCAGTTCTACAATGCGCTTTTCATTGAAGTGGCCTTCCGAGACGAGCTTCTCAGACTTGATGGCTGCGCCTTCTTGGAAGAGCTCACGGGAATGTGGCGGCATGCTACCAGGTAGTATGCCACCGATATCGGCGTGATGGGCACGGGACGCAACGTAGAAGATGATTTTCTCGCCACTGAATGCTGGGGTGATGACGGTTATGTCGGGTAGATGGGTGCCGCCGTACATGGGGTGGTTTGAGACCAGGACGTCACCTTTCTTGAGTTTACCTTTCCAGATCGCGGATTGCTTACGGACGCAGGTGGACATGCTGCCAAGATGAACGGGAAGATGGGGGGCTACACAATGTTAGTACAAGTTGACAGCGAGGAGAGAGCAAACGTACCATTCGCGACCAAACCGCCGTCCGCGTCAAAGAGTGCGCACGAGTAGTCTAAGCGCTCTTTGACATTTGTAGACACGCTTGTCTTCTGAAGTGCGCGACCCATCTGTTCGGCAATAGCCATAAATCGATGAGCGAAGATGCTTAGCAGTATGGGATCGACTTCTTTGGTGTCGATCTGCTTGTCCTGTCCGTCGTTCTCGCCGATATTGATCACGACATGCGTGTCAATGACCAGTGCAGATGCACCAGGCGTTACCACGATAGTTTGCGTTCCGTCTGCAATGATGGCAGGCCCTTTGATGCGATCACCAATACTTAGATCCTCAAGCTTGTAGATGGCTGTGTCTTGTCTGCCGCCTTCGAAGAAGACTTTTCGTGTTCCATACACCTTGTCACCTTTTTGTAGATCTCTTGGTTTGGTATCCTTGAGCTGCTGATCAACAGTCTTCTCGAGCCCTTCGAAGGTCTTGCCGATGCCGCGTACCCGCACATCGTCGACA
>Ga0247740_1000531_pt1 | contig 18075 bp, 22 predicted proteins | sample UWRJL148409B2_FD_180942 | JGI IMG/M metagenome (GOLD analysis project Ga0247740, IMG submission 180942) | Plant litter microbial communities from Arlington Agricultural Research Station in Wisconsin, United States - UWRJ-L148-409B-2 | ecosystem: Environmental > Terrestrial > Plant litter >...
ACGTTGCCGACCGTCCAACCCGCACCCTCGACGAGGGCGATCGTCTCGCGGAGGAACACATCGCCGTGCGCTCCGGCGAAGCGGGGGTCATCCGTGCCGAAGCGGCCGCCGATGTCGCCCAGGCCGGTCGCGGAGAGGAGGGCGTCGCAGATCGCGTGGCACATCGCGTCGCCGTCCGAGTGGCCCGACAGGCCGACCTCGTCGGGCCAGTACAGCCCGCCCAGCCAGAGCGGCTCGGCGGCGTCGTAGGCGTGCACGTCGATGCCCACGCCCGTGCGGATCGACGAGGTGATTCCGAGTACGTTCTCGGCCCGGGCGAGATCCCACGGGGTGGTGATCTTGAACGCGCGCGCCTCCCCCTCGACGATCTCGACCCGGTTGCCGGCGGCCGCGAACAGTGCGGCGTCGTCGGTGAACTCCTGCTCCGCCACCGCGTAGGCGGCCACGAGCTGCTGGCGCGGGAAGCCCTGGGGAGTTTGCACGTGCACGAGCGCGCTGCGATCGACCGTCTCGAGCACGGTGCCTCCGGCAACTCGCTTGATGGTGTCGCTCACGGGCAGGCTCGGGATGACCCCGTTCCCCGTTGACTCGACCGCTCGCACGACCCGGTCGAACAGCACGCTCGGGGTGAGGGCACGCGCAGCGTCGTGCACGAGCGCCACCCGCACCGACTCGTCGAGCGCGGCAAGTCCGTTCGCCACGGAATCCTGCCGGGTCACTCCCCCGGCAACGACCGAGATCGATCCGGATGCCGCACCCGCCGCTCGCGTCGAGATCGACTTGGCCGCTGCCAGGTGCGAAGCGGGCGCCACCACGACAACCTGCGCGGGCTCTACCGAGCCGAACACGCCCGCGAGGGCGCGCTCGAGGATCGTCACGCCCCGCACCTCGACGAACGCCTTGGGAGCGTCCGCGCCGAGGCGCGTGCCGCTGCCCGCAGCGACGACGATGATGCCGACGTGAGCCAAGGTGGGCTAGGAGGCCAGAACCTCGTCGAGCACGGTGGAAGCCTTCTCCTCGTCAGTCTTCTCCGCGAGCGCGAGCTCGGAGATCAGGATCTGGCGGGCCTTGGCGAGCATGCGCTTCTCGCCGGCGGAGAGTCCGCGGTCCTGGTCGCGGCGCCACAGATCGCGAACGACCTCCGACACCTTGATGACGTCACCGGACGCGAGCTTCTCGAGGTTCGCCTTGTAACGACGCGACCAGTTGGTGGGCTCCTCCGTGAAGGGGGCGCGCAGCACCTCGAAGACCTTGTCCAGGCCCTCCTTGCCGATGACGTCACGGACGCCGACGAGGTCGACGTTCTCCGCGGGGACCTCGATGGTCAGATCGCCCTGCGTCACGCGCAGCTTGAGGTAGAGCTTTTCCTCACCCTTGACGATCCTGGTCTTCACCTCGGAGATGGTGGCAGCACCGTGATGGGGATAAACGACAGTCTCGCCGACCTCAAACAACATGAATGGGGGTCCTTTCGAAGAGACCTAGTTTATCACAGGCAGCTCTCGGTAAGGCTGGCCTTACTTATCGGCCCCGCAAGCCCGGCCGTCGGTCGAGCGAAGTCGAGACCTCCGACCGGTAAGCTGGGCACGTGATAGCTCGCTCAGCCGCCGCCCGAGCCGCGGCATCCGTACTCATTGCCGGTGCCCTGCTCGTCGGCACGACGGGATGCACGTTCATCTCCACGCAGGCGACGCTCATCCAGTACGACCCGAGCGACGGCGTCGGTGCCTCGATCGGCACCGTCGACATTCGCAACGCGATCCTGCTCGTGAACGAGGACGCCACGGCCGGCAACCTGATGCTCACGTTCGTGAACAGCGGCGAGCGCAGCGCCAGCATGAAGCTTCAGTACGAGTCGGCCGGCGAGAAGTTCTCCCTCACCAAGCCGCTCGACGGCAGCGAGGTCACCACGTTCGGCACGACCCCCGACGACTCGCAGATCATCGTGCTCGAGCCCGGCGTCAAGGCCGGCGATCTCTACCCGGTCTACTTCCAGTACGGCGACCACGAGGGCGTGCAGCTCATGGTCCCGGTGCTGAACGCCGACAACCACCCGGAGTACGCGGACCTGGTTCCAGCCTCCGCGGAGTAGCCCGTCGAGGCTTCGATAGGCTCAACCGGCGCTACGCCTCGAAGCGGTAGCCCAGCCCCCGCACGGTGACGAGCATCACGGGGTCGGACGGGCTCTTCTCGATCTTCGAGCGAATGCGCTTGATGTGCACGTCGAGCGTCTTGGTGTCGCCGAAGTAGTCGACGCCCCAGACCCGGTCGATCAGCTGTCCGCGAGTGAGAACGCGCCCCGCGTTGCGCATGAGCAGCTCGAGCAGTTCGAATTCCTTGAGCGGCATGGGTACCGTCGAGCCGTCGACGCTCACCGTGTGGCGCTCGACGTCCATGCGCACCGAGCCCGCCTCGAGCACGGCCTCGTCGTCATCGTCAGACTCGACGCGGCGGCGGAGCACGGCACGGATGCGCGCCAGCAGCTCCCGCGTCGAGTACGGCTTCGTGACGTAGTCATCGGCACCCAGTTCGAGGCCCACGACGATGTCCACCTCGCTGTCCTTCGCGGTGAGCATGATGATCGGCACGCTCGAGCGGGTGCGCAGCTCGCGGCACACCTCGGTGCCGGGGAGCCCGGGCAGCATGAGGTCGAGCAGCACTAGGTCCGCGCCACTCTTGTCGAACTCGGCGAGCGCCGCGGGACCGTCTGCGGCGATCTCGGTCTCGTAGCCCTCGCGACCGAGCAGGAACGCTAGCGGGTCGCTCAGCGACGGCTCGTCTTCGACGATGAGGATGCGGGTCATTGCTGTGCTCCCAAGGATGCGGCTGCCGCGTGCGATGCCTCGGGCAGCCTGATGGTGAAGGTGGATCCGCGTCCCGGCTGGGACCATACGCGCACGTCGCCACCGTGGTTCTGGACGACGTGCTTGACGATGCTGAGGCCCAGGCCCGAGCCGCCGGTATTTCGGCTGCGGGCGGGGTCGGTACGGAAGAAGCGCTCGAACACGCGGTCCTGGTCCTCGTCGGGGATGCCGACGCCCTGGTCGGTGACGGCGATTTCGACGATGCCGGCCTTATTGTTCACGCCGATACCGACCCTCGTGCTGTTCGGGGAGTACTGGATCGCGTTCGACACGAGGTTGTGCAGGGCTACCGCGAGCAGCGCCTCGTCGCCGTAGACCTCGGCACCCGCATCGCCTCCGCTGACGAGCTGCACCTTGTGGGAGTCAGCGAGGACGTGGTTCTGATCTATCGCCAGTGCCACCAGGTGATCGACGTCGATCAGTTCGGCCTTGGCGAGGGCATCCGCCGCCTGCAGTCTGGAGAGTTCGATGATCTCCTGCGTGATGCGGGCGAGTCGCTCGGACTCCTTGGTCAGTCGCTTAGCGAATCGCCTGACCTGCTCGGGCTCGTCGCTCGCGCTGGCCAGCGCCTCGGCGAGCAGGCCGACCGCACCGATGGGCGTCTTGAGCTCGTGGCTGATGTTGGCGACGAAGTCGCGGCGCACCTCGTCGAGGCGGTACGACTCGGTGCGGTCCTCGGCGAGGAGGAGGATGTAGCGCGCACCCAGCCGGGCGATGCGTACGAACAGGTAGATATTCGCGTCGCCGAACGGGCCGCGGGCGAGGTGCAGCTCCTCGCTGACCGGGTCGCCGTTGCGGCGCACCTGGTCGACGAGCTTCACGAGCTCCGGATGCACGAGCGCGCCGTTCCACACGAGGCCGAATGCAAGGGCTCCGGGCGAGGCCTTGACGACGTTGTTCGACGGGTCGATCACGACTCCGGCGGACTCGAGGGCGTCGAGCACCTGGTCGACGCCGTCGGGAACCGCGGTGCTCACGACATCAACAGCCCGCTGGCCGCGCCGGGCTGCGACGAGGACGATGCCGAAAACGCCAGCACCGACGACGATGCCGAACGCTAGGGCGGCTGCAACCAGCCACGCGGAGTCCATGACGACTAGATTAGTTTCATTCTGCCTCGCGGACCGGTCGGCACGAACCCGCTGCCGCCCGTCTTCAGGCGATGTTCATGCCCCCGGCACCCCGCGTTAACCTGACGTGGGCAATGTGGGTCTGAACCGTGCGGGCTTCACTATGCCCGCGACGAAGGGACCGAATAGCGTGCGCGAAGTATTCCAGCAGGAACTGCGAGAGGTGCAGGACCGCCTCGTTGAGATCTCGACCCTCGTGGCCGAGTCGATCGACAACGCGACGCGAGCATTCAACGAGTCGAACGTCTCCCTCGCCGAGACCGTCATCGCCGACGACGACAAGATCGACACCGCTGCCCGCGAGCTCGACGAGCTCGCCATCAACATCCTCGCGCGCCAGCAGCCGGTCGCCCGCGACCTGCGCATCGTGGTCTCCGCGCTGCGCATCAGCTCCTCGCTCGAGCGCATGGGCGACATGTCGGAGCACATCGCGCAGCTCGCGCGCTACCGCTTCCCCGACAAGGTGGTCCCCAAGTCGCTGCGCCCGACGTTCGCGTCGCTCGGCGAGCTCGACGTGGCGATCGCCCGCAAGCTCGTCGAGCTCCTCAAGACGGAGGACGTCAAGCTCGCGGAGGAGATTCGCAACGACGACGACAAGATCGACGCGCTGCACCTCTCGGTCTTCGACAAGGTGCTCGGCGAGACCTGGAAGGGCGCCGCCGTCGACACCGTCGACGCGACCCTCGCCTCCCGCTACCACGAGCGCTTCGCCGACCACGCGGTCTCCATCGCCAAGAAGGTGCAGTACCTGGCGACCGGCGACTGGGTCACGCCCTCGAACTAGTTCCTCGGGTCGCGGGTTCGCGCCTCACGCGAGCCCGGGGTTCGCGCTGCGGGCCCTTCCCACACCCCGCTCACGCGAGCCGCGGGGGTTCCGTCAGATGCGGGAGTGCCCGACGGCGCATCTGACCGAGCCCCCAGCATTTCGCGTCGGCGTCAACCCATGCGGTGGTTTCGACTCCGTGCGGCGGGCGAGCCCTCCGCAAGACGTCGCAACCTCCGCATGAACGTTCCGGCGTGAGGCGGTCGCAGGTTCCGCACGAACGTGCCGGTGTCAGCGGCGCGCCTTTTGTACCCCGATATACCGGCCCAGTAGCCTCGCACATCATGACGGATGCTCGTACTCCACGGTTGGCAATCACCGCCCTGGCCCTGGCCATCGTGCTGAGCGGGTGCTCGGCCGCCAGCGGCGAGGGTCATGACGCGCCAGCCGCCGCCGAGGGGGCTGCCTCGGAGGGGGCCCATGGCGAGGCCGCCGAGGTGGTGGCGCTGCCGATGGGCTTCCCCGTGGACGACCTGCCGATGCCCGACGGCGAACTGCTGCACGTCGCTCACCCCGGAGACACGTGGGCAGCGTGGGTCGCATCCAACGATCTCGTGGCCGATCTCGCCGAGGCCACGTCGCTCCTGGTCGACGCCGGTTACGCGCTGACCAACTCGGCGGACGGCTTCGCCGAGTTCACCCATCCCGATCGCATGGTGCGCATCATCGCGAGCGTCGACGGCTCGTGGGGCAGCTCACTCGCGTACACGCTCACCGACGGTGCCAAAGAGCCCGACGATGCCGAGGAGCAGGACGCCGAGTCCTCCCACTGAGTCACGGCTAGTAGAAGCCGTACTCCTCGTCGTCGTCATCGCGGTCGACTTCCAGGAACGGTGCCGCGGAGTACTCGGCGGGAGCGACCGCGCGCACGCGCGAACCGAGAAGGAGGTACGGGCCGCGGAACGGGCATCCTGTCTCGACCAGCGCCTCGCGCAGGAAGCGGAGCCAGCGGCGGTCGTTCTCGGTGATGCGCGCGGCGCCCGGCCGTTCGAACGTCACCACGAGGGTCGCGGCCTGGAAGTCGTAGGAGTGGCACCGGAACAGGTCTGCGTAGCCCTCGATGTCGTCGGAGTCGGGTTCCGGGTCGAGGTGGCTCGGCATGACGATGGGGAGCGGCTTCGACTCCGAGTCGAGGAGCATCACCCAGATCTGATGCCGGAACGCGCGCTCGAGCATCCTTGTCAGATGTGGCACCAGCTCGGCATCGGTGGGCAGCGGGATGTCGTGGATCGTGTCGAAGGAGGGGATCGCCATAGCGTCCATCCTTCGGCCGCGGGTAGGGCGACGGGCGGGCCGAATGGGTTCCCGTGGGGTGGGCCGGCGGAGTCGGGAAGTGGAGGAGTAGTGGTACGTCAAGCCCCTTTCCGCGCTGACCTGCATTTGTTGGAATTGGCTGGATGGAAGGAGCTCGCCGATGAGTGATCCGTATGAACCCCTGGGTGGAGCCGAATCGACTCCCGACCCGCTGCCCTTCGACCGTCCCGATCGGAACCCGGCCGACCCGGGCGCGGAGGAGTTGGGCGGCGAGGACACCGTGCGGGCCAACGACGAACTCGACGGGGAGGTCGAGCGATGACCGGTAAGCACTCCACGAAGTCGAAGGCTCCCCTCGTCGAGCCGCCGCCCCTCGTCATGCCGGACCCCGACAACCTGCAGGTCGACCCGAACACGCACCCCGTGACGGCGCCGATCACCCTGCCCAAGCGGGACTGACGCAGGAGCCGCCCGCCCGTCAACCCCTTCCGTCAGGCACGCGATGGGCGTGGACTGGGGTCATGTCAGATCCCCAGAACGAGTTCCAGGACGGTGAGGCGGGCGTGCCGGAGGACGGCGCGTTCGACGGCGATGCGACGACGGGGGCAACTCCGAGCGGCATCGCTCCGGACGGCAGCGAGCCGCTGCCCGACAGCGGCAGCCAGCCACCAGTCGATGGTGGCGTGATGGGTGCCATCTCGGGTGAGGAGGAGACGATCGGCGCGACCGGCGAGACCGTGAGTGCCGACCGCGACGGCGAGCTGCCGCCGGAGGAGCAGGGCCGCTAGCCAGGTGCAGGGATGCCCGCGAGCCGCCCTCCCCGCGGGTGTGCACTTCTCCGGAGAAACCGGCCCCGAACCACAGAGGTCGCGCGGAAATACGGCGTGGCGGTGAAAAACCCCGGAGAAGGACACAGAACCGAAGCGCACAAGACTGAGGCGCGCCTCAGCAGTTAGTCCCCGATCTCGCGTCATAGTTGAGCCCTTATCGCGTCTCTTTGAACAGACGGAAGGACACACATGGACGGGCGCCTCTTCACCACCCCCGATCGCATCATCGAGGCCGCGGCGGCTTTTGCCGCCGAGGGTTACGAGCGAAGCTTCACCGACGTGCTCCAGAGCGACCCCGTCCCGTGGCCCACCCGTGGCGAGCGACCGATGCGCCCGATGCGCGCCGCGGTCCGTCCTTTCGAGACGGCAACGGCCTAAGTCGCGTCGCCCGTCACGAGCCGGATGAACCGGCTCAACTCGACGACGCCCGCGGGCATCGGCGGGAGGAAATCCAGCAGCGTCGGCGAGTAGACCAGGTATGCCGCCCACTGCGCGCGGGAGATCGCGACGTTGAGCCGGTTGCGCGAGAGCAGGAAGTCGAGCCCGCGCGGCACGTCGTCGGGGCTCGACGCCGCCATCGACACGATCGAGACGGCCGCCTCCTGCCCCTGGAACTTGTCGACGGTTCCCACGCGCACTCCGGGATGCTCGTGCAGCGCGTTCTTCAGCGTCTCGACTTGGGCGTTGTAGGGGGTGACGACGATGATGTCGTCCTCGGTGAGGGGTTCCCCGTTCCAGTCACGGCCGAGGTGGGCCGTGACCAGGTCGCGGACGGCAGTCGCCTCCTCCACCGAGTGCGTCGAGTTTCCGTTGTGCACCACGGGGATGGGGTGGAGTCCGGGGGCGACGCCCTCGAGCATCCTTGCGTCGGCGCTCGGCGCGGACCGGAGCGCGCCGTCGTACGCGAGCTCTGACACCGGTGCGGTGACCGCGGAGTGCATGCGCCAGCTCTCGGGCAGGAAGTAGCCGAACTCGGGCGGGAGCACGGCGTGCCCGTCGGCGATGAACCCGAGCGCCGACTGGTCGACGGGCGCGGGGTGCGTGCCCTGGCTGACCTGCGGCAGCTGCTGCGGGTCGCCAAGCAGGAGGAGGTTGCGCGCGGCGACGCTGACGGCGGCGGTCGCGGCGAGCGAGAACTGCCCGGCCTCGTCGATGACGAGCAGGTCGAGTTGGAGGCGGCCTATGCGCTTGGTGTTGGTCATGTCCCAGGCGGTGCCGCCGATCACGTAGCCGACGTTGTTCCTGCTTGCGAAGTTGTGGTGTCCGTCCTTGGGGAGGACGGTGAACTGCTCGTCGTCGTAGCTGCCGCCGGTGGGCGGGGCTTTCGCGACTTGCGCCGCAGGCAGTCCGGTCTTGATCACCGCTCGCAGGACGTTCTCGACGAGCTTGTGCGACTGCGCGACCACCCCGATGCGCCAGCCATGGTCGCGCACGAGGGTGGTGATCACGGTGGCGGCGAGGGTGGTCTTGCCGGTTCCAGGCGGACCCTGCACCGCGAGGTACGAGTCGTCGAGGTCGAGGATGCTCGTGACGATGTCACCGCTGAGCGCCCCTGATCTCGTGCGGCTGGGCAACCTACGGAGGATGTCCCCGATGGCGGACTTCGGCCACGGTTCCTGGGTGAGCCGAGCGCCGACGGTTTCGATCGCGGCGACGAGGCTTGTGGCCCGCGGTGGCGGGCCGGGGACGATGGCGAGGGGCATCCGTGCCCAGGGTTCTGCACCGGCGGGGCAGCGCTCGGTGACGTAGACGCAGTCGGGGTCGTTGTCATCGGATCTGATGTCGAACGCGCCGACGGGCAGCCGCATGCCGCCGTTGATGCGCGGGTCGCGGTAGGGGCCGGGCGGGTCGTAGAGGGTGAAGCCGTCGTTCGCGGAGGTGGCGCTGCCGGGCGCCCACTCCCCCGTGAGTTTGACGGTGCGGTAGCTGACCGTGTTCTTGGTGAACCAGTCGCTGACGACCTCGCCGCCGGTCGCGAGGAAGACGCCGCGGGCATCCTGCCATTCTTCGACGGGGTATTCGAGGCGTGCGAAGTGATCCCACCAGAAGCTCTTGTTCTCGCGGCGGTGGTAGTCGACCGCGGCTGAGGCGAGCTCGAAGGCCTCCGGATGCCCGGCCCCCTCGGCCAGCTTATGAAGCTGCTCGGCGAGGAGGCTCGGCTCGAAAGGGAGGCGTTCCTCGACTTCGTCGTGGCGAGTGCCGGGCTGCACGCCGGCCTTGCCCGCCTGCTCGGTGAGCCACTCGAGCAGCCGGAGCGTGGACACGCAGTCGTACCGGTTGTAGTCGGCGATGGTCTCGAGCAGGCGCTGCTGCTCATCGCCCGTCTCCCGCATGGCGAGGTCGTACTGCTCGATGCTCGCGGCGGCGTTCGAGACTTCGCTCTCCCGCAGCTCGGCGCCCATGTAGAGCGGCTCGAGCTTCTTGATCGAGTACGAGCGACCGCCGACGCGCACGGTCTTCTTGACCAGCGGGTACAGGTCAACGAGCACGTTGTCGCGGAGGAGATCGTCGACGATGTGCTCGCCGACGCCGTGACGCGCAGAGATGTTGAGCAGGTGGGTGCGCTCGTAGGACGCGTAGTGGTAGATATGCATGTTCGGGAATGTTTTACGGCGCTCGACCACCCAGGCGAGGAACTCTTCGAGCGCGACCTTCTCGGCGTCGAGGTCGTGCGCCCAGAACGCGGTGAACTGCTCGTCACGGTCGATGAGCCCCCACAGGTAGTCGAGCCCCCAACGCGTGCCGAGCTCATCGCGCTCGCTGTAGAGCGGGTCGCCCTCGAAGTCGAAGAAGATGTCACCCGGGTCGGGCGCCGGCAGGTTGGCAATCAGCTCGGGAGCGAACATCACGAACGGTGGGGTGTCCCCGGTTGCAGTCAGCTGCAGCTGCGCCTGGCTCTTCAGCGCGGCGAAGGTGCTCGTCATCCCGTCGGGCTTCTCGGCGACGGCAAGCTCCTCGATGGTGTGGATGCCCGCACTGTTCAGTTTCGCCCGCTGAGTCAGGCGCATCCCCGCGACCAGCAGGACGTCCCTGTTCGCCTGGACCTCGGGCTCGCAGAACTCGCACCGCCCGTCTACCACGTACCGGCTGTCGCCCCACTCGACTGCTTCGGTCGCTGCTGTCCTCTCCTCCACCATCTCCCGGAGTCGCTCTTTTCTCCGGCGATAGACGGGCAGGATGTCGTGGACACTCTGCGGCACCACCTCGTCGGTGCCGAGGATTAGCTCGACGGTGTCGTCGGCCGGGATGCCGAGCCTCACGAGCTGGTCGTAGTACGCGGCGAGCTGCAGGAGGGCGGTCACCTTCACGGAACGCGCGAGCTTCGTGTCTTGCACCCGGTACCGCCCGTCGGGCTGCCGAACGATGAAGTCGGCGAACCCGATCATCGGGGCTTTCTCGTCGCTCTCGTCGAAGAACGTGGCCTGGAAGACGACGGGCGCGCCAGCTCTGAAGGCCGCTTCCGTTTCGTCTGCCGCTCGTTGTAAATCCTCGCGACGGATGCGCGGGCGCTCGATCTCGACGACCGTCGTCGTGGCGCGGTAGTGCTCGAGCCAGCGGTTCTCGTGCTCGTCCCCGAGCTCGGCGGCGCGCGCCTCCAGCGGGTCCCGCTCGACCTTCTCCAGCGTGATCAGCCCGAGCTTCGCGTCGAGCTGCCGGGCGAAGGCGAACTCGCACTTCGCGGCGGTCGTGAGGTCGCTCGGGCTCGTGACGACGCGCGAGTCGAGGAGGAACATGTGGTCAGGCTAGCGGGAGCGGGTGACTTCTTTCGGAGCGCCTGCGGCTACGCAGACCGAAAGGTTGCGGCGAGAGCAGCCGCGGTCGCGATCACGTCAACTTCGCCGGGCTTGGTGCGCTTGAGCATCGACGCGAGCTTGCGCGGCCAGGCGATTGTGATGTCGCGCACTGAGAACGACGGGTCGAGCAACCCCCATTCAGCATCGACGAAACACAAAATTCCGACGACTGGGATCCCCGGTAGAGCCTCCTGGACCTTGGACATCTGCCACTGGACACCCTCTATTAACGAGGTTTTATCGCGACCCTTGACGAAGAGCTTCTCCACCTTGGGTCGGAACAACCCGCCCTCAACGCGCCGCTCGGGCTTGCCTGCGTAGCGTTTCGCGTCGATCACCCAGATTCCGCTCGAATCGACGACGAGGTGATCGATGTTGGCCTTGGAGCCCGGGATGCGGCGGTCGTGCAACACCCGGCGGGAATCAGACGCGAGCCGATCGAGAACTGCACCAACGCGCTCCTCGCCGACGGCCCCCGTCGACCACGCTTTTGTGCTCTGCTTTTCGGCAGAAAGCGCCACCGCGACGCCACCGAGGCGACCCCACTCTTTGCGCAGACGAGCCTCGTCATTTGCTCGCCGACGCTCATACTCCCGTCGCGCCGACGAACCTGCGGGATTGTTTCCTTCGGCCATTAAGCTCCTCCAAAGCTGAGAGTAGTTCGCGACCCGTGTTTGTCGTGAGTCCCTATACAGGGGGATCTGCTTGTGCGCCCTTCGCCGCAACCTATGCGACGCCCGCGACCGCTGCTCGCTTTGTCAGTCGCTACGAGCAGTCTCGATTGCGTGCCGGCTGATGGAGAGGAATCTATTTTGAAGGTGCTGGTTGCAACTACCAAAACGCAAGGACAGAGGAGTACCGACTTCAATTACTGCATCGAGGGTGAGTTGGTCTGGTTGTCAGAGCCTTGCGCCACTGACGCTCGCCGCCTGCCGAATTCGTGCGGCTGCGGTCGGTCCTTCGCGGGGCTGGCTTCTCACCGCGCCACCACGACTGGAGCGATCGCAGACTTGCCGATCACCCCGGAAGAGTACGAAGAGGCGCTACGGTCCGGGCTGGTGGGGGCGGGGTGGCCCGGAGGCCTAGCTGGAAAGCTCGCCGCTGAGCAAGCCGCTATCGCTAGCTATTGGGCCACCGATTGCGTTTTGGAACGTGATCTCGACGCCCTTACCCTGCGAACGCCCGAATAGGCCCGGCGGACGCGCGCCGGGCCAGATTACTTCTTGGCGCCCTGTGCCGCCACCGCGGCAGCACCCGCGGCAGCCGCCTCCGGGTCGAGGTACTTCGCGGGCCCGGTCGGCTTGAAATCGTCGTCGAGCTCGTACACGAGCGGGATGCCCGTTGGGATGTTGAGCTCGGCGATGGCGTCGTCCGAGATGCCGTCGAGGTGCTTCACCAGCGCGCGGAGCGAGTTGCCGTGGGCCGTGACGAGCACCGTCTGACCTGAGGCGAGCGACGGAACGATGTCGGATTCCCAGTAGGGGAGCATCCGATCGATGACGATCTTCAGCGACTCGGTGCGCGGGATCTCGCCGTCGATGCCGATGTAGCGCTCGTCGTGCACCTGCGAGTACTCGGCGTCGTCGTCGAGAGGGGGCGGGGGCACGTCGAAGCTGCGGCGCCATTCCATGAACTTCTCGGGACCGTACTTCTCGAGGGTCTCGGCCTTGTCCAGGCCCTGGAGCGACCCGTAGTGACGCTCGTTGAGGCGCCACGAACGCTTGACCGGCAGCCACGCGCGGTCGGCTGCGTCGAGGGCGATGTTCGCGGTGTCGATCGCGCGGGTCAGGACGCTCGTGTAAAGGATGTCGGGCTTGATGCCGGACTCGGCGAGAAGCTCACCAGCACGTTTGGCCTCGGCCTCGCCCTGCTCGCTGAGTCGCACGTCGACCCATCCAGTGAAGAGGTTCTTCTGGTTCCAGTCGGAGTTGCCGTGGCGGAGGAGGACGAGCGTGTGAGTCATGGGTCCAGCGTAGCGACGGCGGTGCTCGCTAACCTACGTCCATGGCGAGCACGGAAGACCCCGAAGTGATGGCACACATTCACAGCTCGACGGCGATCACGATCGCCCAACTGGACGATTTCGCGAGGGCTCCGCGAGAGATTCAGGTGAGGGTCCTGGCAAAGCTCCGCGAACAGACCGTAGAGAACAACGTGGATCTAGCTCTGTTCGCACTGGTCATCTCCGTTGCCCTCCCGATCGTGGGCTTCACTTCAACTGGCACAGTGAGTGACTCACCTCTTTGGGCGAGAGTAGTTGTGGTCTGCGTGATGGCCCTTCTAGTGACATTCTTGGTCACCGTCGTCGTCGGCTGGACTCCAATCAGGAACCACCGCCGACGCGAGACCGCGGTCGTCTGGTTGGGCGCATTTCAGGACGAGCTGGATCGCCGCAACCGCCAGAGAGGCTGCGCTGCACGAAAATGGCGAGCCACACACTGACGTTCCTCAAACCCCTACCCCGAGCATCCCCACAGTGCTGAACTAGAGGCATGAGCGACATCCACCCCTCCCCCGACGCCGGCACCGACCCCGAGAACCCCACAGTTCCGGAGGAACCCGCCCACGACGACCTCGACCCTGAGACGATCGTCGACGAGTTGGACGAGGATCCGGAGACACCCGCACACCATGGCGAAGACGAAGAGACGACCGAGCTCGAGCCCGAGGCGCAGCCGTAAGCTGGCGGCAATGGATGCCCACCAGCGTGCCGAGATAGCCCAGCGGTCGACGAAGAAGCGACCGCCGAAGCCCAGACCGGCCGGCAAGTTCCGCTTCAGCGACAAGTTCATCAGCCGGATGACCGTGATCCTGTGCATCGCGATCGTCGTGCTGCCGGGCATCGGCATCGCCTACGGCATCACCCTCGACGGCGGCCACGAACCGTGGCAGGGCGCCATCGCGACCGGACTCACCATCGGCGGCTTCGCCGTCCCGCTGATCGCCGCCGCGGTGCTCGGCGGTGAGGCGATCCGTCGCGGGGGCGGGTTCGTCGGGTTGTTGTTCGCGGCGGGGCTGATTGGCGGTCCGACCGGCCTGGTGCTGGGCATCCCTTGGATCGCGATCGCAGGGTTCGCAGCCTTGGCAGCCGGGTGCGTGCTGTTCTTCGTGATCGGCTTTGCCGCGAAGGTGCCGATGTGGATCGGCACACCCGGCTCGAAGGTCGTCAGCTGGAACGACCCCGACGACCCGAACACCACGCGGACCTAGTCCTTGTCGATGAGTTCCAGCAGCTCCTTCGCGGCCTTCGCGATCTCATCGTGATCGAACTGCGCGGCACGACTCTCGAGTGAGATCACCCCGCACCGGTGCACCTTCGAGAAGTCGCCGAACGGGAACTCGTAGTGCCCCTTCGTCTCATTCGTCTTGTCGTCGTCGATGCCGAGGTGCCAGTGGGAGTACTCTGTCCAACCCTCCTTCTCGATGAACGCGTTCTCCTCTGCGGCGGTCGGGGCGTCCTCGCTCCAGGCGTCCCGTTCGTCACGCACGACCTTGCCCTGCCGCACCAGCGAGCGCGCGTGCTCAAGGGCGGGCTTGTTCAGTTTCACAGTCATGATTCGCACCCTAGGCGGGAATATGGATGCTCGTGAAGGGGTAGAAAAATGGAAGAGTGTACATAAACATGTACATCTTTGATATGTTGGCGGAATGGAATTGCCGGTACTGGGAATTGCCGAGGCAAGACGCGGCCTGCCCGGGTTGGTCGACGCGATGACAACGCATCCCGGAAAGATTGCCGTCATTGGGGCGCATCGGAAGCCGCAAGCGGTGCTGCTTCCTTACGACACGTTCGTGGAACTTCGGAATGCGTCGCTCTCGAATCCTTCGCGTGTGGATTTGAAGAAAGTGAAGTCAGTCGCGGATCTGATCAAGCGTCTCGGCGCAACATGGGGATTGCACTCGATCGCCGTTTTCGGTTCCGTCGCTCGCGGCGAAGAGCGGATAGACAGCGACGTCGACCTTCTCGTGGATGCTACCCCCGGAACGAGCTACTTTGACCTCGCGGGATTCGAAGCCGACGTCGAGCAGATATTGGGACGCCCTGTCGATGTGCTGACCCGTGATGCCTTGGACCCGCAGCGCAAGCGGGACAGGGCGATGCTCGACGACGCGGTCGCGCTGTGAAGCGGGCCGATCGAATCGAGGGCCTCCTGGACGACCTCCGCCACACGCTCGTCCCTGCCGCCGAGCTTGTGGACCGCGGCCACACTGCCTTCGATGGCGACGTTGCGCTCCGTCTTGCATTCGAGGCCCTGAGCAATCGCGTCGGGGAGGTGACCAAGCAGCTCGTGCACCTCGACCCGGACCGATTACCAGAACCCGAGTGGTCGCTCGCCTCGAGGCATCGCGACAAGGTCGTGCATCACTACAACTCCGTCAACGCCGACCGCCTGTGGTCCACCGTCACCACTGAGTTCCCGCGACTGCTCGTCTTGGCGATGTCGAAGGAGGGCCTCTGATGCCCATCGGCCAGGTCACCCGCGGAACCACCGGCACCAACCGCCTCCGCCGCATCGACCGTTGGATTGCGCAGCTCCCCGCCCTGCGCCGCGCGGCCACTCCCCTCGTCGTCGACCTCGGCTACGGCGCTTCCGCCACCACCTCGCTCGAGCTGTACCACCGCCTCTCCAAAGTCCGCCCCGATGTCGAGGTCGTCGGCATCGAGATCGAGCCCGCTCGCGTCGCCCTTGCCTCGAAGTCCGCACGCCCCGGTGTGAGCTTCCGGCTCGGGGGCTTCGAGGTTCCGGGTGACCGACCCACGGTCATCCGTGCCTTGAATGTGTTGAGACAGTACGACGAGACTGAGGTGCTCGACGCCTGGCGACGGATGATCGGTCGACTGCAGCCCGGCGGCGTGCTTGTGGAGGGGACGTGCAATGAGGTGGGCCGTGTGGCCAGCTGGGTGGACGTCACCACCTCGGGCCCCCAGACCTTCACCGTCTCCCTCCGGCTCGCCGACCTCGACAAACCGTCGATCGTGGCCGAGCGGCTGCCGAAGGTGCTCATCCACAGAAACGTGCCGGGCGAGGCTGTGCACCAGTACCTGCTCGACCTCGATCGGTGGTGGGCGGTTCACGCACCCTTGGGTGTGTACGGACCATCCCAGCGCTGGGTGGCCGTGGCCACCTCGATGAAGGAGACGTGGCCGATTGTGGGAACGAAAGCGAGGTGGCGCCTTGGTGAGTTAACTGTGGACTGGGACGCCGTCGCGCCGAACGGGTTCAGCTGGAGTTAGGCCGCGAGCCAGTACTCGGTGAGCCACTCGAGGAACTGCTGCGCCTCGTTCTCCGCGTGCTCGATTCGGGCGCGACCCGTGCGGCCCTCGAAGAAGTTGTTGAACCCGGGGTGGTCTGTGAGCGACGAGTCCGGGAGCGGGCGGAATCCCATGGTCCATTCGGGGAACTGCCGTGCGGCGATGAACTTCTCGGCGACGAGCTGCACACTCCGGTGGCGCGGGTCGGCGGCGATGATCTCGAAGCGGGCGCGCACCTCGTCGTCGGGGCCCTCGAGGATCTGGATGAATCGGCCGCGCTGGAAGAGCAGCGCGCCGGTGAGATCGTGGTCGACGTTGTTCGCGCGCGACTGCGACAGGATCGCGCCGATGTCGGCGTCCGTCATGTCGTTCGTTGCGACGCTCACGTAGGCGATGGATAGCAAGGCGTTCCCCCGATGTCTGCTTGTCCTCCAGCTTGCGCGGGGGCAGCGTCGCGAGGAACACCCAGTTCGGGGCTCTGTTGGGGGCAAAAGACCGCGGCCCGGAGTTCCGGACGCGTCGAGTTGCCAGCTTGTACCAGTGCACCGGCATCGCCACCCTGCCAAAGTGGCAACTCGACGGGAGCGCGACGCGGGAGACGGGAGCGGAGGACGGGAGCGCGAGGCGGGAGGCGCGGCTCCCTACGTGGCCGGCAGCAGCGCCCGCGCCTCGTCCAGCGGCATCCCCGTGCCGGCGAGCAGGTCCACGACCAGCGGCCGCAGCATGAGCACGATCGCGGCATCGGCCACCGCGAGGTCGGCCGAGGGGGCGAGCCGCCGCGCGACGTCCGAGAGCAGCGAGCGCGAGGCCCCGGCCAGCTGCGGGTCCTCCAGCTCCTCACCCAGCAGACGGATGCCCGTGCCGATCTGTTCCACGAGCCCCGCGAGCGCGGGTCTGGGTACGCCGTCGCGCACGAGGAAGTCCACGCGTCGGGACAGGGTTCTGAGGTGCCGGGCGGTCAGGTCGGCGGAGACCAGCACGCGCGAACTCCGCTCGAGCAGGGGCAGCCGCGAGCGAAGCCACGGCGAGATGCGCGACACCGCCAGCGCGGTCTCGTGCGAGGCACCCCACGCGTCGATCATCGGTTGGGTGCGGCGGAGGCGCCCGAGCGCGAGTTCCGCCGCGGCCTCGTTCGCCTCCTTCAGGGAGTCCGCCACCGAGGCGACAGCCTCCTGCAGCACGGCGAACAGCGAGCGTCGATCGCGAGCGGCTGCCCGCGCCGGATCCCGCGGGATCAGCGCCGTGACCAGCAGCGCGACGGCACCTCCGATCGCGGCGTCGAGGGTGCGTCCGAACGGTCCGCCGTCCGGCGTCGGCAGCAGCACCACAAGCGCCGACGGCACCGCCGCTGCAAGCGCGAACGCCGGGTTCGACGAGACCGCACGGCCCACGATGAACACGACGAGCAGCACTACGAGCAGCTGCCAGAGTCCCTTGCCGAAGACGAGCGACAGCCCGTCGCTCACGGCAACGCCGATGAGGATGCCCACCACCGTCTCCGCCACACGACTCGGCCGGGCATCCCGCGACAAACCGAGCGAGTTGATCGTCACGGTCACCGCGAGCACCGGGAAGGCGTGCCCGATTCCGTAGTGCGCGATCGCGTAGGCGGCCGCGACGGCAGCGGTGATCTGCAGGATGGCGGGCAGCGACTCCCACACGCGGCGGGCTGCCAGACGGGCATCCAACCGGCGGCGCACCTGGCGCTCGAGGCGGCGCAGGGGCGCGGGATCCGTCACCGGGTAACGGCGCCGAGCCTGGGCAGGCGGGGCACGTTGGCCTCGGCGCCCGCGTCGGTCGGCACGATGACCTCCTGCGCGGCGGCGATGGGTCCGTCGTCGGTCTGCACCACGAGGTCGAGGGTGGGGTCGACGCTGCGCTTGATCACGGCGAGCGCGATCGGGCCGAGGTCCCAGTGCAGGGCGGAGGAGGTGACGAGGCCGACTTCCTTATCCCCAGACATCACGGATGCCCCTACCGCCGGCACCGTGCCATCGAGGTGTAGCAGCACGAGTCGTCGCGGGGGGTGCCCGAGGTTGTGGACCTTGGCGACGGTCTCCTGTCCGCGGTAACAGCCCTTGTTCAGGTGCACCGCGGAACGGAGCCAGTCGAGTTCGTGCGGGATC
>Ga0247740_1000534_pt1 | contig 18047 bp, 14 predicted proteins | sample UWRJL148409B2_FD_180942 | JGI IMG/M metagenome (GOLD analysis project Ga0247740, IMG submission 180942) | Plant litter microbial communities from Arlington Agricultural Research Station in Wisconsin, United States - UWRJ-L148-409B-2 | ecosystem: Environmental > Terrestrial > Plant litter >...
TTGGCGGAGGCCGAACTGTTCGGCTATCGGCGAGGCGCGTTTACCGGTGCCGATCGAGCGAGCCCCGGTTTTTTTCGAAGTGCCCAGGGCGGCACGCTGCTACTCGATGAAGTTTCGGACCTCCCGCTGGCACTGCAGGCCAAGCTGCTGCGCGCGCTCGAGCAGAAGACCGTGCAGCCACTGGGCGAAACCGTGCCCGTCCCGGTCGACGTGCGCCTGGTCGTGGCCGGCCAAAGTTCGTTATTCGAGGCCGTGAAGCGGCAGCACTTTCGCGCCGATCTGCTGGCTCGCCTGAACGGCATCACGCTTCACTTGCCGCCGCTGCGCGCACGAAGAACGGACATCTTGCCGCTCTTTTGCGGCTTCGCGAGGGTTGCGAAGGCGGGCGCACTGCCCGAGCTCGAACCCGAGTTCGTCGAGCGACTCGCGCTGCACGACTGGCCGTTCAACGTGCGCGAGGTGCTGCAGCTCGCTCGGCGGCTCGCGGTCCTACAAGGGGCGGAGAGCGTCCTGCGTGCCCAACACCTGCCTCGGGAAATGAGAGAAGGTGAAGCGAGCTCGCCCAGTTCGCCGCTGCCCCTGCCGGCAAACGCTCCCGCGCTCGAGCTCGAGCGGCTACTGGACGCGCTGCGGGCAACCGGCGGCAATGTGACACGCGCGGCGGCCAGTCTTGGAGTCAGCCGCCAACGCGCCTATCGATTATTGGAAGAGCAATCAGTCGACTTGGCCACGCTCTCTGGACCGCGCCGACCGAAGCGTTGAGTCTCGGCGCGCGGACGTCCGCGGTCGTCCACGCGCCGCGAAAAACGCCGCACTCCGGCGAAAATGCGCGATTTGTCGCTTAATTCGACGCCGGCGATGCCGGCATATGCGTTGCAGTGAGCACTCCCAGCGGCCGTGGCGACACGAGACCGCAACCAGGGAGAAGACCAATGCTCGTACATCGGAGTGGTGCGCTGTTTTGCGCGCTGACGCCCGCCATCGTGATTTCAAGCCTCGCCTCGTCAGCTCGTGCCCAAGAGGAGGAGACGGCAGATTCGCCGCCGACGGCGTTGGCGGCGCCCTCGCCGCCCAGTGAAGCAGCGGCGCCGACCGCCGCTACTCCCAGTGCACCTCCCCCGGCGGCCCCCAGCACGAGCCCCCAAACCAGCTTGACCTCGGTCTCCGGTCCCCCCGTCGTCGCCAAAGACGACGGTTGGAAGTTCGAATTTCACGGCTACCTGCGCGCGCCGATGTTCGTCGGTGTGGGTAAGCGTGACAACCCGTTGCCTGGGCAGAGCGCGACGACTCTTCATTCGCCGGTCATTCCTGACAGCCAATATTTGAGCTGGCAAAGCACTCCGCACAACAAGACGGATTGGGCGGAGCTCTACTTATCCGTCGGCAATTCGCTCGCCCGGGGCACGGTCTCACTGCAAGGCTACAACTTCTACCAAGGTTCGTTCAGTGATTCGGTGAAGCAGCTCGGGATCTCCGACGGCTATGTCGACCTGACCCCGGACCTTGGCTACGAGAATGTGCGACTGTCCTGGCGCGCGGGTGCGTTTTCGAACAAGTATGGCTCGGCTGGCCGCTATGACGCGGGTGAGTACGACACGTACGTCTTCGGCCGTGTGCACAACGCGGGTGAGGCTCTGCACGTGGACGTCGACATCGACGAAGGAAACGCGCTCTGGTTCGAACACGGTTTGGGGGTCAAAAAGCCCGACCCGAACCAATACAACAATTCGCGCTTCACCATGCTCCACCACGCCCACGCGGGGTTCAACCATGGCAAGGACCTCCAGCTCAGCGCTCACTACCTGAACTCTTGGACGCAGGAAAACGACCGCGACATGAGCACGGACGGAACTTCCGTGACCAACGTCCCCGATGGCAAGATGTGGGTGGCCGGAGTCGATGGGCGTTTCGAGCTCGGCGCCGCTGGCTACTTGTATGGCGCTTATTCCCACGTGGGCTTGAAAGATGCACTCACCGTAGGCCGCGCGATCGAGGTGATTCACGCATCGGGCGGCGGTGAGTTTGGTTTGGGCGTCGTCGACAACTACCTCGGTCTCAGTTGTGTCGGGCCGGGCGGCGCCAATACGCCGTTCTTCAAAACGGGGCAGGCCTGTAGCAAGGGCAACGGCAGCGTCGATACGCTGCTCGCGCAGTACGAGTTCAGCCTGACGAACTTCCTGCAACAGTCATCGGGCGGCGGGCGGTTCTGGGGTGACGGCCCGGACCTAACGCTCAAGCTATACGGCATGTACAACAAGGTGAAGAGCGACGTGGCCGCGAACGATGGCATTCACAAGCTCAAGTACGGCCTCGACCTCGGCTACGCAGCGCTGCCTTGGCTGACGGCGGGAGTCCGCTTCGACCGTCTACAGCCGAACAGTCGCATCCCCGAGCAGTCGTTCGCCATCTTGTCACCCCGCTTGGTATTCAAATCCAAGTTCGTGACCCGCGAGACCATCACCCTGCAGTACTCGCGCTATTTCTACAATCGGCGTACCTGCTCATCCGCCATGGCCGGCGGCGTGGAGACGGGGAGCCCCGCCGACAATGCCTACTCGCCCGGGGAAGAACGCTGCGTGCAGCCGCCCTCTTCGCCCGTTCCGCCGGATGGCTTTGGTTCGACTTGGCAGGCCTTCGCAAGCCCCGCGCGTGCGGCCCCCACCACGCGCCCCGACGAAAACGTGTTCAAAATCGAGGCGACGATGTGGTGGTGAGGCGCGACCTCAAGGCTCGGACTTCGGGATGAAGTAGATCTGCGAGACGCAAAAGTCGAAGGGCGCGGCATCCGGGCCCAGCGCCTGGAAATCGACGGAGTAGACGCGCGGGTCGAATATCGCAAAGCGCATCCCAAAGTCCGGGGCCTGCTCGAGCTCGGGCCAGTGCACGGAGAACTTCTGCCACTGGTCGTTCAGGTCCGGCAGTTCTTTACGGAAGTGGTTGCAGTTGTCCTTGCCTTTGCCGTCCGCGCGACAGCTCGAGTCGTGCTCGGTGTCGGTGTCGCTGTTGGCAAAGAACACGCCGATGCGCGGGGGCGCTCGCTCGCTCGAGCCCTTCACAGTCGCCCAAAAGCTGATGCCCGCATACTTGCTCACGTCGACCGGCACTACGTCCGCTCCCCTGGTGAAGAACGAGAAGCCCTCGAGCGCGTACGAGCCAGGAAAGCCATTGGGCATGTTCAGGCAGGCCGCGCGCTCGAAACTGGGCTCTCCCTTGGGCTTCACCCGGTCGATCGAGCGATAGGTGAAGAACGTCTTCGGTTGATTGGGGGGCGAGATTGCAACGTCGTCTTCACCGGCGGTAAACCAACTGGCAGGGAAGTGGTCTGGTGGTGGCGGGAGCTTGACCAGCGGGCCACCACGCATGTCATCGATCAAGAGCGGATCTTCGCTCGAGCTTGGACCGGTCGTGCAACAGAAGTGACCCGGGACTACTCGGCCCGTCAGAGGGTCGTTGTCGGAGATGCCGCAGTATTTCAGCCCTGGATTCTTCTCGGTCGGCGTCTTCACGCCGGAACAGGAATAGCCCTTCCAGCTGTCGTCCAGCCCTCCCGGGCAGCTTGCTTCCGCCGCGACACACGCGCTGTCCGCTTCGCACAATGGTTGCGCGATTGTCTTGGCCGGGCAGTCGTTGACCGTCAGCACCACCTTGAGTACTTGGTGGGCGCTGAACGCATCGCAAACCACGTGCGGCAATTCGAGGACGATGCGGTCCGTGGGCAGCTTCGTCACGTGCCAACCTCGTGAGCCTGCGTCCTTGTTGACGGGCACGAAACAATTGCCCGCAGCGCGGTTCTCCCCTGATGCACCTGCCTCGGAGTTCGGTGCGCACACCCCCGCGTTTCCGAACTCGGGGTTGATTCTCAACGCGACACTCATCGACGATATGCTGGCCAGCGGCACATCGACGATGCAACGGCCGGTAGCCGTGTCGATGCTGGGAGTGGCTTGAGCGAACGTGGCCGTGTTGAACGTGCAGCCAAGCACATCGAAGCAAGGGGCGGGTTCGAGCGGGGCGAAGTCGGCGAGCGGCTCAGGACCGTTCGCATTGCCGCACGAGTCTGGCTTGCAGTCGAGGTTCGCATCGCAGTCCGCGGCTCGAGTTTCGAGGCTGCACGCCCAGTCCAAAGGCATTGGCAGCATTTTCGTTTCGCCAGGGCGGGGCATTCTCAAGCGCGCTTCGCGAAACACGCGCAGCGCTCCGTTCTCGCCGCCTGTGCGGCCCTCCACGCGCAGCAGCACGGGCTCTGCCTCCACACTGCCCGACAAGATGGACAAGGTACCCGGCAGCGAATCGAACTGTTTCAGTTTCACCGATCCGGCTCTGCCGGCCGTGCGCTCGGGCGTCACCGACCAATCAATCCAATCGATGTCCGTCGGCAGCGCCATGTCCGTGGTCACGACCACGATCAACTGGCCTTCCGGCAGGCTCGAACACGCGCTGGACAGCAACGAGCAAGGTGCGATGAACAGCAACCCGCTCAACCAGGGCGCGAAGTTCGAGAAAGACTTGCTCAATTGGCGCTCCCCGGTCCGCGGCCGTCAACGTAGCCCAAGCTGTGTCATGCCGAGGGTGTTGGGAACCGGGTTTTTACGCTCGTCCGGCTTGAGCATCAGGTAGCCTGCGGTCGCGAGCCCGGCGGCCACGACAGCGCTGCTGGTGAGCCAGAGCCAAGTGGGGACGACTGACTTCGGCGCGCGCTCGAGCTGGACGTCGAAGCCTCTCGTCTGCGCGTCCGCGACCACGATTTGCCGGGTGTGGGCGCGGAAGCCGGGGGCCGTGACTTGCAGCGTGTGCACGCCGCTCGGCAGCACGCCTTCCCAGGTTCCCCAGGATTTGGGCTGTCCATCCAGTGCGATCAAGTCACCGCTCCTCGCGCGCACCACGATTCTGCCCTCGTGCACCACGGGCCGCAGCACGGCGACGACGCGCAGAACGGCCGAGCTCGTGACGCTCACGATTTGCCCGTAGTCCTCGTAGCCGGCCTTCTCGACCGCGATTTGGTGGTCGCCCCAGTCGACTCGAGTATCTGGAGAAAGTGGGACAATTCCCAAGTCATCACCGTCGGCGTACACGCGCGCGCCGGCTACGTTCGCGCTGACTTCGAGCCGGGTCGTCAGCTGTTCGGCGGCGAGCATGAAGTTTCGAGCACTCGCACGTGCCGAGGGCGAGACCAGGCTCGAGTTGGAAGTCAGGTAGTGGCGCATCGCCTTGATCGCCTTGGCGTACTGGTGCAGCGCTCGGTGGCAGACGGCCGCGTTCCACGATAGGCGCGCATCGGCCGAGAGCCTGCGCGCGCTCTCGAAATGCAGCAGGGCGCCGGCGTAGTCGCCGTTTTCGTACAGTAGGCGCCCTTGCTCGTAGTCGCGCTTCGCTTCACCCTGGAGTGTTTCGGAGAGCGGGCGAGGTTCGGCGACGGGCGCTGCCGTCGGTACCACATTCGGCGGGTCGGTAGGCGCCTTCACGGGTTCGTTCTCTTGCGAGAGTGAGCGGCGGGCACTCGAAGCAAGCAGTAGTAGGACGAGGGCCGCCGCACGATGACGGTTATTCATCGCGCCGGCCGATCACTGGAGCTCGAGCTCGAGCGGGTTGCTCACCGCCAAGCGGGCCGGCGCGGCTGGGCCGATGGAGGCCGGCTCCGGGTCGAGAACACGCGTTTTGGCTGGGCGAGTCGCTGCCGAGCCGCGCTTCACGGGGGCCGTCCTGAGCACGGGTGATGCGGCTTTCGACAGCGCGAAGGTCGGTGCTGGTGCCGCGGGAGCAGCGCTCGGGACGACGGCCGTGGTAGGCGCGAGCGGGGGAGTAGCTCGCGCGGAGCTCGAAGTGCTCTCGAGCGGAGCTGAAACCACGGCTGCGCTCGGCGCCCGCGTGGCGCGAGCGAACGACAGCGCGACCAAGACCGCCGCGCCGAGTCCGATCAGCAGCCCGCCGCGGCGCCTGCCGATTCGCGCGCGCGCGCGAACGTCGGTGCCCGCCAAATTCGAGGTGCCCGCTAGATTCGCCGTGCCTGCTACGCAGTTTCGCAGGGGGTCCGTCGAAAATTCGCCGAACGAGTCACGATGAACGTGCTCCAGCGCGTCGCGCATGGCGGAGGCCGATGGCCAACGCGAAGACTTTTCGAAGCTGAGCGCGCGGTCGACGAGTTCGATCACCGCTGCAGGCAGTTCGGGCTCGACGCTGGCGAGTGAGCGCGCGCGGTTCGTTGCGGCGCAGATCAGCGTCTCGGTTCCGTTCTCGGCGGGGTGCACGAACTGGCCGGACAGCAAGCAAAAGAGGCTTGCACCCAGCGCCCAAAGGTCGCTCTGCTCATCGACCTCGCCGTGCCGTGCCGATGCTTGTTCGGGAGCCATGAACGCGGGCGTCCCGAGCAATGAGCCGCTGCGCGTCGTTTGAATGCTGGATGCGCCCTCGCGCAACCGGGCGATGCCGAAATCGAGCACCTTGACCTGTCCTGCCTCGGTCACGAAAAAGTTGGCGGGCTTCAGATCTCGGTGAACGATACCCCGCTCATGTGCGGCCTCGAGCACGCTCGACACTCGATGGGCGATCGTCAACGCCAGCCGCAAGGGCAGCTTGCCATTGCAACCGATGCGCAGCCGTTCGACGTCGGCCCCGCGCAACAGATCCATGACCAAGAACGCCGTGCCGGCTTCATCGACGTCGTCGTCCAACACCGCGACGACGCCCTCGTGGGCGACGGAGTTAGCCGCGTACCCTTCGCGCAAAAAGCGCGCTCGGAATTCGCGACGGATGGAGAACTCGGGGTGCAGCAGCTTGATCGCGAATCGCTTCTGGTTCCGGTGCGTGGCCGCATACACCACGGCCATGCCGCCGATCCCCAATACTGCATCGAGACGGTACTTCCCGTGCAGCACCGTCCCAATGCGCTGCTCCGCGTGGCTGAGGATGCCCTCCGCGTCCGACATCTGCAACAAGGGTACTCTCCCCGCGCGGGAGTTACCAGGACCACCGAGGCGTCCGAGCGGGCTACTCGGGCGAGGCCGAGTCGCGGTCGGTCCGCGGCTAGGGCTGGTTCTGGTTTTTGGATGGTCACCTGGCGCGCGGACGTCGGCTCAGCCTTCGGCGACGCGGACGCGTCCGGGGAACCTGCGTGAACTTCAGCCTGCGCGGTATCTTTGAACGCTGGCTGCCGCTACGACTTGGCGCAAGAGTCGCGTTCGAGGCAAGCGACGACCGGCTCGAACTCCAGGCGGCCGGCCTCGCTCAAGCGCATCAGCGCGCGATGCGCTTCGAGCATGGTGTGCTGGAGCTCCGCAGCCGAGGGGGTCGGGGCTGCGGCGGTTGCTTCGGTCGCGCTCGACTCGGACAGGCCATCCTGCGGCTGCGCATCCGCAGGCAGGAGGTCGAAGGATTGATCGAAACCCATGCTGCGCAGCACGCCGTCGATGTCTTCATTGCCGGAAATGATTACGCTCGTGGCGGCGCCCGTCTCGCGCATTTGTTCGTTCGCGCGGGCCATCAAGCCCAGGTTCGTGCTGTCCAGCGAGTCCGCCGCGCTCAAGTCGAAAACCAATCCCGAAGCGTGATCGTCGCCGATCAGGTGCTGCAAGAATTGCTGCAGGCCAGGCGCCAACGTGTAGTTGACGGTGCCGAAGTAACGCAGAACGTGGACGCCCTTTTGCGCCGCATGGGTCACGTGTCCTAGTGGCATGGGTTCTCCTCTCGTTGGATCAGCAAGAGCGCGATGTCGTCGCTGAGCGACGCTCCTTCGTTCAGGCCCAGCGCCGCCACCAGCCGATCCATGTCGTGGGACTGGGACAAGATGTGGCCGAGTTGTTCGCGCCGCTCGCGATGCGTGCGCTTGGGGGGCAGTTCCAGCACGCCATCGGAAGCGAGCAGCAGGCGGCCCCCGCCGTTCAGTCGTGTTTCACCGCCGCCAAAGGCGGCCCGCCCCGGCAGATTCAAGGGGCGCCCCGCGCTCTCCAGTTCGACGGTCGTGTGCCCGTTCGTCAGGTACGGAAAGGGAAATGCGCCCGCGTTTCCGTACACCAATCCCCCCGTCTGCAAATCGACGACCGCATAGAAGAACGTGACGTGTTTCGCGATCGAAAGGGCCCTCAGGTCTGCGTCCAAACCCGTGAGCAACTGCTGCGGGTGGAGAATGGTTTCGTCGCCCCGCGTGCGCAGGGCTTCACGGTACTTGCCCACTAGCGTGGTCAAAATCGCCGTGACGAAGGCCGAGGCCGCACCATGCCCCGCAACATCCGCCAAGTAGAAACCGACGAAGCGCTCGTTCAATGCGAAGTAGTCGAGGAAGTCACCGCTCAGCAGTTGCGACGGGAACAGACGGCGTTCACAGCGCAGCGAGCCCAAGCTCAGGCCGTCCTCCGGCAGCAATTGGAACTGGAGCTGCCGGGCACCTTGTTCGTCGCGGCGGAGCTCGTTCAGTGCGGCGGAGAGTCGCTCGTTGGTGCTGCGCAAGCTCTCGCCATAGGCGCGGTTCTGGCGCAACAGCTCGGAGCGCTCCATGCCGCGCCGCACCGCCTGTCGGAGAATCTCGTTGTCCGGCAGCGGCTTGGATACGAAATCCCACGCGCCGCGGCGTAGCGCTTCGACCGCGTCGGCCATGGTGCCTTGCCCGGAGACCACGATTACCGGCGTTTCCGGGCGCTCGACGACGAGCGTGCTGAGCACGTCCAAGCCGTCCATCTCGGGCATCCGCAGATCGAGCAGCACGACTCCCGGTCGCCGCTCACGACACCAAGCAAGCCCCGCCGCCCCGCTCTCGGCCTCGACGACGAGCATGCCCGACTTTTCGAGCACCCGCCGGAAGACTCCACGCACGGCCGCGTCGTCGTCGATGATCAGCACCGGAGCGTCGTCGTTCATGATCGACCTACAGTGGTCAGATTGTACCAGTGAATGCGCGAACGCGCCGCCAGCGCGGGTGTCGGAAACCGTCGCGGTCGGGGTTCCGCGTGCTGGGGCCGCATTTTCGTCTCGTTGTCCCGAGCTGAGGCGGGCCCATGACTGCACATTTGCGCGTGCTCAGCCGGCCGCGCGCGCCCTTGACCACTTTCTCAATCGCGATTAATCAATTCGCGTTTGAGAAAGGATCGACGATGACCCTCAAAGATCTCGATTTTCTGGTCCAGTTGGACGCAGTGGCGCAGGCGGAACTCGTCGCGCGCCGCGAGCTCACCGCGGGCGACCTGCTCGACGCCTGCGCGGCGCGCATCCAACGTTGCGAACCGCTGATTCACTCGATCGTTGCGCTGGACCTCGACCGGGCGCGGGCCCTGCCGGCGGTGGCCGGCCCGTTCTCCTGCGTGCCGACGCTGGTCAAAGATTTGCTCCCGTATCCGGGCTTGCCGCTGAGCTTTGGCTCTCGGTTGTTTGCCGGGAACAGGCACGCGCCTCACAGTCCGTTCAGCGAATGTATCGAGCGGTCGGGCTTGGTCGTGATCGGCAAGAGCGCGACTTCCGAGCTCGGACTGCTGGGAAGCACGGAGACGTTGCACGCAGGGGTCACGCACAATCCGTGGGACCTCTCCCGTTCCGCGGCGGGCTCGTCGGGCGGTTCGGCGGCTGCCGTCGCGGCCGGTATCGTGCCCATCGCTCACGCTAGCGACGGCGGCGGTTCGATCCGCATTCCGGCTTCGGTTTGCGGCCTATTTGGCTTCAAACCGAGCCGTGGTCGCTGCGTCGCCGCGAGTACTGGCAACGCGGACTTCGGCGCCTTGGTCAGTGATCATTGCATCACGCGCTCGGTGCGCGACAGCGCGCTCTTCCTGTCCGTCACGGAGGCCGAAGCAAGCCCCTTCGAGCGCTTGGGCTACGTGCGTGAGGCGAGCCGCACGCGCCTGCGCATTGGAACTTTTACCCTCAGCGCGACGGGTGAACCGGAGCCGGCGGTGCGGCGCGCCTTCGATGAAGCGGTCGAGCTTTGCTCGGAGCTCGGGCACGAGGTGAGACCCGTGAGCGCGTCCGTGTTGGACGCGCGTGCTCTAGGCGACGCGTTCTTCCTGCTCGCAGGTTTCGCGATGTCGTCTTTGGTCGACATGATGGGCCAGATGCGACGAACACCGGTCGCGGCGCACGAAATCGAGCCGTTCACCTGGCGTTTGATTCACGCCTTCCGAGGGCGTGGGCCGTCCGCGCTCGAAGGCGCACGCGCGACGTTCGAGCGTTTCACTCACATCTATCGCGCGGGCTTTGCCGACTGCGACGTATTGCTCACTCCGACCGTGACCGAGGAACCATGGTTGCTCGGTCACCTGTCGCCGCTCGTGGACTACGACGAACTGATGGCGCGCACCGCCCGCGCCGTGGGCTACACGCCGATTCACAACATCAGCGGCTGTCCGGGGATGTCCGTGCCCTTGCATTGGAGCGCGCGGGATCTGCCGCTCGGCGTCCACTTTGCGGCCGACGTGGGCCATGAGCGGGTGCTGCTCGAACTCGCCTACGAGCTCGAAGCGGCCCGCCCTTGGCGCGATCGCTGGGCTCCGTTCTCGTATCCCCGTATGCTCACGGGCTGATGCCGCAAGTCCTCAAGCCCGAAGTGCGGGCCCGCATCTTGGTCGCTGGGCTCGAGGTGTTCGCACGGAACGGCTACGAAGGCACGACCATGAACGCCATTGCCGAGCAAGCCGAGCTCGGCGCGGCCAGTCTCTACCGCTACTACCCGAGCAAGGCGGAGCTGTTCGAAGCGGTGATCACGCCCGAGCTTGCCGCCGAATTCGAACGTCTGCTCGAACAGCGAGTGCGGGCGCTCGCGCAGGTGCCCGCCGCGGCGCCATTCGCGCCGCGCGGCGAGCACGGCCAGCAAATGCTGGAGTTCTGGCTGGCGAACCGGCTCGCGGTGGTCGTGCTGCTCGACCGCGCCGCCGGTACGGCCTACGAGCACTACGGCGAGAGATTCGTCTCACTTTTGACCAAGAGTACGCTGGCGCAAATTCGCAGCGCCACGCCCGACGTCGACGTCACGCCCGCGTCACGTTTGGTCCTGACGCAGATCTTCGAGAGCACGCGCCGTACGCTGGCCGAGATCTTGCTGCATAGCCAAAACCAGCGCGTGCTGCGCGAAGCAATCGAGCTGTTTTGGAGCTACCAGATCCCCGGGCTGCATGGCTTTGCGGCGTGGTTGCGGTCGAGCGCGACGCGCGGAGCACCTGCTCGAGAAAGATCGAACCGCCGCGATGCTGAGCCATGAAGCATGAGCCTACCGCGGCGGTCCGCACGTGGTGCGCGCGTCCGAGCCCCGCACTGAAACGGCGAGCCATCGATTGAGTGACGGCGACGCAACTTCTCGCGTTCGAGGTTCGGCCAGGCTTCCGGTCACCGAACAGTCGTGAGAAGGCCAGCGCCATGCGCAACTCGACCTACCTTCGGCGGGCCCTGATCGCGTCGCTGTGCTGCCTACCGCTGACCGTCGCCTTCACCAGCGCCTGCTCGAATCACACCGACCCGCCTTTGGGCGGCGCCCACGAGCCATTGATTGCGCTCGAACGTGACTTCCAGGGTTTCTACGATTGGTCACGTGTCGACCTTGGGGATCGGCCCGAGCAGGGCACCTCGCACGTGGCGGGCGAGACGCACGAGTACATCAACCGTCCTCCGCCGCAGGGAGCCAAGGCGTTTCCGGTCGGCACCATCTTCGTGAAAACGGTGGATAGTCAGAAGAAGTCCGACATCTTCGCCATGGTCAAGCGCGGAGGCGGCTTCAACGCCTCGGGAGCGGTGGGCTGGGAATGGTTCGGACTTCGCAAGCGCGGCGATGGCTCCGTCGCGATCGTCTGGCGAGGCGTCAATGCGCCGGACGGCGAGTCATACGGCGGCGATCCGCTCGGTGGTTGCAACGGCTGCCACGGCGCGGCCGTGAAGAACGACCACGTTCACGCCTATTCGCTAGCTGCCCGTTGAGGTCTTCGACACTCAGGGCGCGTCCAGGGCTCAGGCGGCTGAGTCGGTGTTCGATTGTGTCGCTGAATCCGTGGCGCCCAGCCGTCGCAAGCCGACGAAGCCGCGCCGAGCCACTACGTGCAGCAATTCGCGCACGGCGTGGTCTACGGCGGGCCGCTCACTCGCCGTAGCCGAGAGCAGTCGCGGGGCGGCCGCGAGCAGCGCGTCGACGGTGCGGAAACCGCCGAGCGCGTTCACGACCGGTGCCAGGCGTTCCGGAATGTCGGCGGCTTGCACCGCGAGGCGATGATAAAGGTCACGCTGCGTCGTTACGACGTCTCGGTACAGACGGAGCTGGCCGTTGCGCGTGCCGTCGGTCGGGTAATCCGTGCGCAGTGCCAGCGTTAGCGGGGCACGGGCTTCGAGCCCAAGCCCGCTGAGGTTCGCCGGTACTCCGTCGTGGTCGTACACGCGCTCGAGCCGGTTTGCGCTGCCCGCGATGCCCGAAAGGAGCGGCGCGACGACTCGCCAGCCGAACGCCTTGGGCAACGGAAAGAAGTTACACCCGCTGAGCGTGCAATCGTCCGGGATGCGCAGTTGCCAGGGCTCGAGCAACGGACGCCGCCAAAACCGGCTTGGGAGAGCCTGATTGTTGGCATACATGCAGTGCGCTAGCTGCGACATGGCGCCGAACTCGCCGCGCACGTACCAGGCATACGCCTCCCACAAGAGTTTGCTCGAAACTTCTGGCCGGCTTCGTTGGGTGAGCCAGGTGTACGCCGCGCGGTGTCCGCTTTGCATCGCGAAGCCGACGCCCGAAGGAATGATCGGATCGACGAACATGGCCGCGTCGCCCACGGCGACCCAGTTTGGGCCGAAGGGTGCATCGACGAAGGATGACCACTGTTGGCAAGTGCGGATCCGCGCCCGGTTGGGCAAGATGTCGTCACACAAGCGCGCCCCGCGCACGACTTCACGGAGCTCGGGTGCGGACTCGAGCTCCGACATCAATAGCTGCTCGAGCAGTGCGTCTTTCGGACGAGCTTTCAGCTCGGCCGCATCCGTGACCAGCCCCACGCTGATCAGATCTTCGGCCAGAGGGATGTACCAAATCCAGCCGCGCGCGACGCTGAGCACGAACACCGCGGCTCGCTCGCGGTTGCGATAGCTCGCTTTCCAACGCGCTCCGCGCAAATAGCCGACGATGGCGCAATGCTTGAGCGCTGGATCGCGGAAGCGCTGGCCATGAGTCAACGGCGAACCGAGGCCGCAGGCATCGACCACGAACGCGGGGCGAATCTCTCCGACTTCACCCGTATCGGTCGCGTACGAAACGCTCTCCACTTTACCGCTCGCATCGCGTTGAATGCGTGTCGCTCGCGTGCCTTCCAGCACTTTCGCGCCGAGCTCGCTGGCTCGCGTGAGCAACAGTTGATCGAACTCGGCTCGTCGCACGTTGAAGCTCGTCACCGGTTGGTCGAGCGGCAAGCCCGAACCTGCCAGAGGGCGGTAGTCGAAGCCGGGAATTTCGAGCGCGCTCGGGTCTGCGGCGTGGACATCGCCGAGCGAGAGAAAATCCGGACTCCACGGGGTCCGGGTCGGTCCCCAGACCACGACGTTGCCAATTTTCTTCACGAAATCAGCCTGCAAAACCCGATCGAACAGGCCGAGCTCACGCAGCTGCGCGTTGATCAGGGGCACGACCGATTCGCCCACTTGCCAGCGTGGAAAGCGCGCTTGCTCGAGGACCGTGACTCGCGCGCCCGGTGAGTGACGCAGCAGCGTGGCGGCAAAGGTGCTGCCGGCAGGCCCCCCGCCGAGCACCAAACAGTCGATCTCACGGCTGCTCATCGTGGTCATTGAGCCAGCAACCGGGCGAGCCGCGAGCTATCGAACGAGCTGAGCGCGGCGGGTGAGGCGAGTGGGTCTTGGTTCAGTTCCGCGAGCGCGGAAGGATCTGCAATGCCTGGTACGGGAGTCCCCCCGGCCAGCCACTCCGAAAAGCTTGCGAAATGCGGCAAGTCGAGCACGAGGTGGAGTCGCTCCGGTCCGCGATTCAGCGCGCCGTGCGGCACGCTGTTGTTGAGCAGCCAAATGCGATTCGGCACGAGGTGGAGGAAGCGACCCGCTACGCACAGGCGCGCTCCCGGATTGGTGATCAGGGGCACATGCACCCGGTGATGCTCGTCCCAATGCGGGGTGTTGTCGACGTGGGTGAAGATGCGGCCCCCTTCGGGGAGGCGACCGAGCCAGGCCAAGGTTGGCCTCACGGGGAAGGCCGTGTCGAGGAAGTGCCGGAGGCGTGGCAAGCGCTCCAAGCTGGGCTGATTGGTGGAATGACCATTGGTGAGCTCACTGCCCGGATACCCGGCGCGACGCCCCGCGCGCAGCACGGAGAATTGCGACTCCACGTGCCACTTCCATTGGCTTTCCAGCCATTCGGGCCGTTGCTGCGTGATCTCTTCGACCAAGGACCCCGGATCGGTTTGCAGCGGCCAGCACGCGAATTGGTACGGCTTGTCGAGTGCGTGCTGACTGCGTTGGTGCGGTCGCTGAAACACGAACGGTAGCGTAGCAAATCAGATTCGCCTGCGATAGCGTCGCTATTTCGCAGGGAGAATCACACTTGGACCAGATGCTGCGCCTTCGAATCGTGCTGCGCGAGACGAACATCGGTGAGTTCTACGACTATGCCCAGGACTCATCCGATCCCAAAGGCCCGAAGTATGGCCAACACTTGGCGCGCGATGCACGCAAAGGCCCGCAGGCGGATCTCGAACGGCGCTACGGAAAGGTCGCGGCAATGTTCGAAGACGCCGCGAGCGTCGTTCCCGTTCGCGACTTGCAGCGGCCAGACGCCCGCTATTCGCCGCTGCTCTATATCGACGGCAGCGCGCAGTATTTCGAGCGGTTCTTCGAACCCAAGACGCTCGACCGCTTCTTGGGTAGCGTGTCGGGTGGCTCGCAAATCAACCCTTGGGAGTGGGCCGACCCGCTCGCGTCTCTCGAGTCCGAGATTCGCAGCCTGCACATCGCGCGCTGCGGTAACTCCAAAGACGACGACCCGCGCAAACCGCAAGCGATTCGCGAGTTGACTCCGCCGGTCCGCGGCTGGCTCTTTTCGGACCTGGGGAAGGAGGAAAAGCGCAGCGCCGGTGGGCCCTCGCACGTTCCGGAGCGGGCGCCACGCCTCGAGGATGGCGTGACTCCGCAGATGATTCGCGACTACTACGCTTTCCCGGACTGCACCGGTAAAGGGCAGACGATCGCCATCATGTCTTTGGGCACCGCCGGCTTCCGTGCCGCGCTGCAGGCTGATCTCGAGATGTTCTGGAGCGCCGCTGGCGCAAAGCCTCAGACGATCGACTTCGTGCAAGTGGGACCGGCGAGCGGCTCGCAACCGTCGAGTCCGTTGTATCGCCTCGAGGCCAGCATGGGCCCCGCATGGATTGGCGCGTTGGTTCCTGACGCCAAAATCGTCGTCTATGAGCTCGCCCTCGACTTGCCCGATCCGTGGCTGGCGGCAATCGAGATGGCGGTCAGCGATCCACGCGCGCCGACCGTGCTGTGCATGACTTGGACGTTGCCCGAGGACACGTACTATCGCCAATTCAATCGCGGGTCGATTGCATTGGCGTTGGCCAAGGCGGCGGCGTTCGGCATCACCGTGGTCGCCGCCTCGGGTGATTGGGGTGTGTACGACGGTCGACCGGGCGCCACGCTGCAGAGCGATCCGAAGGGTAAAGTGGCGCGCGCCGCGTGGCCGCACGCGACCTTTCCGTCGAGTGAGGAACTCGTATTGTCGGTGGGAGGCACGCTCGTTGCGTCGCTGAACCCCGCTACCGAAATTGCCTGGAGTGGCCCGCTTCCGCCTGACCCGGAGCTCGCGAAAGAGCTGCCGTTCATCTCGCTCGCGGGCAGCGGCGGGTTTAGTCAGCGCGTACCGGTCCCCGACTGGCAGCATCCAGTCGTCGTTGGGGTCAGCGCGCAGCGCAGCTACTCGCGCGGGACGAACCTGCCTGCCGTGCTCCCCTACGGCCGCGGGTTCCCCGACGTCGCGCTGATGGCATCGGGACCAGCGCTGGCCCTGGGCATCGGTGATGGGCTGTCGGCGATGGGCTATCGACTCGTGCTCAACGGACAATGGATCGGCTACGCGGGCGGCACGAGCATGGCCGCGCCGATCTGGTCCGCCGTGATCGCGATCGCAAACGCACGCCGGCAAGAGACTCAGCAGTCCCCGGTCGGCTTCGTCAATCCGCTGATGTATTACTTGGGCCGCACCTCGCCCGATCGCGGCGAGCACGCTGTCCTGCGCAACATCTCGAGTGGCAGCTCGGACATCGAGTTTCGCGTAGTTTCTGGGCAGGGCCGCACGGATCACCACACGCTCGCGGGCTATCGGGCGACATCCCGATGGGACCCCGTGACCGGACTTGGGGTCCCCCACGTGAAGAACCTCACCGAGGCGTTGCTCTCGTACCCCGCCAACTTTCAGGGCTGAGTCAGAACCCGGGATCGCCGCTTTGCGCGTCGCGTCCGAAGTTGTCGATGGTCAAGGAGGGGTCGCCTGCGGGCTTCGGTGGCAGCACGAGGTAACGGGTGCCTTGGACCTGATCCTCTTTGACCTCGTAGGTGACGCCCGGGGGAATGGTGATGAGGTACTCCTCGAGCACGGTGTTGGTTTGTTTCGGGTCGATCAGCCGAGCCTTGAACGCAGGTTCATTCCAGGCCTTGGTGATGATCTTGAGCCACGTATCGTTCATTCGAATCACCTAGTTCAGTTCGGGTTGCGGTTGGGTTGCGGGAGGGGGCTGGCTCGCGAAAGCCTGCACCCTCGTTGCGAGTTCGGGGTCGAAGTCTTCGTCGAAAGCAGGGTCGAAGTAGATGCGCGCGGTCCGGTAGCACGCTCGGGCGATGGCGCGGCGCTCGCTCGCGCTGAGCGCCGCGGCCGTGAGCTCGTTCGAGCGCACGTGGTCGAAGTCGCTGCCGAGCGAGCTGTGCACGCGCAGGCAACGCGTCGCGTTCACGTGCGGGGGCAAGGTCCGCTCGATGGCGCGCACTTCGGCCGGGCCGCGCAGCAACGCGAGTCGCTCGAGCCCATGCGCATAGCCGACGCAACTCACCGGATCGGCCGCGCCCACGAGCTGCTCGAAGAGGCCGACCCAGGCCCGGGCCCTGACCGGTACGAGCGCCGCAACTAGCGCGCGCCCACGATAGCCGAGCTCTTCCAGATCGCGGAGTGCGAGCTGCTCGTGCCCTGCCTCTTCGACCAGCTTTCGTTCGGCCCAGCGCGCGAGCGCGTGGCGGCCGGCTCGGGTAAACCGCTCCGCGACGAGCGGCAATAGCCGGCGCGTCGCGTCCGTGCTGTGGAAGTAGCCGGCGAGGCGATAAGCCCAATGGGCGCTCGCGTTGCCACTCCCGGTAAAATTCGACCCACGCTTTTCAGACGGCCCCGCGGCAAACGAGCGCGCGGCAGCGATGACTGCACCCTCCAGTAGCCAATGCGTCGTCTCCGGTGTCCCAGGGCCGCTCATCGGCGAGTGAAATGGGTCGACGCCGAAGCCGCTCGGCACGTGCAAGAAGGCACGCTTCGCGGTGGCAACCACGGTCAGCTCAGTCGAAATTTCGAGCCATTCGAGCATGAAAATCAGTCTGACCTCGAACTCGACTGGGGGTCGACTTTTCCGGATGCGCAAGCGATCGATGCGGGACTAATAGAGCATAGGCCGATGAGTCAGGGAAGAGCGAGTGAAACGCGATCGCCGATGCTCGGGCATCGCGAATACAAAGATTGTGTCGTGATTGGTGGTGGGCCCGCGGGCAGTGCATTTGCCGGAATCGCCGCGCGCTACGCGCCGGATGCTGCGATTGCCCTGTTGGAAAAGGCTCGTTTTCCCCGCTGGCGCATCGGAGAATCTACCATTCCGGTCGCCAACACGGTTCTGCGCGAACTCGGTGTTTACGACGAACTGTACGACGGCGGCGCGGTCAAGAAGGCGGGCATCACCTTCGTGTGGGGCGCGGATCGAGTGCCGTGGAACGCCGACTACCTGAAGATTTCGGGCGACGGCGAGCAGCTGGGTCCGGATCGAACGATCGACGTGCTCGGCCAAGACCTGAGCGCGTTCAGCGAGCGGTTCGCGCCCAGCGCCATGCCCTTCGTCGGCTTCAACGTCGAGCGC